>Ga0268298_10000511_pt1 | contig 50145 bp, 35 predicted proteins | sample WWTPWeurt_MetaG_FD_194462 | JGI IMG/M metagenome (GOLD analysis project Ga0268298, IMG submission 194462) | Activated sludge microbial communities from WWTP in Nijmegen, Gelderland, Netherland - WWTP Weurt | ecosystem: Engineered > WWTP > Aerobic digester > Activated sludge | place... | reverse complement strand
GCCGGAATCTCTTGGCCCTGGCTGCGGCGAGCGCCGCGACCCCGCTCGGGTCGGCATTCGGCGCCGACGACGCCGAGCCCACGCTGGTCGCGAAGCCCCCGCGCGGCTTCGCTGCCCTCGACGTACCCGGCAAAGTGGTGAAGGTCGTGGCCAAGGGAGACCCGGCCGCCACCATGCAGCCCAACTTGCTCTGGCCCAAAGCCGACGTCGCCAAGCGCTTGCTCGAGAAGGCGATGATGGAATTCACGGGCGCGACCAACTTGGTCGAAGCCATGAAACGCTTCATCTCCAAGGACGACGTCGTGGCCATCAAGCCCAACGGCATCGCGGGGCAAAAGGGCGCCACCATGGCCGTCAACTTCGAGCTGATCCTGCCGGTGGTGGAAGCGGTGATCGCCTTGGGCGTGCCGCCCGAGAAGATCATGGTCTACGAGCAGTACCCGTCGTACCTCGCTGGCTGCCGCGTCAACGTGCGCCAGTTCAAGCTGCCCTCGGGCGTGCGGACCGCCACGCACAACAACAACGACCACCCGATGTCCGAAGTTCAGGTCTACCAGGGCGTGAAGACCAAATACGCCCGCCAAATGCTGGAAGCGACTGCGGTCATCAACCTGACGCAGATCAAGGACCACTCGATTTGCGGCTACACGGGCACGCTGAAGAACATCACCCACGGCAACATCATGAACCCGCACGAGCACCACGCTCACAACGCGAGCCCGCAGATCGCGATGCTCTACAACCACCCCGTGGTGACGAGCCGTGTGCGCTTACACATCACCGACGCGTTCAAGGTGATGTACGACAAGGGGCCGCTCGACAAGGACCCCAAGACCCGCCTGCTGCAGGGTTCGGTCTACGTGGCCACCGATCCGGTAGCGATGGACAGCGTCGGCTGGCAGCTCGTGGACCAGTTGCGCAAGGAACGAGGCTTGAAGAGCCTCAAGGATTCGAAGCGCGAGCCGCGCTACATTCGGACCGCCGGGGAGCTCGGTCTCGGGGTCACCGATCCCAACGCCATCCGACTGAAAAGCTTCGAGGTTTGAGCGCGGCTTTGCGGGCGCCCGCGGGCGGAGCATCATTCGAGGTGGTGCTCCGTCCAACCGTCATGCAGCGTGCCCTGGCGCTCGGCCCGTGCCTGGCTGTGCTCGGCCTCGCCGGCTGCGGATCGAGCGCGCAGGCCACCCAGCCTCCCGGGGTACCTCCGCGTCCGAGCACGGTCACCGTCGCGGAGCCGGGTGGCGACGCACACGACCCGCACTCGGCCGCGCTCGCGCGCCAGCTTTCGGAGCCCTGGGGCGAGCGCAACGACAAGGACAACCAGCTCCTGGTCCCGCTCCCCGACACCCCGAAGTGGAAACGAGTTCGCTACTTCGGCATCGAGCACTTCCTGGGGTTTCGCTATGGCGACGACCACCACGTGATCGCCCTGGCGTTCGTGCAGGAGGTGGAGCCCGGAACGGTGGCGGACAGCAAGACGTGCATCCGCCGCTTCGAGAGCTGGGCACGCGCTCGCGCCAAGCCTTTCGAGCCCAAATTGTCGGAGGTCGGCGAACGCGACAGCAAGTGGCGCGATCGACCGCTCAGCATCCGATTCGTCGATGGCTACGCCGACGTGGGCTTGTCGCGGCACGAGTTCTCGGCGGCGTGGGCCGCGTATCCTGCCTATCCCGACGCCTGTCTGATCTACGCCATCGCCGTGCCCTGGCGCGAACACGGAGAGGTGGCGAAGAAGGTGCGCGACCGTTTCTTGACCGAGGCCTTCGAGCGCGTGAACCCACTGACGCCCAACAAAGCCATGCGCAAGTGACCTCGGCGTAGAGCGCTACGCGCTCGGTTGCGAAGCGGTGCACCCACCTGCACGAAAGGACGCGCGCTGGCCCGATCTCTGCTTCCAGGTGGAATTCGAGAACAGGATCCGAAGCTTGGCGGCGCAGCTGACGCGATCCTGACACGCCTGGGACCGCGCCCGATTCCGGCACGCGCGATGCACCCGTCACGGGGCGCGTGAACGACCTCTCTCTTGCACTGTTGCTGTTGCTTCTCGCGTTCGCATTTGCGTCCGGACCCGCGGCGCTGGTCTGGTGCGCGGTGCTCAGCCATCAGAAGCGCGAGCTCGAGCGGAAGCTCTCGGGCCTCGTTGCATCGGCTGCGCCGGCTCCACACGCAGCGGAGCCACCGGTCGCGGCGCCGACGCCGACACCGACACCGACGCCGTGGCCGGGTGGGCCGTTCGTGGCCCCCGAGCCGAGCTCCTCCGTCGAAGCAGACGTGAGCGCGCGGAGGCAGGTGATGCGCTCGGCCCTCGAACGGATCACGAGCTCCGACGGCGCCGCTCCGTCCGCGGTCGCCAGCGCCACTCCCGAGCCGGAGGCTCCGGCCATCTCGCCGAGCTCGCGCGATGGCGAGCCCCCGCCTCCGCCGCCCTCGCCGCCCTCGCCGCCTGAGCCGCTCGAGGTTCCACCGCTTCCCGACGCCCGTATCGGGTGGGAGCAGCTCCTCGGGGTACGCGGCGCGGCCGCGCTCGGCGCCGTCGTGCTCGTGCTCGCCGGCCTCTACTTCTTCCGTTTCTCCGTCGAGCACGGGCTCCTCACACCACCGCTACGTGTCGCGCTCGGCAAGCTCGGCGGCATCGCGTGCCTCTCGGCGTCCGAGACCGTTCTCCGCAGGCGCTTCGCGCCGCTCGCGAACTGGATGGCCGGCGCCGGCGTCGCGCTGCTCTACGCGGCGTTCTGGGCAGCGGCGGCTCGTTACGGACTCGTGCCCATGAGCGTCGGGGCGTTGCTCATGGTGCTCGTGACCGCCACCTCGGTGACGCTCTCGATCCGGCGGCGCTCTCTGCCCGTCGCGTTGCTCGGCCTGCTCGGTGGGTTCGCGACTCCGCTCCTGCTGTCCACCGGGAGCGACCGGCCGGTGGCGCTGTTCTCGTACCTGCTCCTGCTCGACCTCGCGCTGCTCGGTGTCGCCCATGCGCGCCGTTGGCCGGCGCTCGCGCTCATGAGCCTCCTCGGAACCGTGCTCTACCAGGGGCTTTGGATCGGCGAGCGCATGGGGCCGACGCGTCTCGGCCTGGGTATCGCCGTGCTCCTGGTGTTCGCTCTGGTGTTCGGTGTGGCGGCGCGCGTGCGGTCGGGCTCGTCGGAGCGGCTCTGGCGAGCCACGCGGGCCATCGCCCTCGCGGCGCCTTTCGTCTTCGCCCTCTACTTCGGACTTCGTGCCGAGCTCGCTCCGAGCTTCGTCCTGCCCGGCGCCTATCTCGGGCTGCTCGTACTCGGTGCGGCGTGGTTCAGCGCGCGCTCCGACAGCACGCTCGTCGCACGCGCCGCGGTAGCGGCTGGGCTCGGCAGCCTCGGGGCTTGGCTCGTGACCCACTCTCCGACTCCCGAACGCGCCCGAGAAGTGCTCGCGGTGACGTTGGTGGTATCGCTCCTCCTCGCGCTGATCGGGGCTCGCAGCCGGCGTGGCGACGTCGTCGCGGCTTCGATCTTCTCGCTCGGATCGGTGGCGTTGACGTGGGCGTGGTCGTTCTCGCAGGACGCGGGCCTTCCGCTCTGGCTTCTCGGTTGGTCTGCCCACGCCGCCATCCTCCTCGGGCTGTCTCGCGCAGAGCGTCGCGAAGAGCTCGAGTTCGTCGCGCTCGCAGCCCTCGGCGCTGCCGCGAGCAGCGCTCTCTGGATCGAGGCAGCCTTCCGCCCCGATGGAGCCAGTCGGGTTTCCTGGCTCGTCGCCCTCGCACTCGGTGTGCTCGTCACCGGGTACTCCGTCGCCCCTCCGCTCGGATCCCGGCGCCTCGGCGCCAAGGGCGCGATCGTGTTCTTTGCGCTGCTCGCGCTCGGGCTCGGGGTCCTCCCGGGTGACCTCGGGCTCACGCTCGCCGAGCGCCTCGGAGGGGCGCTCATCCTCGGCTTCGGCATGGCCATCACCGCGCTCCGTGCCGAGAGCGCCCCGGCGCTCTTGGGCTCCATCGCCCTGACGGCGCTGGTCGAGACGCGCTGGATTCTGCACGGGAGCGACACGCGAGCGGACGCGCTGGTGAGCCTCGCGTTCGCCTGCGCCTCGACGGTCGCGCTCCTCGTCTGGACCCTTCTGCTGCCTGCCCGCCAGCGCGAACAGCGCTTCACGTGGCGAGCGGCCGCGCTCACGGGCCCCGCATTCTTCTTCGCGGCGCGGCACGCCTACGTGAGCGCTTTCGGCAACGATGGCGTGGCGCTCTTGGCGCTGGCGTTCGGCTCCCTGTCGTTCCTCGCGGCGCTCTTCGTCCGCCGGCATGCGCCCAACGATGCCAGTGTGCGGCGCGTCGCCTGGGTGTGGCTGTGCGCCGCGGCGCTCTCGTTCGTGAGTCTCGCCGTTCCCCTGGAGCTCGAGAACGAGTGGATCACCATCGGCTGGGCGCTCGAAGCGGTCGCTCTTCTGACACTCTGGCGCAAGTTCGACCACGTCGGTCTGAAGTACGCCGCGCTCGCGCTCCTGACCGCCGTCAGCGTGCGCTTGGTCGCGAACCCGTGGGTGCTCGAATACCACGCGCGAGCTCCGATCCCCCTCGCGAACTGGCTCTCCTACACCTACCTCGTGCCTGCCTTCTCTTGCTTCATTGCCGCGCGCTGGCTCGGAGCCCTGGAGGCGCCGCGGCTCCGCCGCTTGGAGCAAGAGTGGCTACCCGCGCAGTTGGTTCCGCTCGGCGCCCGCGCCGCCGCCGGCTTCGGCATCCTCATCGTCTTCGTTTGGCTGAACCTGGGCGTCATCGACGTGTTCTCGACACGCACGATGCTCGAGCTCGACTTCACGCGGGAGCCGGCGCGAGACCTGGTTCTTTCGCTGGTGTGGGCCAGCTACGCGCTGGTGCTGCTCGCCGCGGGCGTGGCCCGCCGAAGCACGGGCCTCAGGGCGGCCAGCCTCGCGCTGCTCATCGCCACGAGCTTCAAAGTCTTTCTCTACGACCTGGCGCACCTCGGCGACCTGTACCGCGTGGCCTCGCTCGTGGGGCTCGCCGTCACGCTGATTTCGGTGTCGCTCGCCTACCAGCGCTTCGTCTTCCGAAGCCGACCTTGGAGACTGCATGCCACCTCTTGACCCCATCCGCTCGTTCGCCGCCGTGCTCGTGGCCGCCTGCCTCGCCGCGACCAACGCGTCCGCCGCCGATGGGCTCGAGCGCTTGTTCCCGAAGCGTGCCGAGATCCGCCCGCCCAGCTCGAGCGGCCTCGTGCGCGTCCCGCTGCCGGTGGACGTGATCGCCGAGGCGGCCCCGGACCTGTCGGATCTGCGTGTGTTCGATGCCGGCGGCAACGAGGTCCCCTTCGTGGTCGACAGCACGCGGCGCCCCGTGGCGCTCCACGCGGATCGCACCGTCGAACGAACGCTCCGCATCTTGGACATGCGGCGCGAGACTCGAGCCCGCCCGGGGCTCGGCCCCAGCTACCGAGAGCGCGTGGTGCTCGAGGTACCGGAGCCAAGAGCGAATCAAGAGCTCGAGCTCAGCGTGGACAGTCGCCGCCCCGAATTCGTACGCGAATTGCGCGTCGGCCCGGTCGATGGCAGCGAACCGTGGTCGAGCGGATCGGTGTTCCGCTTGACGAACCCCACGCGCGAACGCAGGAGTTTCGTACTCGGCGAGCGCCACGGGGGCAAAGTGCAGGTCGAGCTCTCGGGCGAGGGTGGCTATCTCGAGCCGAGCTTTCGCCTCGGAATCAAAGAGCGCGCCGCGAGCGAACGCGAGCTCTCACTGCCCCTCGTGGAGCTCTCACGCCACCGCGAAAATGGCCGGACGCGGCTCCGCTTGGTGCGTCCGCGTGGCGTCGTTCCGGATCGGGTCGTGGTCGTGACCCGCACGAGCTCGTTTCATCGCCCCGTGACGGTGCGTGACGTGGGACCCGGGGGCGAAGAGCGCGTGCTCGGCGCCGGCGACATTTTTCGCGTCGAGAACGTCGCGGGCGGCACCCAGCTCATGGTGCCCCTGACGTCGCCGCCGCTGAGCGATCGTTTGGAGCTCGAGATCGACGACGCGGGGAGCCCCGAGCTCGCCGAGCTCTCGGTGGTCGCGTTGGTCGGGCAACCGAGCTTGGTGATGTCCGCGAGCCGTGCGCGCTGGCTGGGCTTCGGTGGTGGCCGTGCGCGGCGCGGTGACTACGACGTGCAGCGACTCGAAGGCACCGATCTCGGCCGCGCGATGCTCGACGGCGCCGTCGTCGAGGCCAGCCTCGGCCCGCGGGAGCCCAATCCTGAGTTCGATCCGCGACCGGCGCTGGAGTTCGCGCTCCGGCCGGGGCCGGCGCTGGACCTCGCGCGCTTCTCTCACCGGCGTTCGCTCCGCATCGAGGCGGCGCCCGAGGGGCTGTGCCGCGTGGTGCTCGGTCCCGAGGAGCTGTCTCGTCTGCGGGCCGATCTCTCGGACTTGCGCATCGTGGACGAAAACGCCAAGCAATGGCCCTACTTCGTCGAGCGCGCGAGCGAGGTCCTCGAGGTTCCAGTCGCGCTCCGCCCGTCCCGCGCAGCGGCCGACCAGTCGCGCTTCGCCCTCGAGCTGCCGCGCGCTCCGCTCGGAATCGAGCGAGTGTCGCTGGACGCCGCCGCCCAATACGTCAGTCGCGACGTCGAGCTGTTGGGCATCACCGAAGGCGGCGAGCGCCGCGTGCTCTACAGGGGTCTGCTCTCGAGAGCGCCGGGCTCGACCGAGAGGCTCGAGATGGCTTTCGCTCCCGAGCGCTTCACGGGCCTCGAGCTCACCATCGAAAATGGCAGCGACGCGCCGCTCGCTTTGACCGAAGTGAAGGCCAAGGTGACGGCGGGCGAGGTCTTCTTGGCAGCGCCGCCGGGAAACTACGAGCTCTTGGTCGGGGACACGCGCGCCGAGCCCGCCCGCTACGAGCTGGCTCGAGCACGACAAATGGCCTTCTCGGTGCCCGCCGGCCGCGCGACCCTCGGCGCCTTCGAAGCGAATCCAGCCTACGTTCGACCGAGCCGCGTGCGAGTGCCATTCGTCGCGCTCTGGGTCACCGTCGGCGCGGCGGTGCTCGCCCTCGGCGCGATCACGCTGCGGCTCGCCAGCCGCGAAGCCGAAGAGCCCGCGCCCGCCGACGGCGATTCGTGATGCGGGAGCAAAGCAACCAAACCGCCAAGGTCGCCAAGGTCGGAGATTGGCGATGGGCGAAACGGCTCAATACCGGACCGTGTAGGCGGCGCCGAAGCCTTCGATCCGATCTTTGTTCGGCGAGCGCAGGAGCCAGTAGGTGCCGAAGCCGCCAGCGACGGCGCCGACCGAGAGCGCGATGATGCCGACCGTTTGCTTGGTCTTCGCCCGCTCCCAGCGCCCGCGCGCGTCGTCGCTGGTCCAGTCGGTGTTGGAGCTCGGCGAAATGCCTGCGACCGCGTCGCTGTCGCTCTTGGCGCTCACGAGCAGAACGCTGCCGGTCACCACGGCGGCGACCCCGACGCCGACGCCGACCCAACCCAGGGTGCGGCTCGGGCCCGGAGCCTTGGGCCTTTCCGGCGCGGGTGAGCTCGCCGCTCGGGGCGCCGAATCCGTCTTGGCTCTGGATTCCAGCCTCGCGCGGAGAACTCGGATCCGCTCCTCCATCGCTTCGCGATCCGGCGCCGAGCTCCCGGCGAGCTCGAGGTAGCGCGTGAAGGCGTCGGCCGCTTCGGCGTTGTTTCCGAGTCGCTCGCTCACGAGGCCACGTCGCAAGGCGACGACCGGGCGATCGGCGAGGCTGTCGGCGCAGCGCAGTCGCTCGAGCGCGCGCTCTGGCAGCGCCGCCTCGTCCTCGAGCGCGGCCTGGAACAGCTCGCGCGCGAGCTTCTCGTCTTGCTTCGGATTCGAGCGCTTCGGGCACTCGAGCTCTCCCGCGCGGGCGACGAGCGGGATGCACACCAGGCAGAGGATCAGTGCTCGGTGAGACACTTCGGATAGTTCCAGTGTGTCACGGTACACGGCTCCCTGGGAGGCGGTTGCACGCGCGGGCCCGTTCGCCCCCCCGGCGCTGCGGTTCGGGCGGCGCTCGCGGAAATGGTCGGCGCAAGCGCTGGAGGCGCGGCGGGTCGAGCCTGGCTCTCCGCCGGCGCAGCGCTCGGTAGCGTCAGGTTCGTTGGCGTCGCCGTCGAAGTCGCTCGTGCGGGGCCCGACGCGTCCGCGCCCGCCGTCGCGCGGAAGAGCGCCCAGCCGAGCACCACTGCGGCGAGCAGTGCCGAAACCGCTGCCAGCGGCAGCCAGAGCGGCGACTTGCGTGGCGCTGGCGGTGACACCTCGCGGGTGTGAGAAGTGGGCTCGAGGGCAGCGGTGGCGACGACGGAGCGCGTCCCAATCCGTTCTGGCGCGACATCGGCGCTTGCCTGCGCAGTGGCAGTCATCTTGTGCGTGCGCGCGCTGGACATCCAGCCGTCGAACGCGCTCTTTTTTTGGCTGCCCAGGCGACTGACCAGCTCGCCCAAACACGCTTCCAGCTCCGCCGGGCTCGCACCGCGCCGCGTGAGCCAAGCGTCCAGGAGCGCGCAGAGCTCGGCAGCGGATTCGGGGCGATCGGCCGGCGATTTCGCGAGCAGGCGAGCCACCAGGCTCGCGAGCTCCGCGTCCACGTCGCTCCGGAGCGCGTCGACGCGGGGCGGCACCTCTTCGGTGATCGCGCGAAGCAACGCGAGATCGGTCTCCGCGTCGAACGGCCGGCTGCCGGTCAGGAGCTCGAACAACACGACGCCCACGGAATACAGATCGCTGCGCCCATCCACGCTCCCGCCGAGCGCGTATTCGGGTGACATGTACGGCACCTTGCCCTTCAGCACTCCGGTCGCCGTTCGCGCTCGGGCCATGTGGCGCGTCGCCTTGGCCACGCCGAAATCCGTGAGCTTCACCTCGCCTCGAAACGAGATCAGGATGTTGCTCGGGGTGACGTCCCGGTGCACGACCCCGAGGGGCTCACCGCCTGGACCCGTGAGCGCGTGGGCCGCAGACAGACCCGCAGCGACGCGCGAGGCGGCGTGGACGGCTAGCTCCACGGGAAACGGCTCGCCGAGCTTCTTGCAACGGGCGAGCGCGTGACTGAGCGGGATCCCGTGGACGAGCTCCATGGCCAAGAAGAGGCCTTGCGCGTCGTGGCCCCAAGCCATGAGGCGAACCACGTTGGGATGCTCGAGCGCCCCCGTGAGCCAGACCTCGTCGAGGAACATCGACGCGAGGTCCGTGTCTTCGGAGAGGTGGGCGTGCAGGCGCTTGACCGCCACCAGCGAGTCCCCGAGCCGCGCCAGGTCGACCCTTCCCATGCCGCCGCTGGCGATCTGCGCGATGACCTCGAAGCGCGCAGCGGAGGGCGGGGGCAGGCCGGTGCGGGACATCGCGGCTTCGATCGTACCAACTCACCGACCGCTCATCGGCGACAAAACCGCTCCGGTTCGGGGCGGTTCGGGTTTCGGGAGTCGGCGATGATCGATTCCCAGGGCGACCACGCGAGACTGTCAACCTCGGGTTGACGCCCCACGAGCAGCCACGGTTTCCGCTCGACTCGTCCACGCGGGAGTTCGACGGAGATTGCCGCGCGGCACGCGGCTTGCGTAGCGAGCTCCCATGTCGCGTCCCCGCCATTTCGCTCACGTCGCCTTCGCCGCGTGTCTAATGCCCGCGTCGCTCTCGGCGACTCCTCGAGTCCATCCCGCTTGCGATCGGACGTTCGAGGTGAGGGCGGCGCTCGCGGGCAGCGCCTCGGCGAGGCAGTCGACCTTCGCCGACGTCGTTCGCCGCCCCACCGACCCAGCGAGCGAGTTCGCCTACGCGCCGCTTTCCGCCGAGCGGCGCTGCGACGCGAGCTTCTGCGTGCATTGGCTGAAGCAGGGGCCTCATGCGCCCGCCGACGCCGGCGACGGCAGCATCGAAGCGCTCTTGGCTGCGCTCGGCGCCGCTCGTGGGGAGCTCACCGCTTCCGGTCACGGCTACCACGGAGTCGACGACGGCGCGGAGGGGGGTGACGCGCGGCTCGATGTCTACGTCGCCGAGCTACCCGGCATGCACGGCTTTGCAGTCCCCGAGGCCGTGGTGTCGTCCGCGCCGCTCCGCATGTCCAGCTTCTTGCTCATCGACAAGGACCTCGTGCAGGCGCAGCTCGCGGCCGACGCGCGTGCCGTGATCGCCCACGAGCTCAAGCACACTTACGACGTCGCAGCGTTCGCCGCCGCTCCGGCCTGGTTGTTCGAGAGTGCGGCGACCTGGTTCGAGCAGCAGGCCGAGCCCGAGAGCGATGGCTACGCCGACTTCTTGCCGTGTTGGTTCCTGTACCCGGAGATCAGCTTGGACGCACCGCGCGCCGAGAGCTACCCACCCATGCCCAAGGACCACGCCGGCTGCACGTTCGACACGACCCACCTCTACGGGAGCTCGGCGTTCTGGTTCTTCACGAGCGGTCGCTTCGGTGCCGAGAGCAGCGCCGATGTCTGGAAGAGCGGGGCGGAGCTCTGTCCGAGCACGACGCTGCTCGACGAATCCGAGGAGCAGCGCGCCTGTGTCGCGGAGGCGATCGATGCAGGCCTGAAAGCGCGCGGTTCGAGCCTCGGAGACGAGCTCGGTGCGTTGGCGCTCGAAGCCATGGACCTGCGCGAGAGCCCGAGCTTGTCGGCCGCGCTGCTTCCCACGGCGCTCGAGAGCTGGCCCGAGGCGGCGTGGGCAGAGCGTCCGAAGACGTATCCCGCGAGCGGGGAGCGCAAGCTGCCCCATCTGGCGTCGCGCTACTTCGCGTTCCGCGCGCCCGAGGGTCGGTTCGGGCGCGTCTCGCTCGAGCTCGAGCCCTCGACCGGAGCCGACGTTTCGCTCACTACCGTGCAGATCTTCGAGGACGGCAGCCGTCAGCAATCGGCCCTGCCGAAGTCTGGCAAAGCGTCGTTTCCCGGCCTCGGGCGTTCGCTCCGCGAGCTCTGGGTCGTAGCCACCAATCGCGCGCTGGGTGCCGGCGGTGACGCGACCACGCTGCGCTACGGTGCGACGTTCTCGGATCTCGGCAAGGCCGACGCCCCGCCCGCGAGCGCTGCGCCCGAAGCGTCCGCGAGCGAAAGCGCGACCGCGAGCTGTCAGCTCGGGCCGAGGGGGACGCACACCGGAGGCTACGCATGGATCGCCACATTCGTTTGGCTGCTCTCGCGGCGCCGGCGCTGAGTTTCGGCGCGATCCGCGCGCCGCGGGAGACCCGGAACGGTCGTGGTACCCTCGCGCCCATGGAATCGGATCCCACGCGCGCGCGCCGGCCGCCGCTCGTGGTCCGCTACCACACCGTTCGCGTCAGCGTGACGCGCGGTCCCGACAAGGGCAAACACGTGGACCTCGCCGGCTCGCCGATCCGCGTGGGGACGGCGCCAGAAAACGACCTCGTCCTCAGTGACGACACGGTCTCGCGCAACCACTGCGAGGCCGAGCTCGGTAGCTTCGGCATCCGCGTGCGGGACCTCGGTTCGAAGAACGGCGTGTTTCTGGGTGGAGCGCGCATCTGGGACGCAGCGGCGTCGCCGCCCGTGGTGATTCGGCTCGGCGACACCGAGCTCAGCATGAAGCCCACGCGCGACGTGGTCGAGAAGGAGCAAGCGAGCGAGAGTCGCTTCGGTCTGCTGCTGGGCGAATCGGCGCGCATGCGCGAGCTGTTCGCGGTGCTCGAACGGGTGGCCAGCACGGACTACACCCTGCTCATCGAAGGCGAGACCGGCACCGGGAAAGACCTGGTGGCGGAGTCGGTGCACCAGGAGAGCGCGCGGCGTGCCGCCGAGTTCGTCGTGTTCGATTGCGGGGCCACCGCGGCGAACCTGATCGAGAGCGAGCTCTTCGGCCACGAGCGCGGAGCGTTCACTGGCGCCGTCGCCGCGCGCGCGGGGCTCTTCGAGCAAGCTGCGGGTGGCACGCTGTTCTTGGACGAGCTCGGCGAGCTACCGAAGGAGCTTCAACCCAAGCTCTTGCGCGCGCTCGAACAACGCGAGGTCCGGCGCGTCGGCGGCAGCCGCTTCTTGCCCGTCGACGTGCGCGTCATCGCGGCCACCAATCGGAACCTCGCCCACGAGGTGCGGCAGGGGAACTTCCGACAGGATCTCTACTATCGGCTCGCAGCGGCCCACGTCCACGTGCCCCCGCTCCGCGACCGCATGGAAGATCTGGTGCCGCTCGTGCGCCACTTCTTGGCGCGCGAGGGGGCGGGTAAGTCGGCCGAGGACATTCCGGAGCAGGTGTGGGAAATGTTCCGCGCGCACCGCTGGCCGGGCAACGTGCGCGAGCTCCGGAACGCCGTCCAACGCCTGGCCATGAGCTTCGACGTCTCACTGTCTCGGTTCTCCGCGCAGGCGAACGCACCACACGAGCGGAGCTTCGAGCGCCCGGACGGCAGCTTCGTCTCGCTCCAAGAAGCACGCCGCGAATCCGGCGACGACTTCGAAGCGGCCTACGTCCGCGCCGTCCTGGCGAAAACCGGCGGGAACGCCACCCGCGCGGCCGACCTCGCCGAGGTGTCGCGCCAGCTCCTGCAGCGGCTGATCAAGAAGCACGCGATCCGTTGACGCCAGGTCAGCCGTCACCGCGCGCCATGGCCAGATAGCGCTCGATGCGCTTTCGCACGGCCGGGTCGACGTTCAGGAACTGGACGCCGGCGCCCATGGGGTGGGTGTAGACCACGCGCGCAGCGACGTGGACGGGTGCCTCGTCGTGCTCGAGTCGGAACGAGAGCTCGAGGGCGTTGCCGATGGTGAGCTGGCCCATGGTCTCGACGAACATCCCGCCGCTCGACAGATCAGAAGAGCGACAGCTCATCAGATCGCGGATTTGCACGTCCCGGATGAACGACACCCGCTCTTCGCTTCGCGACGGGGGCTTCGACGCCGGCGGAGGCGCGAGGCTCGTGCGCGTCCGGTTCTTGAGATACCAGACCAAGGCCTCGGTCGCGGTGCGGGCGTTCTTGATCTGCTGTTCGCTCGCGCCATGCTGTTGGGCGTGCATCAGGAATAGCCCGATCTCGTCTGGTCCCAGTTCTTCGGGGCGGATCAGCGGGTAGGCCGAGAGGAACTGGTGAGCGATGGTCGCGTAGGCTTGGACGTAGGGTTCGGGTATCGCCCCGCGGCGCACGAAAGCGACGAACTCGGCCACGAGCTTGTCCATCAGAGCTCCGCGAGGATGCGTGCGAGCACGTAGACCACGAGCGCCGTCACCCACAGACCGGCGCGCCGTTTCATGCCCACCTCCATGCCCCAATACGGGGCCAGGGGCGGCACCAAGAACGAGACCGGTCCGCGCCAGCGCGGCACGCGCAGGGTCAGGGCGAAGGCCAGTGCGACGTGTGCCGTGACCAGCACGGCAAACGACACGACCAGAGCGATGAGGACGGCCACGTCCACGCGGGTTGCGACTTAAACACCGTTCCCCGGCCGGGGACAGGGGGACGGAACGCGCCGGCCGGGGAGGGCGCCCGAGGGCCGAAGCGGAGGCGTTTTCCCGGCAGAGCCCGCCCTCCGACCTGGGGATTCGAGCCCGAAACCTAAGCTGTCGCCGAGGCACGGTCGGTCAGTTAGACTGCCCCACCGTGCGTTTTACGACCTTGCTCATCGCGGCGACCGCTCTCGGGTTGCTCGCACCGCTTCCGTTGCTCGAGAGTGCCCGCGCCGAAGGCGCAGCGACCCGCTCCGACATCCTTTCCGTCAAAGACATCAAGCCGGGCATGAAGGGCTACGGCCTGACGGTGTTCGAAGGGGTCAAGCCCGAGAAGTTCGACGTCGAGGTCATCGACGTGCTCAAGAACTTCCGCCCGCGGCAGGAGCTCATTCTCGTCAAGACGAAGCACCCGCGGCTCGAGGTCGCCAAGGTGGTCGCTGGCATGAGCGGTAGCCCCATCTACATCGACGGCAAGATGATCGGCGCCTACGCCTACGGTTGGACCTTCGGCAAGGAGCCGGTGGCCGGGGTCACTCCCATTCGCAACATGCTGGACGAGCTCGAGCGCCCGCTCCCGAAGTCCATCGACGGTTGGCCGATCCAGGTCCTGCCTCGCGCACAAGCCGACAAGAAGCGGGACAAGCACGCAGCGCGCGGCTCGTCGCAGAACCGGTTCGCCGGCAACGTCGGCGCCTACGATCTGTCCGAGCACGCGAAGCAGATGGCGAAACGCCAGCAGAAATCCGTCGGACAGAACGGCACGGCCATGCCCGTCGCGACGCCCCTCCTGATCGGCGGCATGACGAGTGGAGCGGTCGAGCTGGCGAAGGAGCTGCTTTCGCCCTTGGGCCTCGAGCCCCTGCAGGCGGGTGGCGGTGGCGAGGTGGAGAAGGACGCTCCCACGAAATACGTCGATGGCGGTGCCATCGGCGTCGAGCTGATCCGGGGGGACATGAGCGCGCAGGGCCTCGGTACCGTCACGCGGGTCGAGGGCGACAAGCTGGTCGCGTTCGGTCACCCCATGATGGAGGCCGGCGTCACCGCGCTGCCCACGGCCGTCGGTCGTGTGCTCTGGTTTTTGGCCAGCGACATGCGCTCCTTCAAGATCGGCATGCCCGTGCGTCCGGTCGGAGCCCTGCTCGCCGACCGGCAGGCGAGCATCGTCGTCTCCCAATCGGCGAAGGCGCCGGTCATCCCGGTCAAGATGAAGATCAAGGGCGTGCCCGGCGCGCCCGACCAGGAATGGAAGTTCGAGGTCGCCCACGAGAAGTTCATGACCCCGGCGTTCTTGGCCATCGCACTCGGCAGCGCGCTCCAGGCCACGGCCAACGAGAAGCAGGACGTGTCGTGGACGGCCAAGAGCAAGCTCAAGGTGAAGAAGTACGGCGACATCAACCTCGAAGACTTCGGCGTGAGCATCGGCGGCACCCCGGACCCCAACGAGTTCATCCGCAGCAACTTGTCGCGCGCCGTGGGCGCGCTGCTCAACAACCTCTGGGAGCCGGTGATCATCGAAGGCGCCGAGATGGAGATCGAGCTCAAGTACGCTCGCGAAATCCTGCGGCTGCGCGGGGCCGAGCTCCTCGACTCCGAAGTGGACGCCGGCGAGAGCGCACGCATCCGGCTCACGTTCGTGCCCTACACCGGCAAGGAGTTCACCAAGATCATCAGCGTCCCGCTGCCCCGGCACCTGGCCGGGCGCACCGTCTCGCTCGAGGTCGGTCCCGGCTACCTCGAACGTCGCGAGTCCGCCGACCCCGAGAACGTCGGCGAGCTGGTGAGCAACCTGCAAAACCCCCTCTTCCCGGTGAAGAGCATCGTCGTTTCGTATCAGGAGCAGGACGGCGCCGTCGCCTACAAGGGGCGCGTGGCGAAGCACTTGCCGCCCGGCGCGCTCGACGCCATTCGGCCCACTACCGCTTCGGTCGCGCCCGACGCTTTCCGCGCCGAAGCCCGCACCGTCATTCCCCTCGGCGAGTTCATGGTCGGTCAGGACCGCGTCGACGTCGTCGTCAAACCCATCTTGCGCTGAGCCGTCAGCGAAATTTCCGCGAACTTACCAGCACACAAGGGATCTCATCGTGGCTTTTCATTCGAACCTCCGCTCAAAGCATCTGGTCATTCGCACGCTCGCTCTCGGCATCGGCAGTAGCGCGCTCCTCATCGCTCACGGCGCCCTCGCCGTCGGTACTCGCACCTTCGAGCTCGACAAGGGCGAGGACTTCAAGGGAGGCGATCTGAAGGGAGTCGCCATCGACTCGAGCGGCAAGGTGCGCGCTGGGCTCTCGCTCGGCGCTCACACGGTGAACGACGCCGCGACCATCTGGTCCGTGCTGCCGGAGAAAGACGGCGCGTTCCTGCTCGGCACCGGCAACGAGGGCAAGCTCCTCCGGGTGAAAGACGGCAAGGTCAGCGTCGTCGCCGAGACCAAGGCGCTCGCCATCACCTCGCTCACCGAGGCGTGGGGTGGCACGGTCGTGATGGGCACGTTGCCCGACGGCAAGGTGATGAAGCTCGACCGCGGCAAGGTCACCGACCTCGTGAGCATCAAAGGGGTCGAGCACATCTGGTCCGTCGCGTTCGACAAGAAGTCGAATAGCGTGTTCGCGGCCACGGGGCCCGAGGGCAAGCTCTACCGCATCGATCAGGGCGGCACCGCCCAGGTCTACTTCGACGCGCCCGAGCAGCACCTGATGAGCGTGGCGGTCGCCCCCGACGGCACCGTGTATGCGGGCGCCAGCGACAAAGCCAAGCTCTACAAGATCACGGGACCCGGCCGCGGCAGCGTGATGCACGACTTCGCACGCACCGAAGTGCGAGCCATCGCGGTCAGCGCCAAAGGCGAGGTCTACGCCATCGCCAACGAGCTCCAGTCCGGCGCCTACGTGCCCACGCGGCGCGACCGCATGACGCCGGAAGCGGCGGGCCCCGCCATGAAGCCGCCGAAGACCCGCGGCAAGGGTGTGCTCGTGCGCTTCGAGTCCGACGGCACGCCCGACGTGCTCCTCGACGAGAAAGAAGAGCACTACACGAGCCTTTCCCTCGGCGACGACGGCAAGCCCTACGTCGGCACTGGCGCCGAAGGTCGCGTCTACACCGTCGACGACGCGCACAACTCGGTGCTGGTGGCGGATACGGAGGAGCGCATGGTCGGCGCCCTCGCCATGGCGGGGAAGAACAAGTTCGTCGCCACCAGTGACCCGGCCGTGCTTCATCCGGTGCGAGGCGTCGGCGGCACCGACAGCGTCTGGACCAGCAAGGTCCTCGATTCCGGCATCCGCGCGCGCTTCGGTCGCATGACCTGGGTGAGCACGGGCGCGCTCGAGCTCTCGACCCGCAGCGGCAACACCAAAGAGCCCGATGACACCTGGAGCGCGTGGGGCAAGCCGCTGAACACTCCCGGTCCGGTCGACGCCCCTTCAGCCCGCTTCATCCAGGTGCGCGCGCGCTGGAACAAGGACGCGAGCAGCGTTCTCAGCAAGGTCACGATTCCCTTCGTGACCGACAATCTCCGCGCCGTCATCACCAGCGTGGACGCGGGAACCAAGAGCATGGACTTCGGTGGCGGCGACTCCGTACCCCAGTCGGGTGGCCCCGTGGACGGCACCGCGTCGAGCAAGCTGAACCTGACTTGGAAGGTCGACAACCCGGACAAGGACAAGCTCCGCTACAAGCTCCAGTACCGCCTGGTGGGGACCACCACCTGGTACGAGCTCTTGAAGCCCAACGAGAAGCTCTCCGCCGAAACCTACTCGTGGGAGACCGCCGATCTTCCCGAAGGCGAATACCGCGTGCGCGTCACGGCCAGCGACGAGCTCTCGAATCCGCCGAATCGCGTGCGCAAGCACACGCTCGAGAGCGGCGTCGTGCTCGTCGACAACACCCCGCCGCGCATCGAGGGGCTCACGGCCAACGGCCGCCGCATCCAGGGGCGTGCCATCGACGGCGTCGGGCCCATCAAGCGCATCGAGGTCAGCGTCGTCGGCAGCGACGAGTGGTACCCCTTCGAGCCCAAGGACGGCATCTTCGACGAGCAGAACGAGGACTTCGAGGCCGATGTCTCGAGCTTCGCCCCTGCCGGCGCAGTTCTCGTCAGTGTCCGCGTCTACGACCGTGCCAACAACTACGTGGTGCGGAACGTCGCCTTGAAGTGAGCCGCCACCGCCCCGTGACAGGATTGTCAGGGGGCCGACCACCCGAATAGGAGGTGGTTTGGCAGGAAATGCGCGTCGGCACGCGGCGTGCTCTCTCTTCCTTTGCTACACTTCCAAAAGGCGTCCATAGATGCGCCACGTCTCTCACAGCTTGCTTTGGCTCCTCGGTGCGTGCAGTGCCGTGACGGCCTTTGCCGCGAGCTGCGCATCGGTGGATGCGCAGGAAGCAGCGGGCGCCGGCGGCACGTGCGTCGGCGTCACGTGCAGCGGCGAAGACGCGGGTCGAGATCAGATCGTCGCCGACGTTCCGCCGCCGGACTCGGCTCCCGACGCCGCACCACCCAAGCAGAACCCCCTGTGCGGTGCCGGCTGCCTGCCGGACGAACCGAACTCCGCCGAGTGCAGCGCTGCCGCGGCCGGCGGCGCCGAGTCCGATCCCGATGGCGCACCGCCGGACGCGGGCCAGGGGGACGGTTCGCCCGACGCGGACTTCGATGCGGCCGTCCCGCCTCCCACCAAGTACGGCTGCGGCGTGGTGAGCACGGCTGGCGGCCCAGTGAGCCAATGCCTCGCTGCGGGCACGGGTGAAAACGGCTCGCCCTGCGTAGCCGCCTCGGATTGCTCGCCGGGACTTGCCTGCGTCTCCGAAGGCACGACCGCGACCTGCCGTTCGTATTGCTGTTCCTACGACACCACCTGCGGTGCCGACAGCTTCTGCGCCGAACGCAACCTGGCCGAGCCCACGGGCGGCAGCGGTGCGAGCGTGCCGGTCTGCGTCCCCGCCGATCACTGCAACCTCGCCGAGCCATCGCCTTGCCCTGCGGGCAAAGCCTGCAAATGCAAGGACGGCACGGCCTGCGCCGTCGTGAAAGACGACGGCACCACGAGCTGCGTGAAACCCGGCGAAGGCCGCGCGGGCGAAGCCTGCCCCTGCGCCGCCGGTTACGTCTGCTCGCAGTCGATCAAGACCTGCCTCAAGCTCTGTTCGACCCAAGCCACCACCCCCGAGTGCGGCACCGGCAAGTGCGTGGCCGTCGCCGGCCTACCCGAAGGCTTCGGCGTCTGCGGTCTCGGCAGCTTGGGCGACGGCGGGTAGCGCGAAGCGCACAGATCCTGTCGTGCGGCAGCCACACTCGCATGTGGGAGCGTGTGGTCGCGCGCTGCGCTTTGATCTTCGTCAAGCCCCCAACGGCGCGGGCGTGTATCATCTGAGGATCGGGCAAGGTGTTGCTCGAGGGGAGAGTCGTCATGGGATCGTTCTCGCAGACGCGCACGCAACTTGCAGGGGGGGCGCTGATGCTCTCTGCTGTGCTCCTCGGCCGCGGCTGCGCGGCGCCTGACGAGGAGCAGCCGAGCGAAAGCAGTGGCTCCGCCCTCGTGACGAACGTCGTTCCGACATCCGATTTCTGCAATTCGGGTCTCAAGGGCGGCGAGTGCGTGAGTGCACCACCCGCGAACTCGAGCGCGCTCACACACTTCAGCGTGGACGGCGACCGCGGTTCACTCGAGTACGCGCACGCGCTCACGCTGCCCTACACCGATACGCAGCTCAAGGCGACGGCGAACGTATTCGTGCAGGCCGTCCACGGCAGCTCGATCTTCGGGCGCCCCGCAGATGGCCTCCTCTACCTCTATTTCGACGACATTCCGTTCAGCGCGGCTGACGTCAACCCCATGTCGGAGTGGACGCTGGAGGTGTACGTCGACAGCAATCGTTTCGCGGGGACGACGATGTGCTTCGACGCCGCGGATCGCCGGTATGAGTTCAACTTCGGCGCGCACTCCTCCACCATCTTTCAGCCTCGCGGAGCACCCCAGAGCTGCGATGTCATCAATTTTGGATGGCGCACCACGAGCGACCCGCGCGTTCAATTTGCCGTGAAGGGTTGCGCACCCGACAAGACGAGCTCGAAGGTCATTCGTTGTAGCGGTGAAGCGCGAATCCCCATCCGGAACCTCGATATGGAGGTGCCGCCGACGAACGGATTGAAGCTCATGACGCCTGGTGTCGGGTTCGGCGTGACCAGTCGACGAGGTCGCGGTGCGATGCCCGAGTACATCGCTGCGGCCCTGGCGACCTACCCACACGGTGCGCACACCGATCGAACGCTCTTTCCGACGCTCCTGTTCGGCCCGCCGAAGGGCCCCCACAGTTTCCCCCTGAGGATCATGAGCTTCAATGTTCGGCGCTTCGCGTCGCCCGGACTGAAGGGTCCGTTCGCCAGTGTGGACTCGGGTGACATCGGGAAGTTCGTCGCGCCGCTCGATGTCGTTGCGTTGCAAGAGGGCTGGGACGACGTTCAGGTCAAGACCATCCTGAAATACGCGAACCTAGAACGCGCTGCGCTCGGCAAGCCACCATTCGAGCTGCATGGCCCGATCGACTTCAACCCGTCGCTCAGCAAGGCGATCGAGGAGACGGTGGGCACCACAGTGCTCTGCACGAAGGCCGCGTTCGAGCCGGGGGCTTCCAAGGAGGGGAAGTGCGAGACGAGTGGCAGTCACGGCGGTCTCTGGGTGCTGACATCGCTCCAACTCGCGATGGCGGGTCGCGAAGTCTACGACATGTGCAAGGGCGAGGACTGCTTCCGAGCCAAGGGCGTTCAGTGGGTGCGCCTGCTGCTGAATCCTCCCGATGTCGAGAACCAGATCTGTCACGGTGAGGTGTTCGACGGCGTCGTCACTCAGAGCAGCTGCGACCCGCTGGGCAGTGGGGACCACTTCATCGACATCTTCAACACCCACCTCCAAGCTAGTAACCCGGAGGTCTGCGATGCGCTCGACGCGCTCGACATCATCGACGGCCTGATCACAGGGGCCGCTGTGTCGCCATCGGCTGCGCTGGGGTTAATCACGCTGAAGGATCTCGTCGCGAACGACCTGAACTGCAACAAGAGCGATTCGGCCGTCCGCGCTCAGCAGCTCAGTGAGTTGAATGCGTTCATCGACGCGGTCGCCGCCAAGGACAGACCGGCAGTCGTACTCGGGGACTTCAACCTGAACGGGAAGACGTTCAGCGGCGAGTACAATACGTTGCTCACGAACTTGCAGCTCACGCCGTACGGCTCCACTGGCGCTCCCCAAGCCGACCCGACCACGCCCTGGCCGGACGACTACGATTGGGACATCGACCACGCGGACATCGTTCGCTCGATGCCGCTCAACTTCGACCAAGCGCAGCCGATCGGGACATACATTGATGATGTTGGTGGCAGCTTCGCGAAAGGCGCCATGTTCGCAGGGGAATGGGACGCGAACTCACGGTACGACTACATCCTCCTTCGGCCGCCGACTTCGGTCGTGAGTGAGACCTACTACACCAAGACGGATTGGGTGGCGGCCAAAGACGGCAACGCAAACGTGTGGGAGTCGCCGTGGCCTGGAATTCCCGGGAATTTCGGGGAGCCACCCAAGCGCCTCTCGGACCACAAGCCGGTGATTGCCAGCTTCCGCTTCACGCCGCTCGCGGTGCCCGGCCGTTACCATCCGACTTGGCGCCATGATCTCGAGCAGCGACTCGCCAGCGCCAATGCAGCGGGCGAGGACGACTGCTGGGGCTGTGACGAAGTCGATCTGTACACGGAGCACACCTGGGAGGCGATGAAGAACCAGAGCTCCGTGAAGGGCTCGTCCACGGGGAAGACCTGCGGAAACAACGATGCGGTGTCGTTTCCTCCGGACGGCTGCATGTCGAATTGGAAGCACGACGACACCCACAATACGCAAGGCCCTGCGGCAAACTACTTCTCCGCGGAGCTGTGGGATGCGGACAGTTCGAGCGGCGATGACCTACTCCAAGGTCCCTATGGGCAATGGATCTACTGGGACGCTTCCCTGGTCACGCTGGTCGACCACGACACCCAGAAGGTGGTGGGAAACAAGACCTGGCCGTTGAACGACAACGAACCCGTACCGCAGTGCACGAAGGGCACTCCCGTGGGCTTGTGCTTCCGCACCGATGTGGACGAACTCGGCCCAGGCTTCCAGTTCTAGAGGCATCATGGAACTTCAGAAAATCATCTTCTGTCTTGCCATCGTGACCACAGCGTGCGGAAGCGATGAGAACCCAGGTGGGACGCCCGGCACCGGGGGAAACGCAGGCGCCGGCGGAACCGGGGGCAGCTCCGAGCTCTGCTCGAAGGCCTGCGCGGTACCGCGGACGTGTGACCCCGCTGCCGACGTCGGCGCTTGCGAGGCGCAGTGCAACAAGGAAATCACCGGGCAAGGCTACCTGAAACAGGATCTCGCCAAGGAGTACTTCGAGCTCTTCGTGGCGAGAGGCGACGACACGAACTGCGAGTACAGCAAGGGGGACATGGCCTGGTGGCACTGGACCAAGGACCGCGATCTCATGGACGCGCTGCCCGACCAGGCGGCGATGAAGGAGTGCAAGGACGTTTGGAACGCCTGCATTGGGCCGACTAGCACCCAGGACGGATATCGCGCTGCCTGCTTCCTGGAGTACTACCGCTACGGGGGCGATCTGAGGTCGAAGGTGAAGGCCTGCTACGCGATGCCCTGCTCCATGACGCAGCCCTTCGACTGCGTCGTTGCCGCCCAACCGAAAGGAGCGCCATGGCTCGCGGGGATCGACAAGCCCGGGTTTCAGTAGCGGCAGTGGCAGCCGCGCTCGGCGTGTCCGTCCTCGGCTCCTGTCTGCCCGGGCCGGATCGGGAGTGCGAGAAAGCGGACGAGCACTGCGCCGATGGCATCGCGTACACGTGCGACTTCTTCCAGGGCGGTTGGAGCAACACCAGCAAGTGGGCGCGCACACGCTGCGCGAGCGCCGCGCACTGCCGCACGTTCGAATACGGCGCCTTCTGCACGTTGGACGCCACGCCCGATCCGAAGTGCGCTGGCCAGACCGTCCTGGTCTGCGACGGCACTGAGGCGGTTCGCTGCCAGGCCGGCTATCGCGTCGAATGGTCCGTGTGCTCGGTGTGCGACGCCGAGCAAGCGACCTGTGCCGAGGGGCTGTGGAAGCCATGCGACCACACGGCGTGTTTGCCCGGTCTCGAGTGCGTCGACGGGTTCTGCGAGATCCCGTGCTCGTGTCCCGAGGGCGCCGAGTGCCCGGCCTGCTCGCAGTACGGAGCCAAGGCCGGCCACGTGTTTCTGTGCGAGGGCAACATCTGCCGGCTCGAGGTCGACTCGCAGTCGACTCTGCCGTAGCGGGCGGCAGCCGAGCCTTCTCTTGCTCCGGGCGCCGCGCATCGTGCGAACATCCTCCCCATGGAGCGCTCCATCGTCCTGTTCGGCGCTCTGACGTTCGCTCATCGGAAATCCGTCCAAGCGTGGAAGGGCAAGGTCGCCGATCCCGCAGCGTACCGGGATTGGAAGGGCGTGCTCCGGTGCACCGAGTCCGAGTCGCGCACGGTCACCGAGCTTCTCGCACGCTTCGACTCGTTCGCCTCCGAGCGATTTCCTCCGGGGCGTCTCGAGCTTGGCATTCGCGGCGTGCAGGCGAGCATCGCCGGGTTCCTCGATGACGACGGCACGCGCGACTTCGGGCCCCTCGTGCTCACGCTGTTCCGAACCGCTGCTGACGTCGGCGGAAAGGGGGAGCATCTGGGCGATCCAGCCGCAAGGTGCGTTCGGCTTCGAGCTCCGCGTCGAGCCGCAGGTGTCGAGGCTCTCGGCGCTGCCGGAGACGGGCCTCGAAGATCTGCTCGAAACGCCCCTCGCGCGACGAGCGCGCGCGCTCCTCGAGCAGCGCCTGCCGGAGTTGGAGCGAACGGCGTTCGACGCTCTCGTCGCCCAACGCGCGATGCCCGAGTCGTCGGCTGCGGCCTACGACGAGCTCGTGGATCGGATCGCACGTTTGCCTGGAGCTCGCCTGCTCCGGGCGGCAAAGGACCTCGAGCGCGCCGGTCTCGGCCAGGTCACCCTGGACCACGCGACGGGCCGGCCGACTTCGCAGGTGACGGGCCGACGCGATCTCGTGCGGCTCACGGAGCTATGGCCGAACGCGAGCGAGCTTCTTTCGGGTCTCCGCGCAGGGGGAAACGTCGACGTGCGTGCTGCGGCGGTGCGCCTGGCCGCACGCGCAGCGCCGGACGGCCAAGAGAGCGTAGCGGCCCTGCTCCGGGCGAAGCCCGACGCGGCTGTCGTGAAGGTGGCAGCGGAACAGCTGACGCAAGCGAACCACCCCGGGGTCACGCGTGTCCTCGTGGAGATCGCACGCGAGCCGCCGCCGGGCGCGACCGGGTTCGCGGTGGCGGCCGCGGCCGCTTTGGCCGCCGCCGCCTCGGGTGGCGCGCCCGCCGTGAAGGAGCTGACGCTGCTCTTGACCCCCGCGCTGGTGGAGCGCGACGAGCCGCCAGAGCTCGCCCTCGTCCTCGTGGACCTCCTGGTGCGAGCGCGCCAGAAGTCCGACCCGGCACGGCTCGTGGAGCTCTGGGCGCGCGCCAAAAATCCGCACGTGCGAGAGCGCCTGTACCGCGCCATCGCCACTTCCAAAGACCGAGAGCTTCTCGACCTAGCCATCGCCCGTGCGCGTAGCGAGGCGGAACGGAAAGACCTCACGATCGCACGTCTCCGCGCCAAGTCGACGAAGAAGGCTGCGAAGACGACGCCCCCGAAGCGCGCCGGACGCCGAGCGTGAAGCTGATCGCGGCCACGGCCTCACGCCACCGCCACCCGAATGCACCCGCAACCGCTCGCGCTTTGGGATCGCTCGGATGTCCGATCCGATATGCTCTCCCAGTTGTCGCGCGCTGCTTCGCTCGCACTGCTCCTCCTCGTCGCCGCGTGCCGCGATCGGCCGCCGCCGCCAACGGGTGGGCCGCCCTCGAGCGCTTCGTCGGCAGCGCCGGCTCCCGCGCCCGTCGCCGCGTGGCCCGAGCTCCCGGTCACGGCCGAAGGTGTCCAGGCGCTGGTTCGTGAGCGTACGCAGCGAGCGCCGCGCGCGGAGCCCGCCATCGGCGCGGAAGCTCTCCTCACCAGCCTCCGACGCGCGGCCGAGCAGGGGGAGCTCAGCGCCGGGTTCGATGCGATCGCGGCTCGCCTCGCGGGGCGCGCGAGCGCTGCGGCCACTCGGGGCAACGCGAGCTTCGTGCTGTTCGGCACCTTCCACGATGCACCGGCGCAGATCGCCGCATTCCGCAAGCTCACGGGTCCCCTCGGCTACGGACCGACCGACGCAGCGCTCGAGCAGCTCCACGCCCCGGGCCGTTGGCGCGGCGTCGAGCCGAGCGACCAAGCCGGCGACGTCGGCGTGATCGAGGCCGACAGTGGTCGAGCCGCGCTCGATGCGCTGATCGGGAGTCAGCGCGACCACGACCACACGGCGTGGAAGTACGACTACCTCGAAGAGTTCCCTGCGCTCGCAGCGACGCTGCGCGCGAGCGGCGTCGAGCTCCACGGTTGCGACCTTCCGTCAGCGCTGCAAGCTCGGGCGCGAGCGGCCGGTGACGCCGCATTGCTCGACCTCCGGGAGCTTCACTGCGCGCTCTCACTGGAAGCGAGCCTTCGAGGGCGCGCCAGGCCCGCAAGTGTCGCAGTTCTATGGGGCGCGAGTCACGTCGCCGCGGATCGTGCCCCTCGCTTCTTGCCCGCGAACGCCGACGTCGTCGCGATTCACGCCTTCGGCGGCCGTCCAGCCGGCGACGGCGTCGAAGCCGAGCTCGCAGACGAACTTCGCATCGGCGAAGCGCTCCTCTTCCCACTCGAGGGCCAAGATCGTCTCGCTCTGATCCTGCCGGAGGGTGCCCTCGCAGCACGCGTGGATCGCGCGCGGACCCAGCTCGATTCGAACGACGCCAAGCGTCTCGGAAAGCTGGTGGTGACGAGCGAAGGCCCCATCGAGCTCAGGGTCGCCGGAAAACCCATCGCAGCGGGCGCGCACGCGCTGCCCCCCGGCAATCATGGCTTCGTCGCCTTCCGAGCCAGCGGTCCAGCGGTGGCGGGCGCGATCCCGATGCCCGAGCACGGCTTCGTCGAGCTCTCTCTCGAGCAGCCCAAGTCCCCAACCTATCGCCTCATCGTGCACCGCGCGCGCTGATCAGTTTCGCAACGCCCCCTCCGCCCCCGCTCTCGTTTCTTCTCCCGTCCCCGCTCTCGTTTCTTCTCCCGCCCCCGCTCTCGTTTCTTCTCCCGCCCCGGTTGCTTCTGCCGCTCTCACCGCGCCCGCACCCACAGCTCGCTCGCCGGGTTCCCGGTCCCGATCGGCGCCCCTCTCCTCGCTCCGAGCACGAACCCCGCTCCCGCCGGCGCAAACCCCGGATGGCACTTGCTCTCGAGCACCACGAAGTCCGCTTCCGGCGCGAGCTCCGACGGGACTCCGAGTCCGCGCCTCGGCGGCGGATATTCTCCCTTCTTTGGCCCGAAGCTCGGCGCGCGAAGGTCGGCTAGCTCGTAGAGCCCAGCGACCGGTACGCCGCAGGAGAGCACGAGCACGTTGCTGCGCGCGCGCGGCGGCGGCGGCGCATCGCGCAGGCGCACGAGCGCGAAGGCCGAGACCGCGGCGCGATCTTGCGTCGCGTTGACCACGAAGTCGAAGAAGTTCAGATCTCCGGCCAAGCTGTCCCAGCCGCGGCTCTTGTCTTGCCAAGCGACGTGCGTGACGCCGAGCTCGCGGAGCTTCGCGTGGATCTCGGTCGGCCCCGCCAGCGTGCCGTAGCTGATACCGAACTGGTACGTGAGCCAATCGGTGACGCTCGGCACGCCGACCCCGAGGTGTTGGTGGTTCTCGTGGATGAGGAGCTTCGCGCCGGGCGGAAGCGCCTTCCCCAGCGTCACGAGATCCGTCTCGTAGTCGAAGCGTTCCCGGTACTGCTTCTTGTAGCCGCCCTCCAACAGGTCGAGGCTCTTCCCGATGGGCGAGGCCACCATGGCGTGCGTGCGGATGAAGTAGACGTCACCGCCCCAGACGATCTGGAGCGCAACCAGCAAGACGACGAGCCCGCGCCCGACCAGAGCCAGCGAGCGCCAGAGCAAGATCAGGACGGCGGCGACCACTGCCGCCATGAGCGGTACGACGGCTTGCAGGTATCGATCCTGGTGATGCACCCAGTACCAGGCGGCGATGCCGAGGTGGATCCAGGCCACTAGGAGCCAGATCCTGCGGGTCCGTTTCAGGAACGGCAGGCAGGCCAGGAGCAGCGTGAAGAGCGAACCGAAGACCGGGAGCTTGCCGTGGAATTGCGGGTAGTCGTTGTTGAGGAACGAGAACGTGAACAGGGTCTTGGCAGTTTCGATGACACCGGCGAGGCCGCGCGTCGGCTGCGCGAACTGGTGCTCCACGTAGCCGTAGCGGTAGAGGTACTCGGCGTCCGAGGTCCAGGGCTGCCCTTGGAAGTGGCGAAAGCCCACCGGGTAGAACGGATCGTGGTGATAGATCAGGTTCTTCAGCCACAGCGGTGACGTGAAGACGAGGCAGCCCACGACGGCCGCGACGGGGCCGGCGAGGAGGCGCAGGCGGGCGCCCGCGTCACCCGAGCCGCGCCCGAGCACTCGGAAGAGCGTCACCAGCGCGACGGCGAAGATGGGCGTCGGCACCAGCATCATGGCCACCGACTCTTTGGTGAGCGCGGCTGCGGAGAGCAGCAAGCTGAGGAGCAGGGCAGGGCGCGGGCCCAATCCGTCCAGGGTGCGGAGCAGCACCAGGAACAGCGCAGGGCCGAAGGCCGCACCGAAGTGGTCTGCTCCCACACTGAGCGACGAGTCGTAGAGGAAGGTGCCGGGGAAGAGGAAGCGCGCCGGCCAGACCCAATTTGCGCGGGCCGCGGGCACGAGCCGTCGCACGATGGCAGGGATGCCGAAGACGGTAGTGAGGGCGAACACGCCGAATTCGAGGTGAGCGCACAGCTCCACGCGATCGAAGAGCAAGCTCCGCGGTAAGAGGAATGCCCAGGCGTAGACGAAGCTCGTGATGTGCGGCCGGGTCGAGAACGACCAGCCTTCGTCGAAGCGCCGCACGCCGTGGGATGCGACGAAGTCCTCGGCCAGCGCCAGGTGCTTCCAGCGCGCGTCGAACTGCACGTTGTGCGGCGTGAGGATCAGGAAGTAGAGCATCCCGAGGCCGAGCAGACCGCCCACGAGCAAGGCGGCGTCGAGCAGACGGCGGGGCGGCGCGCGCTTTCGGGCTCGCCGAAAATGACGAACCGCGCGTCGGCCCAGACGATACGTCTGCCGCCCACCCAGGGCGAGGAAGGCGCAGGGCAAGAGGAAGAACAGGGGCCAGTAGTAGAGCTTCCAGAGCCCCAACACGAACATGACGAGCTCGAACGCGATGAGTCCCGCTGCGAACGAAACGAAGATGCGCTCGTGGAGCTTGGCGGGAGCGCGCGCGAACGAAGTCACCGTGAGCCCGAACGACGTGCACGCGGCCAGGAAGAACAGCGTCCCGAGCCCGTAGCCGAGGTAACGCCAGAAGAGCCAGCGCTGGATGGGGTAGTGCTGATGGCCGACCCAAGCGAAAAACACCAGCGCGAGGCCGAGGAGCAGCATCAGGGCGATCCGACGCGCGAGCCCGAGCTTCGGCGCGGGCCCGTGGCCCGAGCTCGTCGTCGGGTCTCCGGCCATCAGCGGCTCCCGAGCGGGCGCATCCCGAGCCGCATGGTGCTGGGCGGAGCGATGCGATCGCCGCCCTCGAGTTGGGCGTTGAGCTCGGCTCCGAGCAGGAGGGCGGCGCACCAGATCCAGAGCCAGGCCAACGCAATCGCGACCGCGGCGAGGCTCCCGTAGAACACGGCGAAGCTCTGGATGGAGCGGGCGTACACTCCGAACGCGCTCGACGCGATGCCCCCGATGCCGACCGTCGCCACGGCTCCCGGCCAGACGCGGCGATTGAGTCCCGGGCGATGGACGGCGACTCGGAAGAACAAGGCGAGCGCGGCGGTCGCAGCCACGAGCGCCACGGCTACCGTGAGCACGCGCTCGGCCGGGTTGATCAACTGCTCCCCGGTGCGCAAGAAGCGCACGACGCGCGCTGGTCCGCCGGCGAGCGCCACCGCCAGCACCGTGCTGCCGGCGAAGATGAAGTTGGCTCCGAGCACGCAGCCGAGGGCGATGAGACGCTTCTTCCACCACGCGCGGCGGCGCGCGCGCACCGCGCGCTCGAACACGCCCATGAGCATGTAGAAGGCGCTCGAAGCGAGCCACAGCGACCCGAGCACGGCCAGCGGAGCCACGGCGCCGCCCGAGAAGCGCTTGAAGTTCTTCTGGACGATTTCGTGGAGCTCGAGCGGCGTGAGATTCATGTAGAGGCTCATCACGTCCAGCGCGTCGGGGCTCTGGCCGAGCAGGTGAGCCGCCAGCCAGCCGGCGAGCGCCAGCATGGGGATGGCCGCGAGAAACAGGTTGAACGCCATGGCGCTGGCGACCCGCGCGGCGTTGTGGCGGGCCATGCCCATGGCGAGCGAATACAGCCCCCGGCGCACCGGGCCCCGGTCGCAGAAGTCCACGGCCTTTTGGCTCCAACGCTCGACGGCGTCTTCGATCCAAGCGCTCACGCGTTTCATGGCTTCGGGCTTGCCCGGTCGGGCATCATCGCATACGAAGCGCCCGTGGCGGTACACCAGGAGACGCTCGAGGTTCGCACGTCAGGGCGGGGGTTCGAAAACCTGACGCGCGCGGTGGACGGTGTCGTCAGACGCAGCGAAATCCAGACCGGGCTCTGCACCGTGTTCATCCAGCACACTTCGGCCAGTCTGGTGATCCAGGAGAACGCGGATCCCGACGTGCTCGCGGACCTCGGGAGTTTCGCCGACGAGCTCGCGCCCGAGTCCCGGCGCTGGCGTCACGACGCAGAAGGTGCCGACGACATGCCGGCCCACGCGCGCGCCGCCGTCACCAAGACGTCGGAGAGCGTGCCAGTGCACGCCGGCCGGCTCGCGCTCGGCACCTGGCAGGCCCTCTACTTGTGGGAGCACCGGCGCGCACCGCACCTGCGTCGCGTGGTCGTTCACGTTTCGGGAGAGAAGTGATGTTGCCCGTGACGCCGGGGCCATTCGAGGCCGACTTCCTCGCCGACCTCCCGTACGATCCTTCGGTCTTGCTCTTCGACCAACTGCTGTCGGTCGATCGCGACGCTCGGCGCGTCGTTTGCCGCATGCCTACCGATCGACCGATCCCATTCATGGTCGACCAGCGCGCGCATCCCGATCGCCACCCCCGTCACGTGGCCGGCGCGGCGATGATCCATGCCACGGGCATGCTCGGGTTCGTACACGCATATTACCTTCTGGGGCTCCGACACTCCGAAGGCTGGATCGGCTACGGCACGCACATCCATTCGGCCGCGTTCCGCAAGCTCGTGCCCCCGGGAGCGCCCATCGAGTGCTCGTGCACCGCCACCAAGGTCCGGCTCGGGCGGTCTCGGCACATCGCACGCTATTCTTTCGAGTTCACCCACGAAGGCGACGTTTGCTACGTGGGCGACCAAAGCGCGGTGTGGTCCCTGTTGAAATCGGCCAGCGCAGGCGGGATGCCGGATCCGGCTCCGATGCCGTAGACTCCCGCTCGATGCGACCGAGGGTCGTCCCGTTCGGCACCCGCCTCCGAAGGAACGCGGGGGCCTTCATGATCGACAACTTCTTCCGTGGCCTGTCGCGGCTCGGAAGCCTGCACCCGAGCGCGCGGCCCGAGAGACACGACGTCGAGATCGTGCGAGACGTGGCCTACGACGACAGCGGCCTGCCTGAGCACCGCCTCGACATCTACCGCCCCAAGGTGCTCGACCGCGGCGAGGCCGAGCGCGTGCCGGTCATTCTGTACGTCCACGGCGGCGGCTTTCGCATCCTGAGCAAAGACACGCACTGGGTCATGGGTCTCGCCTTCGCGCGGCGCGGATACCTCGTCTACAACATCAGCTACCGACTGGCGCCGAAGCACCCGTTCCCGGCGGCGATCCACGACGTGGCCGCGGCTCTCGACTGGGTGCGCGAGCACGCGCCAGGTCACGGCGGGGATTTGTCGCGGCTGGCTTTCGCAGGTGAGAGCGCCGGCGCCAACCTGGTCACCTCGCTCTCGCTGATGACGAGCTATCGGCGACCCGAGCCCTGGGCGCAGCGGGTGTTCGACAGCGGCATCCGTCCGAAGGCCGTGGTGGCTGCGTGCGGCATCTATCACGTGAGCGACGTCGAACGCTTCCGCAAGCGCTGGCCCCACATGAGCGGGTTCATCCACGATCGGCTGACCGAGGTGAGCGAGGCCTACCTCGGCGACGTCGAGCGACACGATCCGACCCACCTCGAGCTCGCCGACCCGCTGATCGTGCTCGAACGCGGTCAGGCTCCCGAGCGGGCCCTTCCCCCGTTTTTTGCGCCTTGCGGCACGGCCGACCCGCTCATCGACGACACCCAGCGTCTCGCGTCCGCCCTGGGCGAGCTCGGCGTGGAGTGCGAAGCCCGCTACTACCCGGGGGAGCTCCACGCATTCCACGCCCTGGTATTCACACCCAACGCGCGGCGCTGCTGGGGGCATACCTACGCCTTTCTCGATCGGCACCTGGGTTCGACGCCGAGGAGCCGCTGATGGGCGACGACCTGGCGACTCGGCGGGTCGTGCCTCTCGGTCCGGAGGGTACGGCCGTGATGCGCAAGGAGTCCTGCGCCGCCGAGGGAGACACGCTGGTGCTCGACGTCGAACCGGCCGAGAGCGTGCGGCTCGTTCCCGCGGAGCCCGCTCCGCACACTCTGCGCTCGCCGGCCGTCCCGAGCACGCCGGAGGAGCGCTTCGAAGAGCAGGGAGAGATCGGGCGAGGCGGGATGGGCTCGGTGCACCGCGTGTTCGATCGAGCCATCTTGCGCACCGTGGCCGAGAAGCGCCTGCACGACTCGGTGCGCATGCTGCCCGGCGCCGCGGCTCGCTTCCTCGAGGAAGCTCAGATCACCGGCCAGCTCGACCACCCGAACATCGTTCCGGTCCACGACATCGGCGTCGACGACGGCGGTGCGGTCACGCGCTTCAGCATGAAGCTCGTCCGGGGCAAGACGCTGAAGGAGCTCGTGGGGCAAGCTCATGCCGATGGTCTCGGCGGTGCTCGCATCGAAGCGCTGTTGCAGATCTTCCTGAAGCTCTGCGATGCGGTGGCGTTCGCGCACAGCCGCGGCGTGATCCATCGCGATCTCAAGCCGGACAACGTGATGGTGGGCAGCCACGGCCAGGTCTACCTGATGGACTGGGGCATCGCGCGGCTGAAGGGCGGGTCGCGCCCTTCGGACCTGCACGTGAACGGTCAGGCCCTCGGCAACCTCGGCCCCATTCAATCGGAGCGTTCCCGGGCCGTGGTCGGCACTCCCGCCTACATGGCGCCGGAGCAAGCGGAGGGTCGGCTCGACGACATCGACGAGCGGACGGACGTCTTCGGCTTGGGTGCGATCTTGTATCGCATCTTGACGAACCAAGCGCCGCACGCCGCCAAGAGCAGCGAAGAGGCCATCCTGCGCAGTCTGGCGGGCGAGGTCACGCCGCCCGACCAGGTCGTGACCGAGATGCGGCTCCCGCCCGGCCTCTGTCGGATCGCGATGACCGCGTTGGCGAAGGAGCCGGCGAACCGCTACCAGAACGTCGAGCTGCTCCAGCGCGCGGTGTTCGACTTCCTGCACGGCGGCGGCTGGTTCCGCACCCTCGAGCTCGGCGCGGGCACCATCATCGTGCGCGAGGGCGAGCGGCCCGACGCGGCCTACATCATCAACAGCGGGCACTGCGAGGCGTACACGGGAGCGGGCGGCGAAAAACGTTCGCTCCGGGTCATGGGGCCCGGCGAAGCGTTCGGAGAGACCAGTATCTTCACGGACCAACCGCGCACGGCGAGCGTGGTGGCTCTCGACGACGTCGAGGTCATGGAGATCACGCTGGACGCGCTCGAGCAGGAGTGCGGCCGGCGCTCCTGGATGCGCACGTTCGTGACCGCGCTCGCGCAACGTTTTCTCGATGCCCACCGGGAGCTCGACGAGCTTCGGCGCGGCAGCGAGTGAGCGGCGAAGCGCCCGCCGCCGTGCTATCTCGCCAGCCGAAATGAGCGCGCTTCGAACCTCGGTCTTCTTGCTTTCGGTGTGTGTCGCCTGCGGTCCACCCGCGACCCCGCTGCCCGCTGCCTCGTCACCGACCGCGTCGTCTTCGAACCCTGCCCCGGAGCGGGCAGCTCACGACGGAGGTCGCGGTCACGGTCACAGCCACGGTCACGGTCACGCGCACTCGGGCCCGACCGTGAACCACCGCTTCGAGGATCCCGAGCACTGGGCCAAAGTGTTCGACGATCCCAAGCGGGATGAATGGCAGAAGCCCGATGAGGTCTTGCGCGAGCTCGCGCTCTCTCCCGCCGAAGTCGTGGCCGACCTCGGCGCGGGGACTGGCTACTTTTCGGTTCGCTTGGCTCGCGCGCTGCCGAAGGGGCGTGTGCTCGCCATCGACGTCGAGCCGCGCCTCGTGGAGCACATGCGCGAGCGCGCCAAGCGAGAGGGCACGCCGAATCTGGAAGCCGTGCTCGGCTCCCACGACGATCCGAAGCTTCCCGAGCGGGTCGGAGTCGTGCTGGTCGTCGACACGTATCATCACATCGGCGATCGCCCGGACTACTTCCGACGCGTGAAGGGCCACCTGGCCGAGGACGGACGAGTGGTGATCGTCGACTTCAAGAAGGGGAGCTTCCCGGTCGGTCCACCGGACGCGCACAAGCTCGCGCCCGAGGTGGTGGTGAGCGAGATGGCGACCGCAGGCTTCCGCCACTGCAAGTCCTTCGACCTGCCGTATCAGTACATGCTGACGTTCCGCACGCAGTGCTGAGGCGTCAGAGCCCGCGCATCCACTCGGGTTTCAGCTTGGATTCGTCGGCTTCGGCGATGACCCCGTCGAGCACACGCACGAGCTCGGCCTTCCGAGCCGGAAGATCGGCGCGGACCGGCAGGTAGTTGCTGGCGTGGTTCGACGAGAAGCGGCAGCCGCTGAAGCTCGAGTCGGCGATCAACGTTCGCAGCTCGGACAGGAGCCCGAACTTGCCCGGGAGCTCGAACTCGCCCCGCTCCTCGAGCTCGGCCAACGGGGTCCCCGGCACCACCGTGGTGGTGAGCGCGCCCACGAAGGGAGGATCCATTTCGGTGAGCAGGCGGGCCGTGTCCCGCGCGTGGGCCGCGCTGAGACGTGTGCCGCCGATGCCGAGGAGCACGATCACCGAATGGATGAGGCCTGCCTCCCGCAGCTTCTTCGCAGTGTCGACGCACTCCGCGGCGGTGCCGCCCTTGTCGATGAACCGGAGCACCTCGTCGCTCCCGCTCTCGACGCCGTGGTAGACGATGCCGAGACCGAGATCGGCGAGCTGTCGGAGTTCGTCGACGCTCTTCCTGCCGACGCTACGGGTGTCGCCGTAGGTTCCGACCCGCTCGACCCAAGGCACTCGCTCTCGGAGCCGTTCGAGGATCCGGACGAGTCGATCCGTGGACAGGATCAACGCATCGCCGTCGCACAGGAACACTCGCGAAAAGCGCGGTCCGAGCGCGCGCGCTCGCTCGATGTCCTCCTCGACGATCTCCCACGGCTTCGCCGCGAAGCGCTTGTCCCGGTACATGTCGCAGTAGGCGCAGCGATTGTGACTGCAACCGACGGTGACTTGGAGCAGGAGGCTCGACGCTTCGCTCGGCGGGCGAAAGATGCGACCGACGTAGTCCATGGGGTGGGGCTTCGGCCGCTCGGGACCGAGCTTGCTCGCATGTAGCAGATCTCGGCGATGGAGCCGCTGGTTTGCGTTCACCCCGAGCTTCGGAGAAACTCGGAGACCCATGGCTGACGGCAAAGACGGAGCCGATCGCGATCGCGAGACCGTGTTGGCCCGGCGCAAGTTCTTCGTGGCCTCTGCCCTGGCCGGCGTGGTGGCTGCCGGCTGCGAGCGCCCGGGGCCGTTCGTGTGCCTCGAGCCCGCGGCGCCGCCACCCACGCCCGACGGCGGACCGAGCGAGGCCGGCGGCAGCGTCGAGCCGCCACCCCAGGTGTGTCTCGAATACGCGCCACCCCTGCGCGAGGACGCGGCGGCGCCGGCCCCGAGCGAGAGCACTGGCTCTGTCGCGCCGCCTCCCGATGCAGCGCCTCCAGAGCCGTGTCTGCGCGTGGCGCCGGAACCACCTCCGCGCGTGTGCCTCAAGGTTCCGGCGAAGAAATGAGAAACTCGGTGGCTCGGCGCACGCTCTCTTCGTAGCCGAGCGCGTAGTAGAGGAAGAGCGGTCCGACGCGAGCGCGGGTGAGACCTTTGGCATCGACTCGGTATGCGCGGAGCGACGAGCGCAGCGAGCCCGCGAGCAGAGGCTCGCCCCAATGCCGCCGCCCTTCGAGCACGTCCAGAAAGAGCGAGCCCGCGACCGAGTTCAGCGCGTCGTAGTCGTCGTCGAAGGCTAGGCTCACTTGCCGCGTCCCTGGGCCGACCTCGATGCGAAACGCCTCCTCGTCCGAGGCGTAGACCACGAGCAGCACGAAGGTGAGCGGGCGGTCCACGGCGAAGTTGGGCCAGGCGCGTTCGAGGGCGGGTGCGAGCTCGTCCACGACGAAGCCACGGATGCGGGCGCGGCCCAGCTCGGAGACCCGGCCGGTGTCTCGGAGCGGCGGCAGCTCGATGGGTCGAAACGAGCGGTCGTCGTCGGCCGAACGCGCGTCCGCGAGCGGGCTCGGCCCGAGTTCTCGGGCGCCGTCTTCGGCCAGCTCGTAACGTGCGCCCATGCGCGATTCGAGCACGCGCGTGCGCGGGGCGCGGACGCGGAGGTCGCGCACGAATCGCGGCTCCGGCACCGGGTACACCAGGCGATTCATGTACGCGTAGGCGTCGGCGTGTCGCGAGCCGGCGGAGCCGGGCAGGGTCGCGTGCGCGTCGATGGCCGCGACCTGATCCAGGAGCAAGCCATAGGCGTCGAACGGAAAGCCCGCTCGCTCGCCGAGCACTGCCTCGACTTCTAGCAGGGGCTGATAGCGCACGATGGCCAGGTGCGGGCGGAGCGGCCTCTCGAGTCCGAAAGCCTGCCCGGCGTCTGCCATGACCGCCGTCGCGTCTCGCACGTCGCGGAGAACGGTGTCGACCTGATTGTAAGCGAACACTTCGCCCTCGCGCACGATCATTCCCCACTCGACGTCGGCGGCGAAAGAAGGTGTGGTGAGGAGCTCGGCGCCCGAAAGCGAAACCCGGTCGTAGGTGCCGAGCACGCGCACTTCGCGAAACCCGAGGCGCTTCGCCGTGTCCGCAACGAGGTCGTCCGAAGTGAGCACGACGCTGTCCGCGTCTTCACGAGCCAGACGCCTCAGGCTGTGCACGTCGAAGTGATCCGGATGGCGATGCGAGACCACGATGAAGTCCGGCTGAAGCGCTGCGACGTCGAGCTCTCTGCGAGGGAAGACCTCGAACACACCCCCGTGGTGCACGTCGCTGAGGAGAGGGTCGAAGAGCAGGCGAAGCTCTGCTGTTTCCGTCAGCCACATCGCGTGCCCCAAGTGCGTGAAGAGCATGCTGGAGAGGTGAAGGGAGTCGCGTCCGGGTGTAAAGCGCCGAAGAAACCACGGCCGAGGCCCCTGCCGCGCGGGCAGAGCGCGGAGGCGAGTGCGGGCGCAAGCGATGTGCTATGAAACGTCGAGGGTAGGTTCTGCGATGTCGCGATTCTTCGCTCGCCTCCTGTTCGGGAGCGCTCTGTTCGCTGCGGCGTGTGGCGGTTCGGAGGAGAAGGGGCTCTACGGCGGCACTGGCGGCGCGACTTCGAGCGGAGGCAGCGGCGGCGGAATGGCCGGCTCCGGCGGCAGCGTCGCGGGCGGGGCGAGCGGCGCATCCGGATCCGGTGGCAGCGTGGTCAGCGGTGGCAGCTCGGGTACCGATGCCGGGACCGACGCCACGACGGATGGCGCGGGCGGTCAGGTGGGCGGTTCGGGTGGCGCCACCGGCGGTGTCGGGGGTGGCGGCGCGAGCGGCGCGGGCATGGGTCCTTGTGGCGCGGTGACGTGCACGTTCTCCGCGGGTGACGCTTGCTGCAAGGGCGATGGCCTCGGCCTGTACTGCTCGAACGACAAGCTCTCCAATCCGTGCAAGTGCACCGGGATTGCGTGCGGCACTCTGGAGATCTTCTGTGACGGCCCCGAAGACTGTCCGACGGGACAGGTCTGCTGTGCGGAACGCGGGCTCATCAGCGGGAGCTGGGACGTCGTGAAGTGTCGAGGTGAGTGCAAGAGCGACCAGCCCGTGGGCTCTACTCGGCGCGAGGTTTGCCACGCAGCGGGTCCGCCCTGCGCCAATGGGTCGGCGTGCAAGGCCGACCCCGGGCTTCCGGCTGGCTATTCGACCTGCCAGCTCTGAGGTCCGACATGCCCGTCCTGCTTCGCGGAGCCGCGCTCTTGGCTGGGCTCGCCCTCGTGGGGCTCACGGGCTGCGAGGAAGAGCGCGGCGTCGGCCGAGCCGAACGCGGGAAGTCGCTGGAGCGTGCTTCCGCGCTCAGCGCCAGCATCGCCAAAGCGCTGCGCTGTCCGGGTGGGTCCTGGCCCATGTACGCGCACGACGCCCGCCGCACCGGTGCAACGGTGGGCTGTTGCCGGGCTCCGCTCAGTCCTCTCTGGTCGTTCGTACCGCCCCCGAAGCCTCCACGCGAGTCGCGCATCCACCACGCCATCGCGACGAAGGACATGATCTTCGCCAGCGGCGTCATCGGGGAGTCGCCCAGCGTTTTCGCGCTCAGTCACGACGGAAAGCTCGTGTGGACGTTCGATAGCCACGTGGACATCACCCGCCACGAATGGCCGTCCTACGTGCTCGACCGCGTGATCCTGAATGACGACGGTCTGTACATCTTGGACCCTCGGAGTGGTGAACAAGAGGTGAACCGCGGGCTCGATTCCTGGGGCCAGGTCATCACCAACGGAAGGAACCTGTTCGCCACCAACACCTGGTACATCGCAGGGCCCAAGACCTACGTCGGTGCTCTCGAAGCGGGCGGAGCGCCGCTCTGGAAGCACCACCAATACGGCGTGGTGCGCGAGGACGTGATGGATCGACTCGGCGGTATCGCCATCGGCGGAGACCTCCTGGTGTTCGCCCCGAACTACACACCCTCTCCGGGTTCGGGCGTGTACGGGCACGCGACCGAGGATGGAGCATTTCGTTTCAGCATGACCACGCTGCCGAAGAGTCACGTCACGTTCGTGGGCGAGACGCTCTACCTCTTCGAGCGGCTCGAAGGCGCCGAAGTCGAGACCCTCGTCGCTCGTGGCGCAAACGACGGCAAGGTCCGCTGGACGTTCAACGCCGAGAGCCTCAATCCAACCGCGCCGGTCGCGGTTCAGGGCAAGGTGATCTTCCGAGAGAAGGGCGGGGCCGTCGTGGCCGTGCGGCGAGGAGAGGGGACGCTCGCGTGGCGCACCCCGCTCGCGCCGCCGGAAGCCGGCGAGGTCGGCTGGGCGACGTCGCTCGCGGCCGCGTCCGGCTCGTCCACGCTTCTGGCCGTGGACGGAAAGGAGCTCGCCGTCTTGTCCCTCGACGACGGTCGAGTCGAGTGGCGTGGCCGACCCGGTCTGACGGCCGCGCCCCACAGCCCGGTGATTGCGGGGGGGCGCCTCTACGTGACGCACGGAACGGGGCTCGCCGCCCTCGGGTGCGCCCCGCCATGACCCCCCTGACGCAGCAGAGTCACAGGGCCCGGCGCGACGCCGGTTCACGCTGCCCTGCGTTCAGCCGATACTCCGGACCCGCCATCGGCCACGAAAATGCCCCGTTGTTGGGCAGCGCGTCGCCGAAGGCACGAACGTTGCTCTGAGGAATCGAGGATGAGCCGCGCGCGAAAACCTGCCCTTCCGATCCTCGGTCTCGGCCTCGCTGGCGTGCTCTTCAGCCCTGCTGCGCACGGCGTAGGGCGTGTGTTGAGCGAAAACGGCACCGCCATCGTTCCGAGCGCCGTGCGCGTCGTGCAGACGAGAAGCGCGGGTCCGTCCACCGAGTGGCTATCACTGGCGGTGCAAGGTGGTCCGGGACGCTTCGCGCTCGTCGTCCCCGTGCCCGAAGGGACGGCGGTCGATCCGGCGTTCGAAGCATGGATCGACGCGCTCGATTTCACGACTGCGCCGCGCATCCGACCTCCGAGCCCCGTGCTCGAGTGTGGCGCGACCCACTCGGGCACTCTGGAAGACACGAGCACGCCCTCGGCGGCCACGCTCGTGCCGAGCGGCGTGGCAGTCCTCGATGGCCCCTCCGCCGTTGCGTCCTACGCACTCCAGCAAGGCTTCGCGTTTTCCAGCGCCGACACGGCCCAGCTCGCGGCGCTCGGGCCCACGCGATTCGTGGCCATGGCGTATGACCTCCCCTCGGCAGAAGGCAGCATCGCGACGCTGCGTTTCGCCAGTCCGGTGCCCATGCCGGATTTGCCCGTCGGGCTGCTCGGAAGCTTGGCCCTTCCCGAGCTCACCGTGTTCACCATAGGCGAGGGGCGCGCGCGCTACTCCGCCGTGCCGGAGCTTCCGACGAGCGAGCTCCTCGTGACCTGGCACGTGCTCGCCGGACAGAGCGACTTCGCCACGGCGCGGCAGAGCTACCTCGCGAGCCTGTCGGGGGCCGCGACGCTGATCGAAGCCAGTGGTTCGACTCCGCTGGTCGGCTGGAACGTGCTGCCCGGCGGCGCCGGCGCCATCGCTCCCGGTGTGAAGAGCTACTTCGAGCGCGCGAAGAAGGAAGGCGCTTCCGTGAACTCGGTCGACCTGTGCTCGAAGCCCGTGTGGGACGCCGTCGAGAGCGGCAAGCTCGGAGCACGGGTCGGGCGTGTCTGTGCGCCCGGCGCGTTGGCGTTGGTGCCTTCGTCGACTCCCTCGACCTGCGACGAGAACCCGGGCGCGGGTGAGATCTCGGGCGGCGCACTGCGCTGCGGTGACGCGGCCGACGCAGCGCTGGCGTTCGCCGGGATGCAGGCCGACAAAGTTCGTCTGACGCGCCACACGATGCTGATCGGCACCGAGACGCCTCTGGCGCTTTCCCCCACCGTGGCAGAGGGAGCCTCGGTCTCGCTACTCGTCACCTGCGACGTCGCAGATTCGACCGGCTGTCTCCCGGGCGCCGGCGGCTCCGGTGGCACGCACTCGGGTGGCGCCGGGTATGGAGGCCAGGGCGGGCTCGGCGCGAGCACCGGCTACGATCCTTTGCCCACGCCCGAGCCGGACCCGCAGGTCAACGTGGATGTCTCGTGCTGGTCCAATCTCGGAGACTCGTGCAGCGGAGACGGCTCGGACTCGAGCAGCGATTCGGGTTGCAGCGGCGATTCGTCGTCCGAAAGCGAGGGCGACACGTGCAGCGGCGACTCGAGCAGCGACGGTGGCGACAGCTGCGGGGGAGACTCGTCGAGCTCGGAGGGCGACACGTGCAGCGGCGACTCCTCGGGTGGGGCGGACGGCGACACCTGCTCCGGGGACTCCGGGGGGGGTGACAGCTGCGGTTCCGGGAGCTCCGGGAGCAGCGGGGACTGCGCCGTCCGGCCCCGGCCGCGGAGCCTGAAAATCAGCGCGCTTTCCCTGGTTCTTGCGGCCCTGGCGCTGCCGCTGCGTCGGCGCGGGCGGCAGAAGCGCAGGCGTTACTGAACGGCCGTTCCTCGAGAGCCGACAAACCCAAAACAATTTCGAATGCCTCGCCGCTTGCCTCGCTGCCCCACAATTCTATGATGAAGCGTTCCGGGGCCCACGGATGGCGGCAGAGCAGCCAGTTCAAGACGAGCTGAGCCTCGCCAAGCAACGAGTCGGGACCCTCGTCGCCGGCAAGTGGTCGATCGAGAAACTGATCGGCTTGGGCGGCATGGCGGCGGTCTACCTGAGCCATGACGCGACCGGACTACCGGTCGCGATCAAGATCCTGCACAGCGAGTACTCGACCAACGAAGGGGTGAGGCAGCGCTTCGTTCGCGAAGCCCGCTTGACCCAAGCGGTGGACCACTCGGGCCGCGTCGAGGTCTACGACGAAGGGGTCAGCGACGAGGGCGACCCCTACTTCGTCATGGAGATGCTCGAGGGGGTGACCCTCGACAAGCTCTGGAAGCGCCACAATCGGGTCCTCCCAGTCGAGTACGCCCTGGAGATCACCGATCGGGTCCTCGATTTCCTTTCGGCGTGTCACGACCGCGGCATCGTCCACCGCGACCTGAAGCCGGCGAACATCTTCATCACGGACTCGGGCTACGTGAAGGTGCTCGACTTCGGCGTCGCGCGCTTGCGCGAGGCCGGCGTGGACCCGACCCTGGCCGGCACGGCGCTCGGCACGCCGGCGTACATGGCGCCCGAGCAAGCCCTCGGATCCAACGATCGCATCGACGCGCGCACGGACTTGTTCTCGGTGGGCGCGGTGCTGCATGCGATGGTGAGCGGCAAGCGTTTGCACGAGGGGCGCTCGCACCAGGAGGCGTTCGTGCTGGCGGCCACGCGGCCTGCGCCCAGCGTAGCGCGCTCCAAGAGCGATCTGCCCGCCGAGGTCGTGGCGCTGGTCGACCGGGCGCTCCAATGGGATCCACGCAATCGCTTCCAGTCGGCCCAGGACATGCGCGACGAGATCGCGCGCGTGCTCGGGGTTCTCACGGGCGAAGAGGCGAAGCCGAAGGAGCCCGAACCGGAAGCGAAAGCCGCGCCCAAGGCGAGCCTGCTCACTGCGCTCGCCGACCAAGAGGAGGAGGCCAAGCAGGAAGCGCCGCTCACGGCAGAAGAGCAGCGCGTAGTTCAAGAGCTCCAAGAGGCGTTCCGCCACATCGAGCGCGCTTTGACCGCGATCCGACAATACACGTGGGACCACCCGGTGACCCACCAACACATCGCGCACACCGCCGAAGCCATCAACACCTGCCTGCTCCGGAATCCCGAGACCTTCAGCTTCGACGTGAAGCCGCATTCGTTCGGCAAGCGCGGCGCCGTGGTGTGGGAGCCTCTGCATCCGTTCGACGAGATCCCCTACAACCTGTTCGCCAGTGGGTTCAGGCGCTTCACGTTCCAACCTGGTCTCGACGCCGAGGAGCTGAAGGCGTGGCTCGAGCTCATCCGCAAGGATCCCTATCGCGACTTCTCTCCCGAAGACGACATGGCGACCGCGTTCTGGGAGCGCGGCTTCGCACACATTCAGTACACCGTTGTGATGAGCTTTTTGGCGCTGAACGCCAGCGATGAAGCCGCACGCCAATACGAGAAGCTGCTGGAGGACGGTCACAGGATCCTGGCGGAGATGAACCGCCGGCGTGGCGAGAACGCGGAACCCGACGAGGCGATGAACCTGGAAGAGAAGGCCGCTGCCATCGCCGCGCGCCAGGTCGCGCTCCGGGCGGTGCGCGCGGCAGGCGCCCTCGCCCTCGACGAACGCACCAAGGCCGCCATCGCCGGCGCCATGGACATGCCCGAGCACGAGTGGGAAGCGCGCTTCGTCGACACTCTGGCCGATGCCGCCAACGACGCGGTGACCTATGGCAACCTGCTCTTGGCCACGGTGCCTCTGAGCGGCGCCCTCCACGAAAACGCCGCGACCCAGACCCTGGACTTCGCGCTCCGCATGGTCGTCAGCGTGGCCGAGAGCGTGACCGTGCGTGCCGGCGCCGAGGTCCGCCGGGAGCTCGTACAGAGCGTGCTCGACAAAGACACGCTGGGCATGGTGCTCCGCGAGCTGACGCGTCGAGTGCCCGACGCCGAGCACCCGAAGCTCGCCCGCTCGGCGCCCTTCCTGGCCGTCCTCTTGGACGATCTCGGACCGGAGTCCTTCGACACCGTGCTTCCGGCCATGGCCAAGGCGGACATCGAGGACGTGCGCAGCGCCTTGGTTCGCTATCTCGAGCGCAACGCGGTCGGGCGGGAAGATCGCATCGGCGAGCTCTTGAAGGATCCCGACATCGGACGTGGCCGCGTGATCCTCGCCCTGCTCGGGCGCCTGAAGACCGAGGCTGCGGCGGTGGCGCTGCGCGCAGCCGAGAGCAGCCCGCACGCCGAGATCCGCGTGGAAGCCGTCGCGATGCGCGCCGCGGCCAACATGGAGGGCCTCCGCGACGAGCTCGGGAAGCTGATGACCGATCCCGATCCAGCGGTGCGCATGGCCGCGCTTCGGACGTTGGTCCGCTACAAAGTGAAGGAAGCCGGGCCGCCTTTGGCGCTCCACATCCAGAGCCCAGCGTTCCACAAGCTCGGCGTCGAAGAGCGCCAGCTCTTCTTCGAGACGCTGTTCGAGCTTTCGCCGGCCCGTGGCGAAGCCGTGCTCAAGGATCTGGTTGCGAAGACAGGCATGTTCACGCGCGAAGACGTGGACGACACACGCATCTTGGCCATGCAGTTCCTGGCGCGCATCGGCCGCTCCAAAGACGTGCTCGACGTTCTGGACCAGGCCGCGGGCAAGTGGGGCAACTCGGCCAGCGTCAAGAACGCCGCCCAGCAGGCCGCCGCCCAGCTCCGGGCGCGACTGGGGGCACGATGACCGAGTCTGGCATCGAGCTCGCGCCCGACGACCGAGATCAGCAGCAGAACGTCTATCTGCGCAACGTCGCGGAGCTGGCCGCGGCCCAGCAGCAACGCGAGCTCGGTGCGGCGCTCGCCCTCCAGATCTTCCGACTGCTCAAGATCGTGCAGCTGCACGCCATCGACAACATGGCGGTGCTCCAACAGATCGATCAAACCGCCGAGGCTCTGCGCGGTTTCGGGTCCGCGACGGGCGAACCGCTCACGCTGCTCTTTGCCCGAAGCACGGTGTTCGTCGCCGGCCATCTGCTCAAGGCTTCGCGGGGGGAGTACGAAAACGCGCTCGAGCTGGGCGCCATGGTTCGCAAGCTCGGCGTCTCCGAGGTCCTGATCGAAACCGACGCGAATCGGGCAGATCTCACCGCGCTCGCTCGCCTGTTCCAGCAGGGCGCTGCGGCACGCACGGACACCGGGGTCATCGAACCGTCGCCGCGCGTCCGCTTGCGCTACGTCAACCCAGCCCGCCTCGGCGAGGACGAAGAGGACCTCTCCGTCGAGGAACAGATCGTGCGCACCTACGCCACGAGCGTGGTGGTGATGCGTCGTATCTTCGAGAACCTCACCCAGGGGCGCTACCAGCTGCCGCACCACGCCAAGCGCCTCGCGCAGCGGCTGGTGATGCTCTCCGAGGGAGACACGCCGGCCTTCTTGGGCATCACGGCGATGCGAAACTTGAACCACGACGCGGCGGGGCGCGCGGTGAACCGCAGCATCCTGGCCGTGTCCATTGCCCGCCAACTGACGAGCGACCTCGGCGCCCTGGCGCGCATCGCCATGAGTGCGCTCTTCTTCGACGTCGCACATCCTCTGGTGACGGGCATCGTCGGTCGGAACGACGTCGTCGTGCCGCGCATGACGGAAGATGCCGAGCAGCGGCTCCCCGCGGCGACGGCCCTCGTGCTGACCGCGTTGGGGCAGCTTCGTCCACCCTCGATGGTGCGCTGTGTGATCGGCTACGAGTCTCACTGGTTGCGCCAGCTCCAGGTGCTCGGGCCCATGTACTCGGGCCAGCGCCGCGCGATGGTTGCGCCCCGCATCGTGCTCACCGCGCATCGCTTCAACGAGCTGCTCGAACCCGACCTGGCCGCGAGTCGGAGCACCACGCCCGACGAAGCCGTCGAACAGATGCGGGCCGAAGCGCGTGACGCGACCGAGCGCGCCATGATCGCGCTCCTCGTGGGCGCACTGGGCATCTTCCCTCGCGGAACTCCGGTGGCGCTCAACACCGGCGAAAGAGGCATCGTCCTCAAGACGCCTGCAGAGCCGGCGGACTACGTGAACCCCACGATCCGTTTGGTGTACGACGCGCACGGACAGGCGCTGCGGGCGAAGATCGCCCTGGAACTCGTCAACGATCCGGCTCGGCAAGTCGTGAGCGTGGTCGAGGCCGACGGTCTTCTGGCCGAAGCTCAGGCCAAGGTGCTCGAGGCACCGGTGAGCGTCCGCAAGGTCGAGCGCCCCATCTCCGATGCGCCGCCGAGCGGTCCGCCGCCGAGCGAAGACCCTGCCAACGCGATCCCGACGCTTCCGCCAGTGCCCAAGAGCCCCGCGCCGGCGCGGGGTTTGGCGCCGCCCGTGGAGATCGTCCACGAAGCGGAGCCCGCGATCCCCGACGTAATCCCGGAGCCCGAGCCGGCCCGGAGCGCGTTGCCTTACGAGCCCGAGCTACCCGACGTACTGCCGGACCTCGAGCCCGCTCCCGAGCCGGAGGCCGCCCTGGCGCTGGCGCCGCCGGCGTCCGATCGCCCGCCGCCGAGCGGACGCGTTGCGCCGCCCGCGCAGGGCCCCGTCGCGCCGCCGAGACTCGCGCGACCGCCGAGTCCGGGCGTGATGCCCGTGGCGCCGCCGACGCGCAAGGCTCTGCCCAAGTCCGATGACCGTACCGTCATCCACGATGCTTCGGAGCTCAGGAGCGCGAGCGCCGACCTGACCTCGCCTTCGTACCCGTCCGTTCCGTCGATGCCGTCGGTACCTTCGTCCCCGAGTGCTCCGTCGAGCCCATCCTCGGCGGACCGGCGCGCGAGCCTGGCGCCGCCGTCGGTGGGTCCGCCGCGACGCCCAACCCTGACGGGAGAGGAGAGCCCCAGTCGTCCAGGGGTGCCGCCTTCGAGCAAGAAGGCCGTCGTCGAGGCGCCGCCTCGGCGCAAGCCGGCGGAGGCCGTTGCTCCCCCGATTCGCGCGTCGGGTGTGGAAGAGGTCGGTGTCGACCGTTTCGAGATCTCAGAGGTGGAGCCGTCGGCGCCTTCCGCACATTGGCGAACCAAGCCCAAGACCATTCCGCCGAACGAGCAGGGCGCCGGTTTCGACGCCATCCACGCTCCGAGCGCCAGCGGATCGTTCGAGCGGACCCCGTTTTCTCACATCCTGCTCTACTTGCTCGATCGCAGCCTGAGCGGCACCTTGATCTTCACCGAGCCAGTGGAGCGGCGTGAAGACACGCCCACGGAGCACGCCGCGTACTTCCAGGACGGCATCCCTACGAAGATCCACACGGGCAAACGCGTGGCGCCGTTGGGTTCACTGCTCGTGGGCCACGGTCTCCTCGAGCAAGCCCAGCTGGAAGGCGAGCCGATCTCCCAGCCGCCGACCCACGAGGCCACCCTCGAGAGCGAGCTCATCGAGTTCGGACTGGTTCGCGCGGAACGCATCGCGGAAGTGAGGAACGAGCAGCTGCGAGAGCGGCTCATCTACCTCTTCGGTTTGCCCGCGGGCACGAAGTACTCCTTCTACAACGGCTTGGACTTGCTCGAGGCCATCTGGGGCAACATCGCGGGAGTGGCCTCGCCGCTCTCGATCTTGACCCGTGGAATGCGTGAGAATCCCGAAGAGAGCGCCATGGATCGCGTGCTGACTCGTCTCGCGGGCTCTGCGCTGCACTTGCACCCGGAGTCGGACGTCGAAGCCTTCGACTTCGATGCGACCGAACGCACGGTCGCCGACGCCATCGCCGCTTCGCAAGCGTCTCTGCCAGAGTTGGTGGAAGCCGGTCACGACCCCGATGTCATTCGCCGCGTCGTGTACCTGCTGATGGTCACGCGCTGCATCACGCCAATCACCAAAGCGCCGGTCTCGTCGCCGTCGGGCACTCGTGACGCCTCGTCGGTTCGACGCTCTGCCGTGCCGCCGAGCGCGGGCGGTGCGCGCGGTTCGCGAAAGACCTGAGGAGACGACCCGAGCCGATCGTGAACCTTTCTCCATCGGCGATAGGAGTGCCCATGCCCGAAACCCATTGGAAAGTGTGCTCGACGTGTCGCAAGGAGATCGCCTTCGAACAGAAGTACTGGGTGTGCAGCGTTTCCACCTGCAATCGGAAGCGCTTGGGCCTCTTCTTCTGCTCGCTCGCCTGTTGGGATGCCCACCTGCCGGAGGCTCGACACCGCGATGCTTGGGCCGAAGAGAAGCGCGCGCCGACGCTGGAAGAGTGGCAAGAGGAGCGTGAAGAGGAAGAGCAGGAAGCCAGCGGGGCTCCTGCCGAAGCACCACGTCGCCGCATCGTGAGTGGTGGGGAGGACGACCTGCCACGTGAGGTGCTCGTCGTGGTGTCCAAGATGAAGGCGTACATCCGTGCGCGCTCCGGCATGAATTGCTCGGATGGCGTCGCGAACGCGTTGAGCGAACACGTGCGCAGGCTGTGCAACGAAGCGATCCGGAATGCAGCGCGGGATGGACGCAAGACCGTGCTCGATCGGGACGTCACGCCGCCGGACTGACGCGGAGGTGGCGGCACGCGCCGCCAGAGCGCGGCGAAGCTCGCGACACACCGAGACCTTTTCGTCTCCTGCGTGGGAGTGGCTTGCCAGCTCCCGCTGGCCGTGACAAAGCGGCGCCGTTTTCTCGGGCAGGTGGGCGCCATGAAGATCAGCGTTCTGTCGTTCGGTATGTGTGCAGTGTTCGGGGCAGCGTTCGCGGCGGGCTGCTCGTCGAGTTCCGGCAACGGAGGTCAGGCGAGCGGTGGTACCGGCAACACTGCGACCGGTGGTACGGGCGCTCAGGCCACGGGCGGCACGAGTTCGGGTGGGACGGCTGGCCTCGGCGGTGCGGCAGGCGCCGGCGCACAGAGCAGCGGTGGGAGCGGCGCTGGCGGTCCGGGTGCCGGCGAGCTCGGCGGACCTTGCGCCAACGACACCGACTGCAAGGGCGCCGGGGCGACCTGCATCACCGAGTCGCAGGGCTGGCCGAACGGCTACTGCGCCATCGCCAACTGCAGCGCGGGCAGTTGCCCCGACGGGAGCGACTGCTTCCAGATGACCAGCGGCAACACCTTCTGCTTGAAGACGTGCGGCGACAGCAACGAGTGTGCGTCGGGATACGGTTGCGACCCGTCCGCAGGTGCCTGCGTTCCGGGCTGCACCGGCGATTCGGACTGTGAGGCCACGGAGGTCTGCAATCCCAAGACGCTCAACTGCGAAGCCAAGCCCTGCACGGCCGGGAGCTGCGCTTCGGGTCTCGTGTGCGACACCGCTTCGGGCAAGTGCATCCCCGACACCGGCAGCGGTCCTGGGCCGGGGCCTGGACCCGATTGCACGGCCTCGCTCCCTCAGCGCGACTGCACCGGCACGCTCGCCTACTGCAGCGAGCTCTTGCCCTTCGAGCCCGACCTCGGCCCGGGCTACGAAGACTACCCCATCAACGGCGAGACCCAGGCCAACCAGTACCGAAGCTATCTGCGTCGTGACACGCAGATGCTCGTCAAGTACGCGGCCGCCTACGTCGAGTGCAAGGCAAAGGGCTGGAACACGGGCAACGGCGGCGTCATCGGTCTCGGCGACATGAGCGAGTCCAACGGCGCGATCCCGGGCACGTCCGTTGGCCAGCCGGGTCACCCCGCCGGCACGCACGTCAACGGGCACGACATCGACATGGGCTACTTCCAGGCAGGTACGCCCGACAACAAGCTCCGCCCCATCTGCGATCACATGCAGAACGGCCAAGATCAGTATCACTGCGTCGCAACCCCGGACAAACTCGATCTCTGGCGCACGACTCTCTACCTCGGCGCGCTCATGACAAGCGAGATCGTGCGCGTCATCGGCGTGGACGGGCAGGCGGGTTCGCTCATCGAGAGCGCGATGCCGTCACTGTGTGCGACGGGCTGGCTGCCTCAGAAGTCGTGCACCGCGGTGGGTTCGAAGCTCGCGTACGAAGTCACGGACACCGGGCTCGGATGGTTTGCGTTCCACCATCACCACATGCACTTGTCGGTCACGGGCAAGCTCGCCACGAAGCCGAATACGCTGCTCCCCGAGCTGGGCGCGAGCCCCGCGCTGATCGAAGGCAGCGCGACGCCGTTCTCTGCGCTCACGCGCTTCGCCACGGTGCCCGGCCACGCGGGCCCGGGCATGCTGCGTCGGGTACGCGTCCAAGGCCGGTGACAGGGTAGAACGCCCCGCCGTCAGGGCCGGCCTGCGTGCCGCTCGGCCGGGAATCTGTCGCGGATTCGCACACGGTCATGTAGACTCGCGGGCCGCATGTCGGGCGCCGCGAGCGGGAACACGCCTACCTTCCGGCGTCAGTGGCTGATCCCGATCACGCTGCTCGCGTCCACCGCGCTGGCGCTGTTCTGGATCTTCTACAGTATCGATTTCTTCCGCGAGCCGGCCGGGGCTTCCGGCGGCGGGCCTCTCGACCGCTACCTGCGCTTCGATCCGGATCACATCTCCGACGCCGTGAGCGCGCTCGCCGGCATGACGGCGGCCGTCTTCGGCATCGTCATCACGGTCGTCAGCATCGTCGTCCAGCTGTCTGCCGAGCGCTACACCGGCGTGGCGCGGATGTTCTTGCGCGACCGGGTGAACGTCGTGGTCGCTGCCTACTACGTGATCTCGTGCGTCTGTGGTGTTTGGCTCTCGGTCTCGCTGCAACAAGGCTACGTGCCCAGGGCCAGCTTGCTGGCGATGATGCTCGCGACCACCGGCGGCCTGGTGCTGATGGCGCCGTACTTCGGCTACGTGTTCTGGTTCCTCGAGCCGAACAACATCATCGCGCGGATTCGACACGAGGCCGTGCGCGTCGCGCGACAGGGCGCGATGCTGACCGAAGCGACGTCCAGCACCAATGCTCAGGCGCTGACGCTGGCTGCCATGGAGGAGCTGACGGACATCACCAGCAATTCCATCTCGGGCAAAGACAAGATCATCGCGAGCGGTGCTGTGGATGCGCTCAAGGACTTCTCGCTCGAATACGTGAAGCTGAAGCCGAGTGCGGCCGACGTCTGGTACAGCGTGGGCGCCGCGATCCGCAAGAACCCCGACTTCGTGGCGATGGACCCGGAGAGTCTGCACGATCTCGAGCAACGCCGGACCTGGGTCGAGTGGAAGGTGATGCGCCAGTATTTGGGCATCTACAACGAAGCGCTCGGGGCCATGCGCGACATTTGCTACTTGGTCGCCATCGATACTCGCTACATCGGCGAGGCGGCGGCCGAGGCCAAAGACGACGAGCTCATCAAGCTGGTTTTCCGCTACATGAACTCGTACCTGCGCGCCACGCTGAATGCCCGCGAGGTGCGTACGGCCTACAACGTCCTGAACCAGTACCGACTGCTCGTCGAGTCGATGTTGCGCCTCGGTCACGACAGCGCCGCCATCGAGGGCGTCAAGCACATGCAATACTACGGGCACGTCAGCTTCGACATGAAGCTGACCTTCGTGACCGAGACCATCGCCTACGACGTCTCGGCGCTTTGCCAATACGCCCACGAGCTCGAGGCCTCCGTCGAGCGCGAAATGCTCGACTTGTTCCTGGAGCTCGATCGTCCCCTCGCCGTGCGGAGCCAGGAGCGTGGGCTCTTGGGAGTGCGCAAAGCTCAAGTGAAGCTCGCCGCCTACTACCTCTTGCACGGAGAAGACGAGAAGGCGCACCTCATCGCCGACGACATGGCGAGCGAGCCCTCCGAGCGCCTGCTCGCGATCCGCACCGAGCTCGAGCGCGTGACCAGCAAGGACTTCTGGGAGATCATCGATCGCGGCAGGAACTTCGAGTACATGCCGCCGAGGCAGCGCGGGAAGATGGCCGAGTTCTTCGGCTGGCTGAAGATCGAAGCGCCCAAGGGCGCACCAGCGCCCGAGGGCTGACTTTTCCGTCGGGAAGGTCCTGCGCCGCCGCCGCGTACATGGGCGTACATCGGGGTGTGCCCATGGATATGGCGCTCGAAGGACTGATCTGCTCCTTCCAGCAGGAGAATGGCTTTGGAGTCCTCGAGCTGGAGGACGGCCGCGAGGTGCT
>Ga0268298_10000510_pt1 | contig 50153 bp, 41 predicted proteins | sample WWTPWeurt_MetaG_FD_194462 | JGI IMG/M metagenome (GOLD analysis project Ga0268298, IMG submission 194462) | Activated sludge microbial communities from WWTP in Nijmegen, Gelderland, Netherland - WWTP Weurt | ecosystem: Engineered > WWTP > Aerobic digester > Activated sludge | place... | reverse complement strand
CAATTACGAGCAAAAACTGATCATGGCCGGCGTTATCGAAACGCCGCCCGCATGATTCTTACCCATTCGCCTCTTTCAAGAACGGCAGGGCCTTCCCTTTACAACCTGGCAGCGGTCCAAGATCCATTCAATGGCCGGCTTGTTGTTCGCCACGTAGTCAATTACCGACTAGTCGGGCTTGCCATCCTTCTTGCCGAAAGTCTTAGTCCGAGCTAACCGCTACCCCTGCGCTACCCAAGGCGAAAAGACAAAGGGCTTAGCATTCGCTAAGCCCTTGTTTTGTTTGGTTGCGGGGGCAGGATTTGAACCTGCGACCTTCGGGTTATGAGCCCGACGAGCTGCCAGACTGCTCCACCCCGCGTCAGAGAAGCAAGATTATGCACGGAAAGCGTTGTCGGGTCAATTCGATTGTCCGGAAAATGCCATTGTCTGGCAGCAAAAAGGTGCGAATGTTCGGTTTGGCCGCACAAACCGTTGGGCACCGAGCCCCGACCGAGTGGTGGGCGCGTGTGCGTTCACTGCTCAAGATCCGCGAAGATTTCGGCGACCCAGTCGACGAAAACCCGGACCTTGTTGGAAAGGTGGCGGTTCTGGGGATAAAGGACATGCAGCGGAATCGGTTCGCTGCGCCATTCCGGCAGCACCTGCACGAGTGCCCCCTTCGCCAGCTCGTCCCGCACGGCGTAGCGCGGGATCTGCATGATTCCCAAGCCGGTCAGGCCAAGGGCCAGATACGCGTTGCTGTCGTTGACGGCGATCGGCCCGTCTGCGGCGAATGACACGCGTGAGCCGTTGCGCTCGAAATCGAACTCGAAGATCTTGCCGGTCTTGGAAGAGAAGTAGTTGATGTGGCGATGGCTCGCGAGCTCTTCGGGCGTCGCTGGAACGCCGTAATGCGCAAGGTAGGACGGTGTCGCGCATGTGACCATTTCGAGTTCGCCGACGCGACGTGCGACGTATCCGGAATCCGGCAGGGTGCCGCCGCGCACCACGCAATCGACGCCTTCTTCGAGAAGGTCGATCGGGCGATCGGTGCAACCCATTTCGAGCTTGATCTCGGGGTAGCGCACGAAAAACCCGGGGAGCGCTTGAGCGAACAGGGTGCGTCCGATCGAGGCCGGAACGTCGACGCGCAACCTTCCGGCAGGTGCGCGTCGCACGTGGCCAAGTGACTGCTCCGTTTCTTCGACGTCGGCCAGGATGCGCACGCATCGCTCGTAATAGGCCGCGCCGTCGGCTGTGACGCTGACGTGGCGCGTCGTGCGGTTCAGCAGTTTGATGCCGAGTCGGGATTCGAGCTGCTGGATCAGCGTGGTCACGGATGCCTTCGGCATCTTCAGTGATTCCGCGGCGCGCGTGAAGCCGTTGGCCTCGACGACTCGAACAAAAACCTGCATGGCGAGCAAGCGATCCATTGTTCAGAATCTTGAACAGTCTTTTCGCCGGTTGCAACTTTTTCTTGTCTCCAGACGAGAATAGAGTTCGACCCATGCAAGATCCGTCGACAGAACGGTGAGCACCCAACAGGAGATTTACCATGATCGAATCGTGCATCGTTGCGCGAATCATCGCGACTACAGCGCTTGCCTTCGGCATCACGGGAAGTGCGGCGGTCAGTTCGCCCGCGCATGATCAGGCGGCGCGCTGCCCCTTCACTGAGCGCAACGTGCACGACGCGGACGTCATTCGCGACGTGCCCGCGGGGCGCTCGCGCACCATCTGGATCTGACCGCAGCGCCGATGCGTACTGGATTCGGTGACGTCGAGGTCGTGCCACAGAGGTTGCACGGTTACGTGCGGGATCTCGATGCAAGGCTGTATGTGCCGGTTGGCGCGCCGACGAGCGCACTCGTCGTCTATCTGCACGAGGGTGGCTTTGTCGGCGGCGACCTGGACACCGCACATGCGGCCGCCGATGCGGCGGCACGGACGCTTGCATGCAGAGTGCTTGCCGTTGCGTATTCGCTGGCGCCGGCGGAACCGTTCCCGGCGGCGCTGGAAGACGTGCTCGGTGCCGTTGCGTGGGCGCGGCACGCGGCCGATTCCGTGATCGTCGCGGGTACCGAAGCGGGCGGCAACCTCGCCGCAGCCGCAGCGCTTGCAACGCGCGACCGTGGATTTCCCGCACTGCGAGCGCAGGTGCTGATCACGCCGATGCTCGACCCGACGCTCTCGTCGCATTCCATGGTCGGCACGGCGCTCGCTGCGCAGCGCAGTGCCCGCTGTTGCTTTGCCTGCTACCGGAGCTACCTGCCGACCGTATCCGATCGCATGCACCCCTATGCTGCACCTGCCACCGCAACGCGCCTCGCCGGGCTTGCCCCGGCATTCATCGTCACCGCAGCCGACGATCCGCTGCGCGGCGAGGCCGAACAGTATGCCGAAAGACTCGAACGGGCGGGCGTGGCGACGCGAATGGCACGTTCGCCGTCGCTCGCAGACATGAATGCGGATACTGCCTGGCCGTGGCGTGAGGTGCTCGCATGGCTTCCGACGCTGGCAGACGCAACATCCCGCACCTGCAGCAAGGGCGTGGAAAACTGATCAACGGCCCGAAGGCCGCCCCGAAATCTTCCGTCACGAGAATGATCATATGAGAACGACAATGTCCCCTCACGACCTCGATTGCGTACCCTCGAATTCAACACGGCGCCGTGCCGTGCTTGCCCGGGCGGCTTTGCTGACGGCTTCCGCGATGCTGCTTGCCGCTTGCAGCAGGGGCGAAGCCAACAACCCGCCGGGCCCGCCACCGCCGCCGCCGGTGAGTGTGGCGCCGGCCGTCGAACGGCAGATCACCGACTGGAACGAGTTTTCCGGCCGCCTGGTCGCTGTGGAGCAGGTGGAACTGCGGTCCCGTGTGTCGGGCTACCTGAGGAGCATCCACTTCCGGCCAGGCCAACTGGTACGCAAAGGCGATTTGTTGTTCCAGGTCGACCCGCGACCCTTCGAGGCCGCACTGGCAAGAGCCGAGGCGTCGCTCGCCAGTGCGCGGACGCGGGCCGAACTGGCCCGCACTGAACTGGCACGCGCCGAGCGCCTGGTGGCCGAACGCGCGATTGCGCAGCGCGACGTCGATGAGCGTGCCGCAGCCAAGCGCGATCTCGACGCAAGCATCCTGGCGGCGGAGGCAGCCGTCAAGACCGCCCGCCTCGATCTCGAGTACGCGTCGATCCGAGCGCCGATCAGTGGGCGCATCAGCAAGGAGGAGGTGACTGTCGGCAATCTGATTCAGGGCGACGGCCCGAGCCCGACGCTGCTGACCTCCCTCGTTTCGGTCGACCCGATCTACGCGGAGTTCGAGGGCGACGAGCAGATCTACCTCAAGTACATGCAGATGGCGCGCAGCGGCGAGCGCCCGTCGTCCCGTTCGGCACGCAATCCGGTACTACTCGGCCTGGCCAACGAACAGGGCTTCCCGCGCCGCGGATACATGGTTTTCCTGGACAACCGCATCGATCCCAAATCGGGCACGATCCGGGCACGCGCCGAATTTGACAACAAGGACGGCGCATTGACGCCCGGACTCTTTGCGCGTGTCCGCTTGCTCGGTGGAGATAGTTACAAGGCCGTGATGACGCCGGAGCGCGCCATAGGCACGGACCAATCCAAGCGGTTCGTGCTGGTCGTCGGCGCCGATGGTATTGCGCAATTCCGCGAAGTGAAACTCGGCGCGCTGGTCGACGGCATGCGCGTGGTACGCGACGGACTCAAACCCGGTGAGCTGGTTGTGGTGAATGGGCTTCAGCGGGTTCGCCCCGGCGCGCCGGTGACGCCCGAGAAGATGGAGGTTGACGAAAACGGCATGCCGATTGCCAAACCGGCGCCGACCCCTGCGCAGGGCAAGGCAGGCGCCTGAGCGGGACCATCGACATGAACATTTCACACTTCTTCATCGAACGGCCGCGCTTCGCCGCCGTGCTGTCCATCCTGATCTTCCTGCTCGGCCTGATCGCGATCAATCGCCTGCCGATTTCGGAGTATCCCGAGGTCACGCCGCCGCAGATCGTCGTGCGCGCGCAGTTTCCCGGCGCCAACCCGCGCGTGATTGCCGAAACCGTCGCCTCGCCGCTCGAGGAGCAGATCAACGGCATCGACAACATGCTCTACCTGAGCAGCCAGGCCACCTCGGACGGCGTGATGACATTGACCGTCACGTTCAAGATCGGCACCGATCCAGACGTTGCCGAAACCGCCGTGCAGAACCGCATCAACCGCGCACTGCCGCGACTGCCGGACATCGTGCGGCAGATCGGCCTGACCACCGAGAAATCCGCGCCCAACCTGACCATGGTGGTGCATCTGGTTTCGCCGGACAACCGCTACGATGCGCTGTACCTGCGCAACTATGCGGTGCTGAACGTGCGCGACGCGCTGCTGCGCATCCCGGGCATGGGCCAGGTGATCACCTTCGGCGCCGGCGATTATGCGATGCGGATATGGCTCGATCCGCAGAAGCTCGTTGCGCGCGGGCTGACATCCGGCGACGTCGTTGCGGCATTACGCGAGCAGAACGCGCAGGTCGCGGCCGGCGTGATCGGCGCGCCGCCCTCGCGCAACGGTACCGAATTCCAGCTATCGGTGAACACGCAGGGGCGATTGCAGACCGAGGAGGAGTTCGCCAACGTCATCGTGCGGGCCGATCCTGCGGACGGCTCCGTGCTGCGCGTGCGGGACGTCGGCCGCGTCGAACTCTCCGCCGGGAGCTACGCCTTGCGCAGCCTGCTCAACAACAAGGAGGCGGTTGCCGTGGCGGTGTTCCAGGCGCCGAACTCGAATGCGCTTCAGCTTTCCGAAGACGTCCGGCGCACGATGGAACAACTCAAGCAGGAGTTCCCGCAGGGCGTGGACTACTCGATCGTGTATGACCCGACGCGCTTCGTGCAGTCCTCGATCAACAAGGTGATCGTGACGCTGATCGAGGCGGTGCTGCTGGTCGTGCTGGTCGTCGTTGTGTTCCTGCAGACCTGGCGCGCATCGTTGATTCCCTTGCTGGCGGTGCCGGTCTCGGTAGTGGGCACCTTCGCCGTGCTGCTGCTGCTTGGCTTTTCGATCAACACGCTGACGCTGTTCGGCCTGGTGCTGGCGATCGGCATCGTGGTCGACGACGCCATCGTGGTGGTCGAGAATGTCGAGCGCAACATCGAGGCCGGCCTGCCGCCGAAGGCCGCCACGGTCCGCGCGATGCAGGAGGTCAGCGGCCCGATCGTTGCCATCGGCCTCACGCTGTGTGCGGTGTTCATTCCGCTCGCCTTCGTATCCGGCCTCAGCGGACAGTTCTATCGCCAGTTTGCGGTGACGATCGCAATCTCCACCGTGATCTCGGCCTTCAACTCGCTGACCCTTTCACCCGCGCTGGCGGCCATCATGCTGCGCAGCCGCGATGCCCCGAAGGACTGGCTGACCCGCGCGATGGAGCGCGTATTCGGCGGCTTCTTCCGCTGGTTCGACCATCTTTTCCATCGCTCCTCCGAGGCTTATGGCCGGCGCGTCACCGGCATCCTCGGACGCAAGGCGCTTGCGCTCGGCATCTACGCCGTGCTGCTCGGTCTGACCTACGTGCTGTTCGTGCGCGTGCCGCCGGGCTTCGTGCCGCAGCAGGACAAGCAATACCTGATTGGCATTGCGCAACTGCCGGAAGGCGCCAGCCTCGACCGGACGGAGCAGGTGATCCGCCGCCTCAGCGACATCGCGCTCGAGGTGCCCGGTGTCAAGGATTCTGTTGCCTTCCCCGGCTTGTCGATTCACGGTTTCACCAACGCGCCGAACGCCGGCATTGTGTTCTTCGGCCTCGACGATTTCGACAAGCGCACCACGCCGGATCGCAGCGCGCAGGCCATCGCCGGTGCCGTGAACCAGCGCATCGGCGCCATCCAGGACGCCTTCATCTTCGTCCTCGCGCCGCCACCGGTCGAAGGGCTCGGCAACGCCGGCGGTTTCAAACTCGAATTGCAGGATCGCGGATCGCTTGGCGAAGGCGCACTGGCCGAGGCCGTGCAGGCCATCATGGGCCGCGTCTATGGCAATCCGCAATCCGGCCTGACCCAGGTGTTCTCGGGCTACCAGATCAATGTGCCGCAACTATATGCCAACGTCGATCGCACGCGCGCGAAACAGCTCGGGGTCCACCTGAACGATATCTACGAGACGATGCAGGTCAATCTCGGTTCGTTGTACGTGAACGATTTCAACCGGTTCGGCCGCACCTATCAGGTGATCGTGCAGGCCGACCAGCAGTTCCGTTCCACGGCCGATGCGATCTCGCTGCTCAAGACGCGCAATTCGCGCGGCGAGATGGTGCCGCTCGCTTCGCTGATGTCCGTCGAGCCGACCTTCGGCCCGGACCGCGTGGCGCGCTACAACGGCTTCCTCGCCGCCGACATCAATGGTGCCCCGAAGCCGGGCTTCAGTTCCGGCCAGGCCCAGGCGGAGATGGAGCAGATCCTGCGCGAGGTGCTGCCGCGCGGTGTTGGCTACGAATGGACCGACCTCGTCTATCAGGAAAAGCTTGCCGGCAACACGATGGTCTACATTTTCCCGCTATGTGTGCTGCTGGTCTTCCTGGTGCTGACGGCCACCTATGAAAGCTGGACGCTGCCGCTGGCTATCATCCTGATCGTGCCTATGTGCATCCTCTCGGCGGTATTCGGTGTCTGGCTGTCCGGCTTCTTCGGGCTTCCCGCCGACAACAACATCTTCACCCAGATCGCCTTCGTCGTGCTGGTGGGCCTGGCGTGCAAGAACGCGATCCTGATCGTCGAGTTCGCCAAGGATCTCGAGGAGGCCGGCGAACCGATGCGGCGCGCCGTCATTCATGCCTGCCGCATGCGGCTGCGGCCGATCCTGATGACGTCGATCGCATTTTGTGCGGGCGTGATACCGCTCATCGTCGGCAGCGGCGCAGGCGCGGAGATGCGCCAGGCGATGGGCATTGCCGTGTTCAGCGGCATGGTCGGTGTCACCCTGTTCGGCATCTTCCTGACGCCGGTGTTCTACATGTTGTTGCGCGAGTTCGCCGAACGCCGGCGCAATCATGCCAGCGATGCGCCAGGTGGAACCCAGTCGTCCGGCGGCATCGATCCGCATGCCACGTCTCCCGCCGCGAGGATCGAAGAATGAGAACGATGCACGCACGCGCAAAACGCCTGTACCCGCGCATCCCGGCAAGCCTGGCGACGTTCGCGGCAGCCGCGCTGCTCGCCGGCTGCTCGCTGGTGCCGCCGGCACCGGTGCCGGAGATCGAGGTTCCCGCACGCTTTCGCCAGGCCGCGGCGGAGGGCATCGACAACGGATCATGGAAACCCGCCGAGCCTGCGGAGCACGCCGCACGCGGCGAATGGTGGAAGCTGTTCGGCGACGCGCAACTTGATGCGCTCATCGAACAGGCGCGGCGCGACAGCCCGACCCTGGCCTCCGCCGCAGCGCGCGTGCGGCAGGCTCGCGCGCTCGCCGGCGTCGCGCGCGCCGACCGCGTACCGCGTATCGACGCCGGCATCGGCGCGCAACGCGGCCGCTCTTCGCCTGCCTCGCTCGGCCTCAAGGACGGCGCCGACGTCTCGCCGCAGTCGCTGTACCGCGCGCCGTTGAGCATCTCGTGGGAGCTCGACCTGTTCGGCCGCATCGCCGCGAACGTCGAAGCCGCCGGCCAGGACGCGAATGCCGCCCAGGCAGCCTATCGCTCGGTCGATCTGGTGTTGCTGGCAGACATCGCGCAGACCTGGTTCGCGCTGCGTGAAACCGATGCCGAGACCGGCGTGCTGCGCGAGACCGTGGCCCTGCGGAGCGAAAACGTCAGGCTGCTGCAGGCGCGATACGATGCCGGCGACATCGGAGAGATCGATCTGGCGCGCGCGCGTGCGGAACTCGCCGTGACACAGAGCGAGGCGGCCGGACTCGAACGCACGCGCGCCGCGCTCGAACATGCGCTGGCGGTGCTCACCGGCCGCGCGCCGGGCAATGTCGAGATCGCCGCCGCGCCGCTCGCCACCGACCTCGTGCTGCCGGTGGTGCCGCCCGGTCTGCCCTCGGCGCTGCTCGAGCGCCGTCCCGATGTGGTGGCCGCGCAGCATGCGATGCTGGCGGCCAATGCGCGCATCGGTGTGGCAAAGGCCGCGTTCTTCCCCGCGCTGCCGCTGACCGGCGCGCTCGGCTACGAAAGCGGCGAACTCTCCAACCTGTTCCAGTGGTCGACGCGCACCTGGCTGATCGGCGGCCTGCTGTCGATGCCGATCTTCGACGGCGGGCGCAATCGCGCCAATCTCGAACGCAGCGAAGCCGCGCTCGAACAGAGCGTCGCGGACTACCGCAACAGCGTGTTGCAGGCCTTCGCCGAAGTCGAGGACAGCCTGGCGGGGTTGCGGGTGCTTTCCACCCAGGCCGCGCGACAGGCCGAGGCGCGCGCGGCTTCGGAGCGCGCGTTGCAGTTGGCCGACGCGCGCTATCGCAACGGCTACACCAGCTACTTCGAAGTCATCGATGCGCAACGCGCCCTGCTTGCCGCGCAGCGTGCCGAGACGCAGATCCGCGGTGCCCGCGCCGGTGCGACGGTGGCGCTGATCCGCGCGCTCGGTGGCGGCTGGGAAGGCGCCTACTCGCCGGTCGCACAGCGTTAGTTCGCGTAACGCACCACGCCACGACTCGCATGGCATGGCCCTCGCGGGCCGGCCATGCCGGCGAGGCGCATGGAATGGCGCTGTCGGCGCTGTTGCCGCCGAAATGACCGATGGGCGGCTTCTCCCGGTCCGTACGTTTCAGGGCGGTGCAGGCGAACCCAGCGCCTTGCCGACATCGCGCCAGCGCCCCTGCGGCGATCTGGTGCAGCCGTAGCGCGTAATCATCATGCCGGTCTTGACGTCGAGCTTGCGTTCCACGCAACGCGTCGATGGCTTCTGCTTCGCGGGCGGCTTTGCATCCAGGGCATCGGGCAGGGATGCCGACACCGGCGCGGCAGCCGGCATGCAGATCGCAAGTATGGAAAACAGCAGGAGGGGTTTCACGCGACAGGCGTTCCGAACGGTGAGAGAAAACCAAACTGCCATGCTGCAGTGCGATTGAAAAGGGTGGATTTCCCGTCGAAACCGGGAGTTTCTCCCTTGGAAACCGGGATATTCGACCGTTATAATGCGGTGCAAAAATAGCATTTGTTATCAGCAGATCCAAAAGGAGTCAGCCATGAAGTTCGTGAAACCCGTTCTGTTCGCGGCACCCGTCATGCTTGCAGCAGCCGTTCCGGCATTCGCCGACGGCGCGCCGCCGAAAACCAAGGTCAGCCTCGAGCAGTGCGAGAAGACGGTGCTCGACAAGTACCCCGGCAAGGTGGTGAAGGTCGAACTCAAGAAGGAAAAGGGTGTGCCGACCTTCGAATTCGACGTGCAGGGTGCCGACAAGACCTGGGACATCGAGTGCAGCGGCAAGACCGGTGCCATCACCGAGGTTGAGGAAGAAGTCGCCAATGCCGATGCGCCCGCGTTCAAGGCCAAGGTCAAGGTGTCGCTCGAAGCCGCGCAGAAGACCGCGCTGACGAAGTATCCGGGCGAGATCGTCGAGACCGAATACGAAATCGAACCCGACGGCGCCGCCTCGTACGAATTCGACATCAAGACCAAGTCGGGCAAGGAAATTAAGGTCGAGGTCGACGCCACCAGCGGCAAGATCGTCGAGGCCAGCGAGGAAGTCTGGCAGCGCGGCACCGAATAAGCGTTTCCGCAGATTTGCCGGGCCCGCCGCAGTGATGCGGCGGGCCTTTTTGTTTGCGCAGCGGGATTGGAAGCAGGGGAAAAGTTCGCCCCGGGGATTTTGTGGAGGAGGCCCCGGGGCGGTTTGGAGCATATCCGTTCGTCACGCAACGATTGGATGGGCAAATCCTACGCGGCCCGGTGCACCGGTGCGCGGGAATCGGGCGGTCGCACGCAGGGAAAATTTCCCGGAAGCAAACCGCTATGATCGCCCGGTATCTGTTCCGGAAAGCGTCGCATGTCGTTGAAGTCCAGGCTGGTGCTGATCATCGGCGCCGTCATCGTGCTCCTGCTGGTGCTGGCCAACTTGCTGAGCCTGCAGCGCGCCGAGGAAGATTCGCTGCGCGAAATCGAATCCACCTCGAGGCTGCTGGTCGGGCTGCTGCCGGACCGTTTCGCGCCGAACGCCGGGGGCGAATCGGCGCTGCGCGCCGCCGAAACCCTGCTGCAGGATCGTTCGCTCGGCAGCGCGCGCCACGTGTCGGTCGAGATCCGCACGCGCACCGGCGAACGCGTCTGGGCAACAGAGAGTGCCGATGCGCGAGCCGCCGAGCGGCCGCTGCTGTTCCGCAACTCCCCGCTGTGGAGCCTGCAGCCCCTGCGCAAGGACATCTATGCTGGCGAACAACCGGTCGGTTACTACCTGGTGCGGCCGAATCCGTCCGACGAGTTGCGCGAGGTGCAGGCCGACTACCTCGACGAAGCGGTGCTCACGGCCGGCGTCGCGCTGGTGCTCGGCGCAGCGCTTTACTGGGGACTGGGCATGGTCCTGAATCCGCTGGTGGCGGTACGCCAGGCGCTTGCGCGCATCGAAGCCGGCGACCTCGCTGCTCGACTCCCGCGATTCTCGCTGCCCGAAATGCGCGAACTTGCTGCGTCGTTCAATCGCACCATCCTTTCGCTCGAGGAAGCCGTCGCAGAGCGCCAGCAACTGATGCAGAAGCTGGTCGGGCTCGAGGAGGAAACGCGCCGCTCGCTGGCACGCGACCTGCACGACGAACTGAGTCCTTATCTGGTGGCGATGCAGCCCCATGCGAGGCTGATCGACAACGCCTGCGCGCAGCATGCCGTCCTCCTGCCATTGCGCGAAAGCTCGCGCAGCCTGCTCGACCATCTCGCGCACCTGCTGCGCACCCTGCGCAACCTGCTCGAGCGCCTGCGTCCGCCCGAGATCGAGGAACTCGGCCTGCGCGAAGCCCTCGCCGGGTTGGTGCAGCACTGGCGCCAGCACGCAACGCGCCCGGTATCGATCGAGCTGCGCACCGGCGGCAACTGGCCCCCGTTTTCGCCGACGCTCGACGTCAGCATTTACCGCATCGTGCAGGAGTGCCTGACCAACGCCTTCAAGCATTCGGATGCCGCGCACATCGATATACGCATCGAATGCGATGCGACTCCGGCCAGCCGGCATGAAGTGCGCGTGCGCGTGTGCGACAACGGCAGCGGCCAGGGTGCAGGCGGGGCGTCCGGCCTCGGGGTGCTCGGCATGCGCGAACGCGTGCAGGCACTCGGCGGACGCCTGAGCGCCGGGCCCCTCGACGGCGGAGGCTGGCAGGTCGAAGCCCTGCTGCCGATCGGCGCCGACGTGAGGGCTGCGGCATGAGTCCGTCGCCGATCCGCGTATTGCTGGTCGACGACCACGCCGTGGTGCGTTCGGGCTACCGGCTGTTTCTCGAGCATACCCACGAGATCCGCGTCGTGGCCGAAGCCGCGACGGCCGACGAGGCCTATCGCGCCTGGCGCGAACACAGTCCGGACGTGGTGGTGATGGACATCGCGATGCCCGGATCGGGCGGCATCGAGGCGTTGCGCCGGATTCTTGCCGCCGACGCACAGGCGCGCGTGCTGATGTTCACCATGCATGCCAATCCGACCTTCGCCACGCAGGCGCTGAGCAACGGTGCGATCGGTTTCATCACCAAGGACAGTTCGCCCGAATTCCTCGTGCGCGCGGTGATCAGCGCGGCGAGCGGCAAGCGCGTGCTTAGCCCGAAGATCGCCGAGGAACTGGCGTTCTCGGTCACGCAGCCCGAACGCAGCCGCTTCGCCGAACTCACGCCGCGCGAATTCGAGATCTGCCGCCTGCGAGTGAACGGCTACAACGTCAATGACATTTCCGCACAGCTCAAGCTGAGTCCGAAGACCGTCGCCAACCACTTGAGCCTGGCACGTGCCAAGCTCGAGGTCGATTGCGACATCGCGCTGTTCCGCCTTGCCGTGGCGGCCGGCGTCGTGACGCTCAAGTCGCCGCTGGCAGGGCAGGACACGGAAACCTGATCGGTCTGCGGGGCGCGTGGGGGCTGGCCTGCGGGCAATGCCTGCCGGGGATGCGCGAGTCATGCGGCTTTGGCGCATGCCTTGCCTGAGCGCGAATATCCATGCGCCTTGCGCGAGGGCGGTGGGCAGGGTGTCGGCCGCCCCGTCTATCGGCGGCGGTTCGCCCCGAGCAGGCGGTCGAGCACCACGAGCAGGGCGGCGAGCAGCGCGAACAGCGGCCGAACGTCGCGCGGCGCATGGCTTATGTCTGCCGCAGCGGGGCGTGTTGCCGTCGTGGCAAACTCGGACGGCGATCTCGCATGGACGAAATCGAACCCCGCTGCCGTGCCCAGTTCCATGAGGTAACGACCGCGCATTGCCGACAGGTGTTCGTCCACGTCGTCGAGGCCGCCGCCGGGCGATGCAACGCCGGCTTCGAGTCCGGTCAGTGCGGCCACGTTGTTGGGGTGAAAGCCTTCACGAACGGCATCGGCAGCTTGCCAGTAACCGACGATCTGGTTGTCCTCGTCGAGCCTCGGCACCGGCTGCAGGGATTCACCGCCGACACCGACCAGCGTGCCCTTGATACGACCACGCAGGGCTTGCAGCCCCGTCAGCCGCGCGGCGCTGCGACGCGGCGTCTCGTCGCCGTCGGTAACGAAAAGCAGGTTGAGCTTCATCCTGGCGGCCTCTCCGATCGCGTGGGTCAGTCCGTTCTCGATCCGTGAATCGCCGATCCATCCCATGCGCCAGTCGAGCCTCGATACGACCTGTTCCATCGCATCGAAGTGGCTGCAAACCTCCAGCGGTTCGAACAGGTTCAGGGTATCGACGCCGGCAAAAAGGGCGATCGCGACCTGCGATCCGCACGGCAGTGCGCGCAGCGCGGCGACAACCGATTGCTTTGCGGCGTCGAGACGCGAATGTTCCGGGCCGCGACCGGCGATGTCGCGGACATTCATGCTCTCCGTGATGTCGATGACGATCAGCCAGCGATACGTCGGCCCCGGCAGGACGAGCTTCGGCATGAAAAAGCACGGGAGGGTGACGAGGGCCGCGCCAATCAGAAGGGCTGCCCTGCGCCACCTTGCCTTCAACATGCTGGCGGCAGCCTGATGGAACGTGGGATCCATGTGGTCAGGGGAGGCCGCGCTTCGGGTTGTCCTTCATCTGGGCCCACCCGTCGCGCTTGAATGCCTGCAAGGTCACGCCGTCGGTTTCACGGGACCATCCCAGTGTGCGACGTGAAGGGCCGATGCGCTCGAGCAGTTCGAGGTTGTATCGCGCGGGGTAGAAGTCGGGGAAGATCCGAAGTGCCCCGCGGTAGGCTTCGCGCGCGAGTTCCAGCTGCGCGGCTCCTTGTTGATGCGAGCCGCCTTCAGCGACGTTCGCGGCGGCCATCCCCAGTTCGAAGTACAGGTTGCCGAGTGCAAGCTTGGCCTGGGCAGCCAGGCGCGGATCGCCGGCCGATTCAGCTTCCGCGAAGCGTCGGGCCGCTTCGCGGAATTCTCCTTTCTCCGCGTGCAGCCATCCCTGCGCGTAGCGGATACGCGCGTCGTGCGCCGCCGAAGGATCGGCGATCACTGTGCCGTCAGCGATTGCCGCATTCAATCGTCGGATCTCCCGGATCGAGTGGCCCGACAGGACCATTCCGATCAATCCCAGGGCGAGGAGCATCCATGCGAGCGCCGGCGTGGCGCGTCTTAGTGCACCCATGACTGCACCTCGTGGAGCCGCGCAAACACCAGCAGCAGGATGCAGGCGCAGGCTGCGGCATAGATCGGCCCGGCAAGGTCGCGCCGCGGCAGGCGCTCTTCGTAGCGTGTCGGCAGGCTGGTCAATCGCCCGACTTCTGCGACGGCCTGTTGCAGACCGGCGCTACTCGTCACCTCGAATACCTTGTAGCCAACGGGCAGTTCGGAGAAGAAGCGATGCATCTGCAGGCTCTCCGAAACGTCCTTGTCGGGCGGATCGAGCACCGAGGGCTCCCGTTCTCCGCGCGCGTAGATCCAGATCAGCGATGCGCCCTCTTCGGCGAACATGCGCTTGATGCGCGACCTGTCCTCGTCGCGGATCACCGCGCCGCCGTCCGATACCAGAAGCACAACGCGTGCCGCCGTTCGCTCGCGGCCGCGGAAGAACTCGAGCCCGAGACCGAGCGCCCGTCCAAGGGCGGTGTAGCCGGTGCTTCGCGATTGCGCCGCGGCGAGGGCCGATTCGGCGATTCCGCGGTCTTCCGATAGCGGCGCTACCGCAATGGGTGCGGCATTGAACACGACGAGGCCGAACGTGTCGCCCCTTCGGGCCCGCATGAAATCGAGCAGCACGCGGCGCGCTGCGGCGATCTTCGATTCGCCCGGATCAGCCAATCGATCTCCAACCCCGCCAGCATCATTGACGTCGTCCAGCGTCACCGCACCGCCGAGCATGGGTTCGGTCATGCTGCCGCTGCGGTCGAAAACCACGACGATCTCCGCGCCTTCGCCGATCTTGGAAATGGTGCCGCCCTCGACGAACGGCGCGGAAGCGCCCAGTGCCAGCATGGCGACGCACACGCCTGCCAACCCCCTCAGCAGAATCCGTAACCGGTCGGATGGCGGATCCGGCGGCAGGAGCTCGACGTGGGAGTGCTGGAATTCCGGGATGCCATGCCAGAACATCGCGGGCGCCGCGAGCAACAGACCCCACAGCGCCCACGGGTATGCGAACTGGACATTCAACGCGTGCCCCTCTCGCATTCCCGTGCACGCCGAAGCAAGGCCATCAGGTCCTGCACGGGCATGGCGTTGGCGGGGTTGCCGGTGTAGAACAGATTCCACGAGTGGTGGAAGAATTGCTCGATCTCCGTGCGAATCGCCTCGAGATGCGGTGCCCTCTCGAACAGGGATTGCAACGTGGTCGGGTAGAGCGTTGCCCCGGCACATTGGTTGAGCGCCGCGTGGATTTCATGTCTGAGCGTGGTCTCGTCCGCATGGGCGCGACGCCTGAGCTCGCGCAGCAGGCGGGTGAACGGACCCGGGTTGCGACCGAGGAAAGGGAGGCGATCGTGCAGCCAGGCCAGCCAGGTTGCCGCAGCCAGGGATGTCAGGCAAGCCAGAGCAGCCGCGAGCCAGTATGCCTTCTCCTGCAGCGGCGCCGGTGCGGGGGCCTTGTGAGGCGCCCGGTCTGACTCGGCGAGCTGTGGCGGCAGTACGGGTGACAGGACCACCCGGCCGCCAGAAGCGATGTGTTCGCGGGCGCCGCCCGGCCCGCTGACCGCGAGCGTGACATCGGGCATGCGCAAGGGCGTCGCCTGTTCGACCGCTGCGAATATCTGCAGGCTCAGGTCCACGGTGGCACGCCCCTGCGCTTCGTTCAGGCTCGCGCGGCGGACTTCGAGCCAGTGGTTGAGGCGTCCAGAAGGCGGGAGCGATTCCGCATTCACGTGCTCGCCCGGTGCCAGTTCGATAACAATGCGCTGCTCCAGAAGATCGCCCAGCATGTAGCCGGCTTCGCGCATTTCGATGCGAACAGCGCCATCGCCGGCCGCTCCGGACTGGGCGGCGAGCAGCGCCAGAACGGCAAGGGCGATCCGACTCAAGGCGCGACACTCCGCAAGAAGTGATTCGTCAGCTTGCGCGGATCGAAGCGCCCGTCCAGATAGAACGGTGCGCAACCTGCGCGGCCAAAGATCGAATCGAGATGCTCCCGACGCGCGCGACCGGCCTGGCGAATCCGCTCCACCAGGCGCGGGCGCAGCCACACGAAGCGTCGCGTTCCGCGCTCGAGGTCGAGCAGACTTGCAAAGCCCCTGGAAGGCAATTCCGCAAACTCTGCCGGATCCTGCAGAACCATCGGCACCACTTCATGCTGTGCAAGTGATTTCAGCAGGGCGGAAATCTCGCGGTCAGGCCAGTTGAAGTCCGAGATGACGAATACCAGCGCGTGTCTGCGCGGCAGGCGCATGCACACATCGAGCAGGCCGCGCGCACTGGTGCCGGTGGGCGTCGTGGCCCGCAGACGGCGTTCGAGCCAATCCGCAGCGCTGCGGTTGACGCGTGGTGGCAGGCAAAGATCCTGGCACGTTTGTTCGTTGGCGGCGTAGAACCCGAATGCATCGCCATTGCGGAACGCGGAGCGCGCAAGTGCGGTTGCGATGTCACGCAGTTGCACATGGCGATGCTGGTACCCCCGGTACGCCATGGACGCCGAGAAGTCAGCGAGTACGATCACCCTGGTTGCGGTGTTCTGTGCAAAGTCTCGAACCCACAGGCGATGCAAGGGGTCCCGCAGGCTTGCCCGCAGATCGAGCCGGCGGGGATCCGGGTGATCCTTGAGCGGTACGACGGCCCTTACGTTCTGCCCGCTTCCCGGCACCAGTCCCGCGAATGCGCCCGGCAGCACACCGCCCGGCTTGTACCTTATCCGATACTCGACGAGGAACGAGCGGCCGTCTTCCATCGAGCAGAATCAGGGCGCGGGAACCGCGCGAAGAATTGCTTCGCTGAGCGGCCTTGCAATACGGCCGCGCTGCATCTCGTAGATCGGCGTGAAGAAGATCCGATGGGCGATGGTCTCATGAAACACCGCCGCGATGTCCTGCGGCGCGAGGTCGAGCCGGCCGTCGAGCCAGGCGGCGACCTTCGCTGCCCGCACGAGCATGCTCATCCCGCGGGGGCCCGCGCCGCACAGGATCAGTTCATCCATCTCCACGTTGTCGAGCGTTACCCCGAACTCGGTCGGGTCGTGGGTCGCACGGCGCAGCCGCTCGACGAACTGCTGGACTGCCTCTCCCGCGCGTACCGAGCGCTGAATGGCGCAGGCAATCTCCTCGATCGTTCTGTAGTCGACTACGGATTCGCGAACCTCTCCGATCAGCGTATCCGTATCGTGATAGCGCGTGTCGAATGTGAGTTGCCTGTGAACCGTTTCAGAGGATTCCGGCGCGATCTCGAGCTCCATCAGGAAGCGGTCGCGCGCTGCGCCGGGGAGTTCGAACGTTTCCTCCTTCTCCACACGGTTGCGGTCGGCAAAGACCTGCAAGTGCGGAAAGCGGTACTCGGTGTTGAACGCGCTCACGCTGCGTTCGGACATCACCCTCAACAGGAGCGAGTGCACCTGCGGTCTCGCACGGTTGATCTCGTTGAAGAAGAACACCGAAAGGTCGCAACCGTGGGCCAGGATCGGCCCGGGTTCGATGCGCGGCTGGCCGTTGCGATCGACGTGCGTGTGGTAGATGAGATCCTGCGGCATGAGGTCGATGGTGCCCTCGATCCGCTGGTAGGCGCCTCCCAGCGCGCGCGCTGCGGCTCGCAGCAGCGTGGTTTTGCCGACGCCGACATTCCCTTCGAGCAGCGCATGTCCTCGCGCGAACACTGCGACTGTCAGCAAGCGCACTGCGCGTTGCAGGCCGAGAACGACGCCGTCCAGTTGCGATTCGAATTCCAGTGCGTCGGCGCGCCAGTCGGCGAGACGATCTTCCGTTCCCATGGTTCTCCATGCCGGTGACCGGGGTTGAGTCGGCCGAACTATAGCGACCGGGCGGACGGGTGCATCGGCGTCCGAAAAGCGAGGGACAGAATCCCGGGTTGCGTGTGAAGTCTTCCGGCCCCGGTTGTACAGGGGCGCTGTTCCGGCCATGCGCAGCGCGTCCGCCCGAGGCGAGGACGGATTCCTGACCACGAAGGGAAAAGTCCCCCTGTTTGCTGCGCCGCGGTTGTCCGGATAGTTCGACCATCCGGCGAAGCGTCATTCGACACGGATATTGGAGTCAGCAAACAACAACTGGAGGAGCAAATGAGCCTTAGAGAAAGACATCTCCTGACGCGTGTCGTGCATTCTGCGGCGCGTGCCGGAGCCATCGCGGTGTTGGGCTGGTCGATCGGTGCGTCGGCAAACCAGGAGATTCACGAACGCAGCAAGAACCACAACAACTGGGCGGCACCGGGGTCGAATCTCGCGCTTCAACGTCACAGCCAGCTCAAGGACATCAACACCGGCAATGTGAAAAACCTCCAGATGATGTGGTCCCAGTCGTCGGGCGGTCTTCGCGGCCACGAGGGTCAGCCCGTCGTGATCGATGACGTCGGCGGCAAACCGATGATGTTCATGGTCAGCGGCTGGCCCAACATCGTGCAGGCGCTGGACCTTTCGGATCCGGATCATCCCAAGCAGGTCTGGAACTACACGAAAAAGACCGATCGCGACGAGTCGGCCGTGCCGCGTGCATGTTGCGACACGGTTCACCGCGGCCTCAACTATGCCGACGGAAAGGTCGTCGTGCATACCCTCGACGGCTTCATCATTGCGCTCGATGCCAAGACCGGCAAGGAGATCTGGACCGTGAAGCATGCGTTCCCGGACAAGGGCGAAACGCACACCGGGCCGGCCCTGGTTGCCGACAAGCTCGTCATTGCCGGCTTCGGTGGCGACGAGTTCGCGGCGCGCGGCCGCATGGTGGCGTATGACCTGAAGACCGGGAAGGAGGTCTGGAAGTGCCACAGCACCGGGTCGGACAAGGACGTGTGCATGACGCCGGAGACCAACAAGGCGAATCCCCACTACGGTACCTACGGCAAGGATCTGGGCATCACCACCTATCCGAAGGACGAGTGGAAGCTCGGTGGCGGGGCGCCATGGGCCTGGTTCAGCTATGACCCGGAACTGCGCATCGTCTACGCGGGTACGGGGAACCCGGGCCACTGGAGTCCGGCCTACCGTTGCGGCGAGGACACCCACGAGAAGTGCAATACCGGAAAGTGGGACAACAAGTGGTCGATGACCATCTTCGCCCGCAAGGTCGATACCGGCGAGGTCGTCTGGGCCTACCAGAAGACGCCGTTCGATCAGTGGGACTACGACGGTGTCAACGAGAACATCCTCGTCGATAACCTCGATGTCGACGGCAAGAAGCACAAGGCCCTGGTGAACTTCGACCGGAACGGCTTTGTGTATGTGCTCGATCGCGTCGATGGCACGCTGCTGAAGGCGCACAAGTTCGTCACCGTGAACTGGGCGGAGAAGGTCGATCTGAAGACCGGTCGCCCGGTCAAGGTCAAGGAGCATTCTCCGTTCGCGCGTGGGGTCAATACCCAGGCCTGTCCCTCGGCGATGGGCGGCAAGGACCAGCAGCCGGCTTCGGTCGATCCGAAGGATCCGCAGTGGTTCTACGTGCCGACCAACAACTGGTGCATGGAGGACGAACCGCAGGAGCGCACCCACACCCAGCAGGGCACGGTGTACGTGTTTGCGAACGTCTATATGTATCCGGAGAAGCCGGGCGTTACGGGCAAGATCAAGAAGTTCAACGTCGTGACCGGAGAGACGAAGTGGGAGATTCCCGATCCGTATCCGAACTGGTCCGGCACGCTGGTCACCGACGGCGGCCTGATGTTCTACGGCAGCCTCGGCGGCGATTTCCGTGCAGTCGATCGGAATAGCGGCAAGGTGCTTTGGAGCCGCAAGCTCGGCTCGGGAATCATCGGCAACCCGATCACCTACAAGGTGAAGGGCAAGCAGTACGTGTCGGTGTGGTCCGGCATCGGCGGCTGGATCGGCCTGCCGGTGACGGCCGGGCTGGACATGGATGACAAGTACGGCGCCATCGGTGCGACTGCGATGGCCAAGGCAACCGGTCTCGACAAGATTCCTCAAGGCGGCACGCTCTACACGTTCCGCGTCGAGTAATCGAGGAGCTTCTGCAATTGACCCGGCACCTTGCGGTGCCGGGTCGCCTGTTTCTGCGCCCCAACTTCACAGCTCACGGAATCCAGAAAATGACCTTCCTTCGCGCTGCACTCTGCACCGCATTGGCGCTGCCCGTTCCGTTCATCGTCCCGCTCGCGCAGGCGGCGGACGTTGTGCCGCCTTTGCGTGTTTGCGCCGACCCCGGAAACATGCCGCTCTCGAACATCCGTGGAGAGGGCTTCGAGAACAAGATCGCCGAGACGCTCGCTGCTTCGATGGGTACCTACGTCCAGTACTTCTGGCGCCCGTCGATCGAACGGGGTCTGACGCGACAGACGTTCGATACCAACGATTGCGACGTATTCATGAACCTGCCGGCGGGGTATGAACGAACGCTCACTTCGGTTCCCATCTATCGCAGCACCTTTGTTTTCGTCTATCGAAATGACAAAGGAATCAAGATCGACGGGCTCGATGCTGCAGACCTGAAGAGCCGGCGCGTCGGTGTATTCCAGCACTCGGCCATACGAGAAGCGCTCCACAACCACGGCATTCGGGACGTATTCATCCATCACATCAGCCATGACGCCGACCTCCACCCGGAACTTCAGCCCGTGCAGCAAGTGCGCGATGTCGTCGCGGGAAATCTCGACATCGTGGGTGTCTGGGGCCCCTTCGCCGGCTACCTGAAAGTCAAGGAGGGCGCGCCGATCGTCGTTCAGCCGACGAACCTGATGGACGACGAGACACCGATGGAGTTCGAGATGGCCATCGGCATGCGCAGGACCGACCAGGCACGCAAGGCGCGTATCGAAATTGCGCTCGAGAAGGAGAAGGACAAGATCAAGCAGATCCTGATCGAGTACGGCGTGCCGCTGGTCAAGTGCGAAAAGTGTGTCGTTTCGGGTGATCTGCAATCGCACGGACCCTACGACCTGACTCTTGCGCAGAAGCGCCGCGCCGGTCGGGCCCAAGCCGATGCCCTGGACACGCCCGCGGACCAGAAAGTCGATCTCGCACGGCTCGACGAGTGGCTGGCCCAGGGTGGCAACCCGCAGGAGGAGATGAGCAATGCCGTGCTTTCCGGCGATCTCGTTCGCGTCGACTACCTGCTGAAAAAGGGCGCAAAGCTGGACGGCCTGGACGGCCAGGGACTGGGCGCTTTGCACCACGCGGCAAAGGATCGCAAGGTCGCCGTTGTGCGAGAACTGCTGGCGCGCAAGGCAAACGCGAACCTGAAGGATTCCGATGGCTGGCCAGTACTTGCCCACGCCGTGCTGCGTGACGATCCCGATCTCGTTCGCCTGCTCGCGGCTGCAAGTGCCGACCTGGAACTGCGGAATGGCCGCGGGCTGACGCCGCTTGCGCTCGCAATCGAGACGCGGAAATCGCGGGCAGCACTCGCCCTGATCGAAGCAGGCGCAAATGTCCGGGCGACGTACGGTGAGTCGCGGGTGACGCCCCTGATGCTTGCTGCCGCCATGGGGTTGGCAGATGTTCTGCAAAAGATCGTCGAACGCGGTGCAAATGTGAACGCCACAAATGCCCAGGGACTCGACGCGTTGATGGTCGCCGCAGCAAACAACCGTTCCGAATGTGTGCAGATGCTTCTGGGCGCCGGCGCAAGCCGGGACCGCAGAACGGCGGACGGCAAGACCGCACTGTCGATAGCGCGCGACAACGATGCAGGCGACGTGGTCAAGTTGCTCGAGGCAACTTCACCGGCGTCGGCAGCCGTCGGCTTAGACGCCGTTCCACGCGGATCGTAGTCCTTGCCGGCCGGTTGGCTGTCCGCGTGTGCGAGGCATTGGCATGTGCGGAGCGAAACGCCGGCGCGCGGCGCATGGCGCAACACCACGCGACCCCTTGCCCGGGCGATCGGGAAGCGGGACTCGGGCATGGGGCTCGCGGAATGCGGGACATTCTCACGACATGTGCGATTAGCCGTTTGGTCCCGGGCCGCTGCGACAGAATCCGGGGTGGGAGCGACAACGATCGCACGAACCCTGACACCGCGTGTCCAGACGGTTCGAACAAGACAACATCAACGAGGAGACAGATTCGCATGTTCCGTATTGCACGCATTGTTCGTTCTATCGTTCTTGCCGGCCTTTGCGTGATCGCGCATTGCGCCGTTGCCGATGGCGACACGCCGGGGGGAAAGCGACCGATCGAGGTCGCCGCTTCGGCGGAGAAGGGAAGTCTGAAGAATCCGCACACCGACAAGCCCGAGATGATCGAGGCGGGCCGGAAGCTCTACATGAGCTACAGCTGCAACGGCTGCCACGGCGGTGGCGGTGGCGGGGGAATGTGCCCGCCGCTGACCAACGAGGTCTGGGTGTATGGCAGCGAGGATGACACGCTGTTCCGCTTGATTTCCCTTGGAACGGTCGACCTGCAGAAGCAGGGCTTCATGAGGAAGGGCCGCGAAGGTGTCGTGGGGCCCATGCCGCCGCACGGCGAACTGATCAAGACCGATGACGATCTCTGGAAGATCATCACGTTCATCCGCTCCGTTTACAAAGGCGATGTTTCGCGCCGCAACTGGTGAGGTCACACCCCATGAACCGTCTGTTCTACCTGCCCTTGATGAGCCTCTTCGTTTTGAGCGCACGTGCCGAGATGGCCTTTGTTCCCAATGAAGGGGACGGCACCGTCAGTCAGGCCAACTTGGCCACGTTGTCGGTCGAGAACGTGCGGATTCCACGCGAGGGATCACTCGGGAAGAAGCTGCAGGGCATCGCGATTTCTGCTGATGGCGCAACTCTGTTCGCGGCCGATGCGAAAGGAAACGACGTCGCGGTGGTGGACGTCGGTTCCGGTGCGATCCGCAAGCGGATCCCGGCCGGGCAGAGTCCGGAAGGGATCATGCTGTCGCCGGATGGCAGGCAGTTGGCTGTCTGTGCCGAGGAGTCCAATGAAGTCGTGTTCATCGACACCGGCAAGCTGGCCGAGTCCTGGCGGCTCAAGATACGCGGGCGAAATCCGGAGCACTGCGTCTTCAGCCGCGACGGGAAGTGGCTGATGGCGAGCAATGAAGAAAGCAGCGATGTCGACGTCATCGATGTCGCGGCACGCAAGGTCGTTCACCAGATCAAGGGCCTGAGTCACCCACGGGGTATGGGCTTCAGTCCCGACGGAAAGCTGCTTTATGTCGCGAACGAAGGGGCGAACACGCTGGCCTTCGTCAAGGTCGAAGGCTGGACCGTGCAGGGCAGCGTCCAGACCGGGGTGCGGGCGGCGGGCGTACTCGTGCACCCGGTCGACGGGCGGATCTTCGTGGCCAACGGCGGCGAGGGGACCGTGGCCGTCGTGAATCCCGAAACACGCGCCGTGACAGCGCGCATAGGCGTCGGCAAGCGTCCGTGGAACATGGCGCTGTCCGGTGACGGCAAGCGCCTGCTGGTGGCCAATGGCCGTTCGGACAGCGTGTCGGTCATCGACACGGAGCAACTGACCGTGGTTTCCACGCTCGGCGTGGGAAAGCTGCCGTGGGGTGTGGCGATTCCCCGATGACGCTGGGAAACCGTCCCCGTTCGACAGGGATGGCCTCCCTCAACAGCGTGACACCGAGGCGATAGAGTCAGTGCCATGGTGGTCTCGGTGACTGGATCCGAAGCGGTCCGGCCGGGCGCCGGATAAGACCGTGGAGGAGACATGAAAACAAAACACCGCCGGCGACTTCGCTTGCTGGGGAAAGCGTCGTTCCTGGTCCTGACCGCTGGCAACGCCTCCGCGCAGCAGCCCGACTCCGTCGAACTGCCGTCCGTCAAGGTGATCGCCACCAGGCCTCTGCCGGACATCGGCACGCCAGTGGAGCGCATCCCTTCCAACGTCCAGGCCGTCACGGCCACCGAGTTGCGTGCCCATCAAAGTCTCAACCTGCCGGATTTCCTGTCCCAGTCCCTGCCCGGCGTGACGATCAATGAAGCGCAGAACAACCCCTTCCAACCGGACGTCAACTTCCGCGGGTTTACCGCCAGCCCCTTGCTCGGTACGGCCCAGGGGCTATCGGTCTTCGTCGATGGCGTGCGCATCAACGAGCCGTTCGGCGACACGGTGAACTGGGATCTGATTCCAATGAATGCGATATCGTCGATGTCGCTGATTCCCGGATCCAACCCTCTGTTCGGGCTCAACACGCTGGGGGGGGCGCTGTCGATCCAGACCAAGACCGGGGCGCAGTATCCGGGCGTTTCGCTTCAGGCAAGCGGCGGTTCCTGGGGCAGGCGATCGGCGGAATTCGAGTATGGCGGCAAGCGCGGGAATGTCGACTGGTTTCTGTCGGGCAACCTGTTCCGTGAAGACGGCTGGCGCGATTTCTCGCCATCCCGCGTGCGCCAGCTATTCGGAAAACTGGGTTGGGAAACTGCGACGACGGACATCGACCTCAGTTACACGCACGCCGACAACGATCTGACCGGCAATGGTTTCACGCCCGAAAGCATGCTTCGCGCAGATCGCGAAGCGTCCTTCACCTATCCCGACAATACGCGCAATCGGCTCGACTTCTTCAATGGCCGGCTGAGCCACTGGTTCAGTGACAACATGCTCTTCTCGGGGAACGTATACCACCGTCAAAACCGTGTTCGCACATTCAACGGCGACGTCAACGACGAATACGCCGATGAGTTCGAAGAACTGATCGAGGCCGGCGGAGAGTGCGCGCTCGACGCCGACCCCGAAGCCTGTGCCGTCGCCGCAATGGCCGGGGAGACCGGCGTCAACAACCGGACGACTACGCGGCAGCGCGGTTACGGGCTGAGTGCCCAATTGACGGCCATAGGCAAGACCGCGAGCGGCGAAAATCAATTGACTGCGGGTTTTGCGGTCGACAAGAGCCGTACCCGGTTCGAGCAGTCGGAGCAGGAGGCGGTGCTGACGCCGTCGAGAGGGACCGCGTCGGACGAGGAGACGGAACTCGTGACCCGGCTGCGCGGCAGCAGCCGGACCTGGAGCCTCTATGCGACCGACACCTTCTCATGGAACGGGCTGCTGCACTTCACCCTGTCGGGACGCTACAACCACACCAACGTCGAGCTCGACGATCGCTTGGGAACCGAACTGGACGGCCGGCACACGTTCCGGCGCTTCAATCCGGCTGCCGGTATCTCCTACACGCCGTTCGGCTCGCTCACGCTGTTTGCGGGATATAGCGAAGGCAACCGGGCGCCTTCGCCGATCGAGCTCGGTTGTGCCGACCCCGAGATTCCCTGCAAGTTGCCGAACGCGATGGCTGCCGATCCACCGCTCAAGCAGGTGGTGGCCAAGACGAGCGAAATTGGCGCGCGAGGGCGAATCGCCGGCATCGACTGGGCGACCGCGCTGTTCCATACCATCAACCGCGACGATATCCAGTTCATTGCGTCCTCGTCGACCGGCGCCGGCTACTTCGACAACGTCGGCAAGACACGCCGTCGCGGCGTCGAGTTCAATCTCGCCGGGGAACACGGAAGGCTGCGCTGGAACCTCGGCTACGCCTACGTCGACGCCACCTACCGATCGGCGCTGCGCGTGCTCGGCGAGAACAACAGCACTGCCGATGACGATGGTTTCATCGACGTCGAGCCGGGAAGTCGCATACCCGGCATTCCGCGGCACAGCGTCAAGCTCGGCGGGTCGTTCCGCGTAACGGATGCGTGGACGATCGGCGCCACGGCAACCGCCTACTCGGACCAGTACGCGCGCGGAAACGAAAACAACCGCCATCGGGCCGGAACCAACGCCGAGGGCGAGGAGTTCGAGGGCAGCGGACGGATTCCGGGCTATGTCATCGTCAATCTCGACACGAAGTATGCCGTTGCGCCCGGCTGGGAGGTATTTGCCAAGGTCTCGAACATCTTTGACCGGCGCTACAGCTCGGCAGGAATTCTGGGCGAGAACCCGTTCGGTGCCGGCGGCTTCAATCCTGAGCCTGATGAATGGCGCCGGGAGACGGCCCTGGCGCCGGGCGCGCCGAGGGCCGGATGGATCGGAATCCGTGCGAGCTTCAAGTGACGATGGTGGCGAATGCGGAGCATACCGAAGCGCCGGCCGTGCTCGCCCGTGAGCTTCGGGTGCCTGCGGCGGGCTCGCCGATCCGGAGCCGCGGTTCGGGCGGGCTGCGCGCCAACCCGATCCACGCCCGGATCAAGCGAGACGTCGCGACGGTCGTCCTGATCACGATCGGCACGTTCCTACTCTCCAGCACGTTCGAGGTCTACGAAAACTGGTTCGGATGGACGCGCGATTTCGAGTCGATGCAGATCGACGAGTTGCCCTTGACGTTCCTCGTCATGGCGATGGCGATCGGCTGGTTCGCGTGGCGACGTGCCCAGGAATTCGGCAGCGAACTCCGCTTGCGCATGCTGGCCGAAGTCAAGCTGGTCGATAGCGAAGAGCAGTACCGCCGCCTCTCGCGGCGCTATCTCGAAGCCCAGGAGAGCGAGCGTCGCCACCTCGCGCGGGAACTGCACGACGAACTCGGTCAGTATCTGAATGCGATCAAGGTCGATGCGGTTGCGTTGCGCGACTACACGAAATCCTCGGGTGGCGATGCGCGTCGCAGCGCGGCGACCATCGTCGACCTCACGGACCATGTTTATGGCGTCGTCCGCACGCTGATGAGCCAGTTGCGGCCGGTGGCCCTGGACGAACTTGGGCTGATACCGGCCCTGCAGCATTGCATCGAGGGCTGGCGCATGCGTCTCCCGCAACTCGGTTTCGACCTGTTCGCGAACGAGGGCGAATTGGGGATGCTGGACGAACAGGTACGGCTCACCGCGTTTCGCATCGTCCAGGAAAGCCTGACCAATGCCGCCCGGCATGCGCGGGCGACGCGGGTCAGCGTCATGCTCGGCCGGGAGGCGGGCACCATCAGGGCCGTGGTTCAGGACGACGGGATCGGCATGGACGCGAAGACGAGAACGAACGGGCTTGGTCTCGTCGGCATGCGGGACAGGGTGGAGGCGTTGGGCGGAACACTGTCCATCCGCTCCTCGCCGCAGTTCGGGACGCGGATCGAGGCGCGCATACCCTTGGTGGTCAGAGACGATGTGGCGCGACCGGAGGCGATCGATGATCGAGGTCCTGCTGGTTGACGATCACGCGGTCGTGCGTGCCGGCTACAGGCGCATGCTCGAGGCGATGCCGGACATCTCCGTGGTGGAGGCGGAGGACTGTGAAAGCTCGCTCTCGCAGGTGAAGAAGCGGCGGTTCGATGTCTATGTGCTCGACCTCACGCTTCCCGGTGTCAGCGGACTGGAAACCATGCGCCGGATTCTCGCGATCCACGAGGATGCCCGGATACTGATTTTCAGCATGCACGCGGATGTCGTGTTCGCGACCCGCGCGTTGCAGGTGGGTGCGCGCGGCTATCTCTCGAAGTCGAGCTCCCCCGAGGTGATGGTCGAGGCGGTGCGCGAGATTGCGCGAGGCAGGTACTACGTCGGGCGCGACGTGGCCCAATCCATCGTCATCGATACCCTTTCGACCCGCGAGCGCGGGCTGGACTCGCTGACGGACCGCGAGTTCGAGATATTCACGATGCTCGTCGAAGGTCGGACCCTGCCGCAGATATCGGACAGCCTCCGCTTGAACTACAAGACCGTCGCCAACCACCAGTCGAGCATCCGGCACAAGCTCGGCGTGGAGAACCGGCTGCAAATGATACGTGTGGCCGTCGAGCATGGACTGCAACTGCCGGACAGCCTGCTCGGGAATCTCCGACTCCAATAATCGGGGGAAGAAGTCCCGCCCTTGGCGGGAGCCGCTGACTGGGCGCCGTCGATTGCGCCATCTAGACTTTCTTCACGTACACCGTACGTGACATAAGCGTTTCGGGCCGGAATTCTTCCGGCCCGTTTTTTTGAGCGTGTTTCAGTTGTCACCGGCCGTCCGGTTTCGCGGCGGCCGGCAGCCATCGGATCACGTCCGACCGCGACCCGTCGCGTCCCGGTGCCGCGCACGCGCCCGGTCCGAACCTCCTCTGGAACCCGCATCCAGAAAGGCATCCGGCGTGGCATTACTCCGAAACGCCTTCTGGACCGACATCTCCGGCCCTCATGCCTCAGGACGCCCTATCCATGCGGCTCCCGGGCATGCGTGATTCAATGCCACACGCGTGACCCCATCTGCCGCGCGACGCCAACGACCTGTTGCCCTGTTCGGGGAGGGATCGACGGTGGAACGGCGCAAGGAGACGTTCTTGGCCGAGGCAGTCCTTCGCGCACCTCAGGGCGGGAGAAACTCCCGTCATCGGAGGGTGGTGTTCCCTTTCGTTGCCCCGGACCTGTCGTGAAACTGCGACTCTGCCTGCGGAACACCGGCCCCGCCGCACGGCCATGCTGATCGAATGCGGGCCGGTTCGAAGCCAGGATGTCCATGCGATCGGACACAATGAGGAGACAGAAGACATGAAAAAAAATTTGCTGATGGCCGCCGTTCTGGCCCTGTTCGCAACGACCGCGGCAGCAGCCGATGCGCAGAGGAAAGCCGACAAGAAGGGCGCGGAGAAGGCCGGCGCGGGCGGAGTCGAACTTGCCTACGACTACGCGAATCTCGATGCGAACAAGGACGGCTACGTGTCGCCCGACGAGATGAACGAACACGACAAGAAGCGCAACGCCGCGAAGGCCGACAAGAAGTAGGCGGCAGACCGCGGTGAGTCGCCGGGGGTAGAGCGCCCGGCGACCGGATCACGGGTTGGACGGGCCGCCCGGCGCGATGCGCAGGGTGGCCCGTGTGCTGAGTAGCGGTGCCTATCCGGGCTTGCTGGGTATCACCACTGCCTTCCCGGTCGCGACAGCCGTGGTACGCCGCACCCGGACTCCCCAAAAGCATAACGATGGCCGAACTTCTTGCCGACACCTGGCGTTCGTGGATGGGCGCGGGAACGGTCCGGCGCGTCTCGCGCCGGATGCTCTGCAATGCAACGCGGGTATCGTTGCGCCGCCTGCAGGCGGCCTATTCGATCGCCGTCGTATGTCTCGTGCTGATTACCGGCGCGCTCGGCATCGCAGGCGTCAAGCTGTGGGATGACGCCGCTTCCGAAAGCGAGCGTCTCGCCGCCATGACCCAGGTGGTGCAGGCGATACGCGGCACGCAGTACCGGCAGATCAAGGAGGTTTCCGATCACGTGCTGCTCGGCGACGAGCTTGCCCGGCAGGAGTTCGCCGGGTACGGCGCGGAGATCGAGGCGAGTTTCCTGCGTGTCTCGCTGCTCGTGCGCTCGCCCGGCGAAGCCCGGTTCGTCGATGCGCTTCGCACCGCGCACGCGGACATCCGGGCGTTCGGGGAAAGCTACTTCGGCACCGCGCCGGGCGTGCGCATCGCGAATGCATGGCGGCTCGACCGCGATCTTGAGAACGTGTTCAACAGGTACGAAGGCGCCTTCAACCAGACTCAGCAGTTCCTCGACCGGCAGCGGGAGGCCCTGGCGGGGCGGATGGCTTACGTCAAGACCATAGTGCCGGTGATATTCGCCATTCCGGTGGCCCTTGCCGCCTTGATGGTGCTGGCATCGCGACCTTTCCTCCGCCGCGGCATCGTCGATCCGCTCTATGCCGTCACAGAGGCCGCGCAGCGCATCAGCCGCGGCGACCTCGCGCACCGCGTGCCCGAGCGAGGCTTCGACGAAATGGCCGCTTTGGCGCGCGGCGTCAACCGGATGGCGGCCGATCTCGCGCTGCATCGCGAGTCGCTGTTGCGAAGCGAGAAGCAGGCGATGCTCGGTGCGCTCGTGCCCATCGTGGCGCACAACATCCGCAACCCGCTTGCCAGCATTCGGGCAACCGCCCAGGTACTCGCCGACGAACCGATCTCCGCCGAAGTGCGAGAAGGTCTCGAAGGCATACTGCGCGCCTCGGATCGCCTGCAGGCATGGACGCATTCGCTGCTGTCCTATCTCAATCCGCTGCAGCCGCGCTGCACGGTGGTCGATCTGGTGCCATTCGCCGACGTGGTCGCGGGTCTCGTCGAGGCGCGCGCCGCCGCGGCCGGCGTGGCGATCGTTGTGCAATCCGAGTCGCTGTCGATCGAAGCGTGCTTCGATCGCAACCTGATCGAGCAGGCCCTGACCGGGTTGCTCAACAACGCCATCGAAGCATCGCCTGCGGGCTCCTCGGTCAGTGTCCAGATCGCGACCCTGCCCGGCTGGGTGCTGGTCTCGATCCGCGACGCCGGCGCCGGCCTCGCGCGCCAGCCGGTGCCGCGCGGCCTGTCGCCGATTGCCAGTACCAAACCGTACGGCAGCGGACTCGGCATTCCGTTCGCGCTGAAGGTGTGCGAAGTGCATGGCGGAAGACTCGAATTCATCAATCACGACGACGGCACCGAAGTCACCGTCGCACTGCCCCGGGAGAGTCAGAACACATGAGCAGCGTTTCGCAAATGGTCGAGCAGATGTCGCAGCCGCGCCCGGTCGCCACGGCCGAGGCGCGCGTGCTGCTGATCGAGGACGAAGAGATCTTTGCCCGTGCGGTGAAGCGGCGGCTCGAGCGCGCTGGCTACGTTTGCGACATGGCTGGGACACTGGCCGACGCGCGTGCCCGAATCCGCAGTTTCGCACCCGACCTGATCCTGCTCGACCTGCGCCTGCCCGATGGGCTGGGTTTCGACCTGCTCGCCGAACTCGGCCGCGAAGGACGCACCGCGCCGGTCCTCGTGATGACCGCCTTCGGCGAAGTAGAAGATGCGGTGCGCGCGATGAAACTCGGCGCCTTCGACTACCTGAAGAAGCCGGTTGACCTTGATGAGCTGCTGATCAGCGTGGAGAGCGGCCTGAACCATGCCAGCCTGCGCCAGCGCGTCGACTATTCGCGTGAACGCGAAAGCCATGCCGCCGACGGTACCGACCTGCTCGGGGAAAGCCGCCACACACGCGCGGCGCGCGACAAGCTGATGTCGCTCGCAGCCATCGTCGGCACCCCCGGCGTACCGCCGCCGACCGTGCTTATTGTCGGCGAAACCGGCACCGGCAAGGATGTGGCGGCGCGCGTGCTGCATCGTGCCGGCCCGCTGCGCGACCGGCCCTTCGTGCAGGTCGACTGCGCCTCGCTGCCGCGCGAGCTCATCGAAGCGGAGCTGTTCGGCCACGAGAAGGGCGCCTACACCGGCGCGCAGGGCGCGCGCGTGGGGCTGCTCGAAGCTGCCGAGAACGGCACCGTGTTCCTCGACGAAATCGGCGAACTGCCGCTCGAGATGCAGGCCAAGCTGCTCAACGTGATCGAGCGGCGCATGGTGCGCCGCGTCGGCTCGGTGCGCGAGCGCCCGATCGCCGCGCGCTTCGTCGCCGGCACCAACCGCAACCTGCCCGAGATGATCGCCGCAGGCCAGTTCCGCGCCGACCTGTACTACCGGCTCAACGTCGTCACGCTCGCCATGCCGCCGCTGCGCGAGCGTGGAGCCGACATCGAACTGCTCGCACGCCATTTCGCCGGCCTCACGGCAAGCCGCTACGGCCTGCCCGAGCCACGCTTCGAAACCGAAGCCCTGCAGCGCCTGCAGCAGTACCGCTGGCCGGGCAATGTGCGCGAACTGAAGCACCTGATCGAGCGCGCCGTGCTGCTCAGCCAGAACCGGCCGATCGCCGTCGATGACCTTGGCATTCCCGGCCAGACCGCCGCGCCGGGCGAGGGAGAAGGGCCTTGGGCTGCGATGACGCTCGACCAGGCCGAGCGCTGGCTGATCGAGCGCGCGCTCGAGCGCACAGGGGGCAACGTCTCCGAGGCCGCGCGCCGCCTCGGTGTCACCCGCATGGCCCTGCGCTATCGCATCGACAAGCACCAGCTCGCCGCCAGTGCCGATCGCGCCGACCTTGGCCAATAGCGGCTCACGCGTGCGGCTGTATCGCGAACCGACAACGGCGCAGATGATGCGAATGACATGGAACTGCCGTTTGTCGATCGCCCGTGCTGCGATGCAGTGCAGCTTTTCAGCCAGCGCGGGTGGCTGCAAACCGCAAGCGCAATTCTCGGGTGAGGCGGGCCTATTCTCCGTCCTCCATAGCATTCAATCACTTGCGCGCCGTGAAGCAGGTGGCACGCCTCCTGCAAAGGAATGTGTACGCACCGGATGGGGCAAACCGCGCAATGCGGTGGTGCGTCGGACGCAAGTCTCCCCACAGGCGGATATCCGCCGATCCGGTGATGCACCCCCGTAAGTCGCCGGATTCCAGAACAAGCCCCGGGGTAACTGCTATCTGGAGGACTGACAAATGCTGAAGCCCGTTTCCGCCGTACAGAAGTTCCTGAAGGACGAAGAAGGCCAGTCGATGGTCGAGTACGGCATCACCCTCGGCGGCGTCGCTGCCGTTTCCTATCTCGCCATCGTCGTCCTCGGCGACAAGACCGGCGACCTGTACGCGTGGATGGCCAACCACATGCCGGGCGGCGAGTCGGGCGAAACCGCACAGGTCCGCGTCGATCGCGACGGCCTGGTCGGCACCGATACGCTGACCAATGCCGACGGCGTTGCGGAAGAAGTCTTCGCGGCCCGCACCGACAACGGTGCAAACCAGACCGCGGACTGGACGCTCAACGGCACGCTGGGTACGTCCTCGTACTTCTCGTCTGCCGACGGCGGCTGGAACGTCGACTGATCGCCCGCGCCGCGCCGGGTGCCGATCGGCCCCGGCGCGGTGGGTGGTCGAACATCGAAGTGCGGCTCGAACGGCTGCTCGCGCGCTTGCGCGCCGGCAGCCGTTCGGCTGCTTTCTGCATTTCTGCTTCACGGGGCGAATCCTTGCAGGGCGATTGTCATCTCGTCGTCAGTTCCGCAGTCCCGGCGCGTGCCGGGCTGCGGCTTTTCCGGGGGGGCGCATGAACACGTTCGCCCAGTGCTATCTAAGCGGCCTGTGCGTGCTGTCGCTTGCCGTGGCGCTGTCGGACTACCGCCGCCACCGCATTCCGAATCTCTACCTGCTGATTGCGCTGGTCTATGGCCTGGGCGTGTCCGCGTTCTTCGCCTGGCAACTTGGCCTGCGCTTCGCGCTCGGCAACCTCGGTTTCTCGCTGTTCGGCATGTTCATAGGCTGGTTCCTGCTGTTCTTTCCCTACCGTGCGCGGCAGGTCGCCGCGGGCGATGTCAAATTCATGATGGTGATCGGCTTCTTCCTCGGGCCGATCGGCACGGTGTTCGCACTGCTCAACGGCGCCCTGGTCGGGGGGCTGTGGGCGCTGGTGTTGTCGTGGCGCCACGGCGGGCTTGCAAGCGTGTTCCGCAACATCGGCCTGATGTGGCGCACCGGCTGGCTGTCCGGATTCAAGGAAGTCGGCTGGGACCTGCGCAGCGCTGGCGCAGTACGCATGCCCTACGGCGTGGCGCTCGCCGCCGGCGTGTGGATGGTCGCGGCCTGGCAGATTGCGCGCAGCCCGGCAGTGCGCGCCTGGGCAGGATACTGACGCGGCATGGACAACCACTGATGAGGACGGCAGGTGGCAGCGATACTTGAAACCTTCTCGCGCGACGCAAGCCGGCGCGAGGCGCGCGAAGGGCAGGCCCTGCTCGAACGCGGCAAGCTGCCGCAGGCAGTGCGCCGCTTCAACCAGGCGCTGCAGCGCGACCCGCAATGCGTGCCGGCATTGATCGGGCTTGGCGATGCGACCTTCCGCGACGGCCGCTACGATCTTGCCGCAAGCCTCTTCCGCAAGGCGCTCGAACATGCGCCGGACGACCCCACGCTGTGGGGCTGGCTGGGCACCGCGCAACTCGCGCTGGAAGACATCGATGCCGCGGAGGCGAGCCTCGAGCGCGCGCGCGCGCTCGGTCTCGAGATCTGCGACATCCATCGCGGCCTTGGCCGCATCGCCATGACGCGCGGCGATGTCGAAGCCGCACGTGGGCATTGGGAGCGTGCCCTCGAACTCGATCCGGCCTCGATCACCGTCTCGAGCTTTCTCGGCGTGCTGCACCTGTCCTGCGGCAACTGGCTGCAGGGCTGGCGCCACTGGGCCGACCGCCCGCAGCGCGCGCGCGAGAACCTTCCGCAGCCGCGCTGGGCTGCTGCCGACCTGAACGGCCGCGACGTGCTGGTGCTTTACAACCAGGGTTTGGGCGACGAGCTGTTCTTTCTGCGATGGCTACCTCAACTGCGCGCGCGCGGTGCGCGCGTGATCTACCGCAGCAGCCCGAAGCTCGCGCCGCTCCTGGCGCGCCTCGACACCATCGACGAACTGGTGCCCGAAATTGAAGGCGCGGCCGTGCCGGACCATGCGCGCGTCGCGAACCAGCAGTACGCCTGCCTCGTGGACGACTTTCCGCTCGCGCTCGGCGAAGGGGTGGCTGGCGAGGTTGCGCCGTCGCTGCGGATCGACCCCGAGCCAACGCGCGTGGCGGCGCTGCGGGAGCGGCTCGCAGCAGTCGGCCCGGCGCCGTACATCGGCGTCACCTGGCGCGGAGGCACGGCCCCGAGCGCGGACGGCAGGCACGAGAACCTCATCCGCTTCGATTCCGGTTCGGCTGTCCGCACCAAGGCCCTCTACAAGGAAGTGCCGCTTGCCGACTGCGCGCACGTCCTTGGCGGCGTGCGCGGCACGCTGATCGCCCTGCAGCGCAAGCCGGCCGCGGGCGAGCTTGCGGCCTTCGCCGCAGCGGCAGGCCGCGACCTGCATGATTTCACGGCGTGCAACGATGACCTCGAGAACATGCTGGCGCTCGTCTCGCTGCTCGACGATTACGTCTGTGTGTCGAATACCAACGTGCATCTGCGCGCGGCGGCCGGGCTGCCCTCGCGCGTGCTCATTCCCTTCCCGAGTCCCGACTGGCGCTGGATGCGCGAGGGCGACGAGAGTCCGTGGTTTCCCGGCAGCCGTACCTACCGGCAGGACGTCACACGCGGCTGGGAATCCGCCCTCTCGGCATTGGGCAGAGATCTGGCCGGGCGCTGGGGTAGGGTCGAACCCCTTGTGCCCGCGGCTCCGCCGCATCAGGAAGCCGGCTCGGTCGACGGCGCGGCAGGGGACGTGGCGGAACCATTGATGACGGCGCCGCCAGGCGAGGTACTCGACGCGCTGCTTGCAGAGGCCGACGCCTGCATCCGTGCCGCTGACGTTCCCGGCGCCATGCAGGCATTGCAGGCAGTGCTGTCGCGCGACCCCGGGCACGCCGGTGCGCTGCACGGCCTGGCGCGCCTGGCCTTGCGCGACGGACGCCACGACCTCGCGGAAGCCCTCTGCCGCAAGGCGCTCGAGGGCGGGCCGCGTGTCCCCGCAATCGAATCCACGCTGGCGCTCGCACTTGCCGGGCTGGACCGAATGGAGGAGGCACAGGCCGCCATTGCTGCGGCCCGTGTTGCCGGGAACGACAGTGCCGACCTGTGTCGTGCCGCCGGCCGCATCGCCTTCGAACGTGGCGACTGGACGCTGGCGGGTGAGCAGTGGCGCCATGGCCTGCAGCTCGATCCCAACCACCTCGCGTGCGCGGCACTGCTCGGCAATCTACACCTCGCGCTGGGCGAATGGGAGCCCGGGTGGCGGCTGCAGTCCTGCAGCGCGAAGAAGCTTGCGCGCAACCCGGTGCAGCGCCTGTGGGGCGGCATCGACTTCGGCGGTCGCACGGTACTGCTGTTCGCCAACGAAGGCCTGGGCGACGAACTGTTCTCGCTGCGCTGGCTACCCGCGTTGCGCGCGCGCCGCGCCCGCATCGCCTGCCTGGCCTCGCCCAAGCTGGCACCGCTGATCTTGCGGAACGGCCTCATCGACGAGGTGCTGGTCGACACGCGCGATCCGCAGCAGCATGCGGCGCTGCAGACCCGGCAGGGCGAAGACTGGGCGTTGGTGACCGAGTTGCCTTCCGCACTGGGCGCGGCGGAGTGTCCGGCGAGCATCCGGTTGTCGCCGCTGCCGGCGCGCCTGCAGGCGATTGGCCGCCGCCTCGCGTCACTCGGACCCGGCCCTTATGTCGGGCTGACCTGGCGGGCCGGCACCGCAGTCGGCGCAGACCAAGGCGCCGTCCATTACACCCTGAACAACGGCCAGCGCCTGCATGGCAGGCGCCTCGACAAGTCGGTCGACATCGGTGCGCTTGCACCGCTGGCGGCCGCCCTGCCGGGTACCCTGGTTTCCCTCCAGCGCAATCCTGCGGCGGATGAGTTGGCGCGACTCGGCGCTGCGGCTGGGCGCGTGGTGCACGACTTCGCCGATGCCAACGAGGATCTCGAAGACATGCTCGCGCTGCTCGCGCTGCTCGACGAGTATGTCTGCGTCTCCAACACCAACACCCACCTGCGCGAGGCACTCGGCCTCGGCTCGCGCGTGCTGGTGCCGTTTCCGCCGCCGGACTGGCGCTGGGGCCTGCAGGGGTCGCGCAGTCCGTGTTTCCCCGCTTCGCCGGTGTATCGCGAGGATGGCACCGCGGGCTGGGCACCGGCCAGTACCGCACTGGCGGCCGATCTCGAATCCGCATTGGGAAAGAGGGCATCGATGGAGCAGGCAGCCGGGCGGCAGCGCGTGTTCTGGGTCACCCACGGCGCGCTGGCGCTGGCGCAGGGGCGGCCGGTTTCGGCGCTGGCCAGCGCGCGGCTGCGCGTGCTGATGCCGGCGGCCGAACTTGCGCAACAGCTCGACAGCCGCTTCCTCAGCGAGCGCGAGTGCCCCGACGAGTTGTCGGGCAACGAACCGCCTTCGCCCGACGACGTGCTCGTCATTTCCAAGAGTTTCTCTCCCGACACCACGCGCCTGCTGCTGCAGACCAAGAAGCGCGGCACGCGCGTGGTGGTCGACGTTTGCGACAACCATTTCGACCACCCGGAGCACGGACCCCACCTGCGGTTCCTGACGGCAGCGGCCGATGCACTGGTCGTCAACACGCCGGCCATGCAGGCGCTCGTTCGCGAGAAGACAGGCCGCGACGCGACCCTGATCGGCGACCCATTCGAGGGTCCGCAGGGCGCGCCGAGTTTCGAGCCGGGCGATACCCTGCGTCTGCTGTGGTTCGGCCATCCGGCGAATGCCGACACGCTGATTGCGGCTCTCCCGGGGCTGGCGGCGCTCGCGTCACGCCGGCCGCTGCACCTCGCCGTGGTCACCGCGCCGGGACCCCATGTCGATCGTATCCGGGCCGGCGCGCGGGACGCGCTGCAGCTGGACTTCGTTGCCTGGACTCCGGCAGCCACCTGGGCTGCGCTCGCCGAGTGCGACCTGGTCATCGTGCCGACACTCGATGGGCCGACCAAGCTTACGCGCAGCGCCAACCGCCTGGTGGAATCGCTGCGCGCCGGCCGTTTCGCTATCGTCGGTCCCCAGCCTTCGCACGAACCGCTTGCCGCCTTCACCCGCATCGATGGCGACATCGCGGCCGGCATCGAATGGGCGCTGGCGCATGCCGAAGACGTGCGTGGGCGCATTGCGGCCGGCCAGCGCCACGTTGCGGTCGAGTTCGCCCCGGATGCGATCGCTGCCCGCTGGCTCAAGGTGTTGCACGCCGTGCGCGCAGGGCCGGCGCACGAGCCGCACGCCGCCGCGCCGCTGGAGTCTGTCTCGACGCGTCCGGCTTCGCTGCCTGCCTCGCAGCCAGTCTGTGGACCGGTGCGCCTGAATCTCGGCTGCGGCGACAAGATCCTGCCCGGCTACGTCAATGTCGATGTCGTGGCAAGCCGGGCAGGCCGCAAACCCGACGTGCAGTGCGACCTGCACCTGCTCGAACCCTTTGCCGACGACAGCGTCGACGAGATCCTCGCCGTACATGTGGTCGAGCATTTCTGGCGCTGGGAGGTGCTGGACGTCCTGAAGGAATGGGTGCGGGTGCTCAAGCCGGGCGGGCGCATGGTTCTCGAGTGCCCGAACCTGATCTCGGCCTGCGAGGAATTCCTGCGCGATCCGGAGGTCGCGGCGAGCGGCGGCCGCGCGGGCCAGCGCAGCATGTGGGTGTTCTACGGCGACCCGCAGTGGCGCGATCCCTACATGGTGCATCGCTGGGGCTACACACCGAAGAGCCTGGCCGCATTGATGGCCGAGGCCGGACTGGTCGGGGCGCGGCAGGAGCCGGCGCAGTTCAAGCTGCGCGAGCCGCGCGACATGCGCGTGGTCGCCGAGAAGCCGGCGCGAGGACTGCGCCAGGTCGGGCTCGACGCCATGGGCATCCGAATTACGCGATTCAGATAGGCGGACGACGACGTGGGCGACAACAACCAGCTCTTTTTCCTTAAGCGCCATGCTCCGCGTGCGAACGGCCCGGTGCTCGAGATCGGCAGCAAGGACTACGGCAGCACCGCGGACTTCCGGTCGAGTTACCGCGACGTGCCCTATACGGGGCTCGACCTGGCTGCGGGCAACAACGTCGACGTGGTGCAGGATCTGACCGAGGGCATCGGAGCGCTGCCGCCCGGCCATTTCGATCTGGCGATCTGCTGTTCGGTACTGGAGCATGTCGATCGCCCCTGGGAGTTCGCGCGCAACGTCACCCGCCTGGTGCGCACGGGCGGACGGCTCTACATGTCGGTACCGTGGGTGTGGCGCTTCCATGCCTATCCGGACGACTACTTCCGATACTCGTGGCGCGGCATCGAGGCGTTGTTTCCCGATTTCGAATGGTCGCACCGCTACTACTCGACCAACGTCGAGGACGAGTTCATCGCCATCGACGAGTTCCCGGATGCCGACAATCGCATGGCGCTGATGCAGCCGGTCGAAGGCGGCCAGCGCAAGCACTTGCCGTATCTGATGGTGAACATGATCGGCACCAAGCGTGCGGCCGGTGACGCGGTGCCGCGCACATCCGAGTCGCCGGATGCCGACCTGCGGCGCGTGTTCGGCGACAAGCCGGTCGAGCAGCACATCTGGGACGGTTACATGGCCTGGTTCTACCACACCAACGTGTGGAAGCAGATGCGCTGGCACGGGGTGCGCACGCTGAAGCTGCCGAGCGACATGTGGAACTACCAGGAGATCATCCACGAGCGCGGTGTCGATTGGGTCATCGAATGCGGCACGCGCCACGGCGGCAGTGCCCTGTTCTTCGCCGACGCGCTGGCAGGGCGGGATGCGCCCGGTCAGGTCATCAGCATCGACATCGATGCGCAGGCGCGACAGGTGGAGCAACACCCGCGCATCCGCTTCATGCTCGGCGACAGCGGCGCGCCGGCCATGGCGCGCGAAGTGATGGGCATGCTGCCGGCGACGCGGGGCACCGCATTTCTGATCCTCGACTCCGACCACAGCAAAGCGCATGTGCTGCGCGAACTCGAAGCCTGGGTGCCGTTGATGCGCAAGGGTGACTATCTGGTCGTCGAGGACACGAACGTCAACGGACATCCGGTTCGGCCCGACTTCGGCCCCGGGCCCTGGGAAGCCGTCGAAGCCTTCGTTTCGGCGAATCCCGGCCTGCTGATTCATGACGCGGCGCGCGAGCGAAAGTTCGGCGCGACCGCCGCCCCAAACGGGCACTTCATCCGGAACTGAGATTCTATTTGCCACGACAACGGGAGGGTTCTTAATGATCCGCGTCTTCATCGGCTACGACCCGCGCGAAGCGGTGGCCTTTTCTGTGCTCTCACACAGCATCCATACTCGCTCGAGCGAACCGGTTGCTATCGCGCCGCTGATGCTCTCGCAGCTCAAGCGGGAGATGTGGCGCGAACGCAATCCGCTGCAATCGACCGACTTCTCGTTCTCGCGCTTCCTTACGCCCTCACTGTCCGGCTTCGAGGGCTGGTCGATCTTCATGGACTGCGACATGCTCGTGCTCGACGACATCGCCAAACTGTGGGCGCTGCGCGACGAGCGCTACGCGGTGATGTGCATCAAGCACGACCACCAGCCGCGAGAGGACATCAAGTTCCTCGACGCGGTGCAGACCAAGTATGAGAAGAAGAACTGGTCGAGTGTGATGATGTTCAACAACGCGCGCTGCCGCGCACTGACGCCCGAGTACGTGAACAGCGCAAACGGGCTGGAACTTCACCAATTCAAATGGCTGGAAAGCGACGACTTGATCGGCCCGCTTCCGCAGCGCTGGAACCATCTGGTCGGCTACGATGCGCCGTTGCCTTCGGCCGGCCTCGTGCATTACACCATAGGCGGGCCGTACTTCCGCGAGTACGTCGATTGCGAACACGCCGACGCCTGGCGCAAGGACCGCGACGCCATGCTCTACTGCCAGCAGCGCGAGACGATCAAGGCGGCGGCCTGAGTCCGATGTGTCGCGGCCGGCCGTCGATGCGACGCAGCGTGGTCCTCGTGCCGCGCACTTGCCTCGCCCCGCTCGTGCAGCGCGGGCAGGCCATGATCGAGTTCGCCATCGTCATGTTCGTGCTCCTGATCCTGCTTGCTGGCGGTGTCGAACTCGGCATTGCCGGCATCAACTCGTACAAGAATGCGAGCGCGGCCGAGGAGGCGGCTCGCACCTGGGCCGAACACGTCGGCGCGAACGGCGTATCCGACTACACGATCGGCGGAGGGCGCGGTCTGGGCGACCACAACGACCTCTCCGGGTTCAGTCGGCCCCGCATCGTGGCCGGTTCCCCGGTCGGTTACGATCCGGGCCTGCCGGATTCGGACGTCTACCTGTTTAATCCGAAGCCGATCGACATCACTGTCTGCGTAGACAACACGTCCGGCGCCATCGATTACACGTGCGTCAATCCGCTGTTCGACAACCTGCCGCCCGCGCACAACGCGCTGTACAGCCTGTATCAGGTACGCTGCCTCGACGTGAACGATTTCGAGATGGAATGCAGCGGCGGCAACGTAGTGACAACGTGGCTGATGCGCCTCCCCGGCAAGCTCGCCGATCCGGACGGCCCCAACGAAACCGTCACGCTGGCGGTGCTGGACAGCGATGGCAACCTCGCGCCCGACTCGCCCTGGAACACCTTCCAGCTGCAGTGCGTCGCCGGGGCGGCTGCGGACTTTTCGGGGTGCGACAAGAACGACCCGTCGACCTGCGGATGCGACACCCGTGCCGCGCCCGCCGACATCTGCTGGAGCAGTTCGGCGCCGAATGCACCACTGGCTTGCCGCGTGCGGGTGATGACGCGCTACCGCCACCATTTCTACAGCTTCATCACCAACGGCTTTACCGACGGAACGCCGTTGCCGGCTGCGACCGTTGCGGAACTCGACCTCGGTGTGCGCGACGCGGCTTCGGGCGATTATGTCGGCGGTCTCGGTGCCGATGTGACTGCGCAGGGGGTGGGATCGGGCAATGCGTCCTACTTCCAGGTGTTCTGGCGCACCTTCCAGGGTTGCAGCAGTTCGCGTTCCGTCATCGACGGATCGAGCCTGCGTGCGCCGGTTTCGGCATGCAACTGAACCTTTTCAACGATACGACGAGAACGAGGCACTGAATTGGCTACCGCACCCTCGACCCTGCGCGCGCGGCGCGCGCGCCGCCAGCGCATCCTGCTGATCCTTGCCGCCTTGCTGCTCGTCGGCGGCGCGGCGTACTGGTATTTGTACCTGCGCAAACCCAAGGCGCGCATCGAACCGCAGCCGCCCGGCACCATCGCCGTGCCGGTGGCGGCCAAACAGCTCGCCAAAGGGATCGAGCTTGCCGGCGCGGGACTGATCCGGCCGATGTATTTGCGCCCGGAACTCGTGCCGCCCGCGGCATTGCTCAAGACCAGCCAGGTGCAGGGCCGCGTGACGCGCGAACCGCTGCGTGCCGGGGACTACTTCAGCGAAGAGAACCTCGCCCCGACCGGCGCACCGCCGGGCTTCTCTGGCCTGGCGCGGCCAGGCAAGCGAATCGTGGTCATCGAGAGCACGGCAATCGTCGGCGCGCTTGGATACATCCGCGACGGTGACCATGTGGATGTACTGGCGATCGCGCAGCAGGGGACGCGCGGTGCAGCGCGTCCGGGACAGAGCAACACCACGATTGCGGGCGGCGGCGTGCAGCCGGGCGCGGCGGGTGCCGTGGCCGGGGGGCAGACGGCCGGCGGGGCGTCGGTCGGCGCGATACCTGCGGTGAGCGCGACCTTGGTCGCCGAGGGGGCTCGTGTGATCCTGGTGCCCAAGCCCGGCAAGACGCAATTCACCGTGCTGGAGATGGAACCGCAGGATGCGCACGTGACCACGCTGGCGATGGCTTCGAACCAGTTGCTGCGTTTCGTCTATCGGCCGTTCAACGACGAATCGCGCGTGCCGCGCGACCTGCCGCGGCTCGCAACGGAAACGCGGCCGCCGCGCGATTCGCGGCTGGTCGAAGTGCTCAATGGCACCAGCCGTTCGATCGAGCGCACGACGCTCGATTGACCGTCAGGCCAGGTACGGAGGTCGGGCGATTCCAATGCCCCGTCTTTCGCTGTGTATCGCGCTGATCGGCGCGCTGATCGGGTCGGTTGCCGCAGCGGCTTCTTCTTCGCCCGACGCGAATGCGGTCGGGACGCCCCAATCAGCCTGCCACGTACCAGGGATTCCGGCGGACGTGCGCTGCGGCAGGCTCGCAGCGCGTCTCGATCCGTCGGACGCCAGTTCGGCGGCTTTCGATCTCCACTATGTCGTCATGCCGGCGCGCGCGTTGCGCCCACGCGAAGATGCGGTGTTCGTGCTGGCAGGCGGGCCGGGGCAGAGCGCGGTGGACCGCGCGGCGGCGCTCGCGCCGCTGCTGTCGCGCCTCAACAACCGGCGCGATCTGGTGTTCGTCGGCCTGCGCGGCACCGGCGATTCGGCGCCGCTCGTCTGCCCGCGGCGCAACGAGGCGCCACTCGGCGAACTGCTCGACCCGGACGCCCAGGCGCGTGCGCTTGCCGATTGCCGCGTGCGACTGGCACGCCTGCCCTGGGGCGACCTGCGCCAGTTCGGCACGCCGGCGGCCGCGGCGGATGTCGAGGCGTTGCGCGTTGCACTCGGCTACCCTCAGGTAAACCTGCTCGCGTTCAGCTATGGAACACGCGTGGCGCTCGAATACCGGCGTCGCTTCGCCGGCACGGTGCGGCGCCTCGTGCTCGATGGCGTGCTGCCGCCGGATGCGGTCATGCCGGAGAGCTTCGGCACCGATGCGCAGGCCGCGTTCGACGCATTGCTGGCCGCCTGTCGCTCGGACCTGGCGTGCGACGCCGTGTATCCGGATCTCGCGCTGCTCTGGCGCGAACTGCTCGACGGACTGCCGCGCGAGACGACGCTCCCGCATCCGCTGCGCGGCACCCGTGAGGCGGTGCGCGTGACGCGCGGCATGCTGCTCGGCATGGTGCGCGGCGCGCTGTATTCGCCGGTGCTCTCGGCGGCCCTGCCGCATGCGATCCGCGAGGCGGCGGCGGGCCGCTTCGAGCCGCTGTTCGGTGTCGCGAGCATGACGTGGGCAGCGCGCGCGCGCCGCGGCGAGTTCGCCTGGGGGCTGCATTACGCTGTGGTGTGCGGCGAGGATCTGCCGCGCGCCCTGGCACACCCCGGTGCGCGCGAGTTCGAGGCGCACTTCGATGCGCTCTATCGCACGCATTGCGATGGCTGGCCGCGCCAGGTGCTGCCGCCGGAGTTCGAGCGCGTTACGCCGACAACGACAGCCGCACTGCTGCTGAGCGGCGGGCGCGACCCGGCCACGCCGCCGCGCCACGCGGCACGTGCGGCCGAGGCACTCGGCCCGCTGGCGCGGCACGTCGTCGCGGCGCAGGCTGGCCACGGCGTGCTGCAGTTGGGTTGCGCACGCGACGTGCTGTTCCGTTTCATCGACGTGGCGGATGAGGCTGCCGCGCGCGATGTCGATGCCGGGTGCCTGGCGCGGGTGCCCGCGCCGCCGTTCTATGTGCCGCGTAGCGCAACGCCGCCATGATCGAATTCGAGGGTGTGCGCAAGCAGTATCGCCAGCGATGCGGCTGGCGCAGCCGGCCGCTGCTCGCGGTGGATGGCGTGAGCCTGCGCGCAGGTGATGGCGCAATCACCGCGCTGCTCGGCCCCAATGGCGCGGGCAAGACCACCTGCCTGCGGATGCTGTGCGGTCTCACTTTGCCCGATGCGGGCCGGGTGCTGGTCGACGGCATCGATGCGGCGGGCGATGCGATCGCGGCGCGCCGCCGCGTCGGTTTGCTGAGCGACGCGCGCGGGCTGTATCCGCGCATGACGGCGCGCGAGAACATCGTGTACTTCGGTGCCCTTCACGGCATGTCGCGCGAAGCGGCCGAGGTGCGCTGCGAGGCGCTTGCCCGCCCGCTCGAACTCGGGCCGTTGCTGGACCGGCGCACCGAGGGATTCAGCCAGGGCGAACGAATGAAGACAGCGCTGGCTCGGGCGCTGGTGCACGATCCGGGCAACGTGGTGCTCGACGAGCCCACCAACGGGCTGGACGTGCAATCGACGCGCGCCCTGCGCGAACTGCTGCGCAACCTGCGCGCGCAGGAGTGCAGCGATGGTGATGGGCCGACGCCGCGCCGGATCTGCATCCTGTTCTGCAGCCACCTGATGGACGAGGTGGAGCGCCTGTGCGATCACGTGGTGTTGATTGCGCGCGGGCGCGTGCTGGCGGGCGGCACGGTCGGGCAGATCCGGGACGCGGCGCGTGCCGGCACGCTCGAGGAGGCGTACTTGCGGCTGACCGGTGCCGCCGGCGCCGCCGAATGAGTTGCCGATGAGGCGCTGGATCGCGATAGCGGCGAAGGAGGTCCGCGACGCCCTGCGCGATCGGCGCACGCTGGCGGTCATGATGCTCACCTCGGTGCTGGCCGGCCCGCTGGTGCTGCTTGCGCTGTCCAACATGCTGGCCTCGCTCGAGGCGCGCGCCGAGCGACGCGTGGTGGTGGTGGACGGCATCGAGCATGCGCCGTCGCTGCGCAACCACTTCGAGCGCAACACCTATTCCGTGCAACCCGCACCGGCTCGCTGGCAGCAGTTGTTGCGCGAATCGCGCCTGGGCGATCCGGTGCTGGTGGTGGGCGCGGATTTTTCGCAGAAGCTCCGCGATGGCGAGTTCATCACGCTGCAACTGGTTTCGCACAGTGCCAACCGCCAGGCCGAGAGCGCGGTGCCGCGCGTGCGCCGCCTGGTGAGCAGCTTCGGCGCTGAGCGGGGCAACCTGCAACTGGCGTTGCGCGGCGTGTCGCCGGACAGCCTGTCGGTGCTCGACGTCGACGAGATCGACCTCGCCAGCGCCCGGGCGCGCGCTGCGCGCCTGTTCGGCATCGTCCCGTTGTTCGTGCTGATGGCCATGCTCTACGGCGCGCTCGGCATGGCAATCGACACCACGGCCGGCGAGCGCGAGCGCGGGTCGCTCGAACCGCTGCTAGGCACCCCCGTGCCGCGTTCGGCGATCGTGCTCGGCAAATGGATCGCGGCCGGCGGCGTAAGCCTGCTGATCGCCGCGGCATCGGTGGCGGGCTTCGTGCCGACGCAGGCGCTACTGGGCGAATCGATGCAAGCGATGTTCCGCTTCGGATTGCGCGAGGCCATGCTGTTCATGCTGATCCTGGCGCCGCTCGGGTTGGCGTTTTCGGCCCTGCTGCTGGCGGTGGCGGCCGGCGCGCGCAGCGTGCGCGAGGCTCAGGCTGCATGCGCGGTGCTGATGCTGCTCGCCGGGCTGCTTCCGCTTGCGAGCGTGTTCAGCGACAGCGGCGAGTCCGACGCCGACCTGCGCTGGCCGGTGCTCGCGCAGCAGGTGCTGATGTCGCGCGTGCTGCGCGGCGACACGCTGCAGGGCACCGATTTTGCGCTGCCGCTGCTGGCCTGTACCGCCATCGCCGGCCTCGCGCTGGCCCGCGTGGCGCGGGTTTACCTGCGCCCGGCCGGCTGAGAAATTTACCGGTCTGGAAGCCGCATGGATACTGGGGCGGAGGACGGCATGCCGTGAAAGCAAGCGTCCATGGGCATCCTGGGGGTGCCATTCCGGAAAGGACCGGCCCGCGCCCCTTGCGGGGCAGGCCGTTCGCTGGCTGCGGAACGGTGTGTTGCCGCATTCAAGCACGGCGGCATGCCTGCCGTAACAGCAGGCGTAGGCACCCAAACGCGCGGGTGCGACTGTCTGCGGAGACGACCATGCTGGACACGATGATCTCGGTTTCGATACTCGGCGCCATTGCGCTGCTGGTGATGTATGCGCTGCCGCGCCGCGCCGCGCGCGACGAGACGCCGAGCGCCGATATTCTGGCGCGGCTGGCGCGCATTCGCGCCAGCGATCCGTTCAAGGACTGGAAGTGATCAGGCGCTTCGCCAGCCACGCCGGTTGAACACCCAGGCGGCGAACCCCAGCAACGCCAGGCTGATCAGCGCCAGCCGCCCCATGCCCCAGCCGATGGCGGCCATCGCCTCGCGCGGACTGCCGCCGAGCATGAAGAAGCTGACGAGAAAACTATAGTTCTCGAACATGAATAGTCGCATCCAGCCGAAGGCCGGGAAGCTTTTCGATAGCGCGAACACCATGCCGACACCCATCAGGTAGCAGAAGCCGATCAGGCTCGCCGCGGTTTGCGTGCGAGTGAAACTGACGATCAGCGTGGCGATGCCGAGCAGGCCCGCCGCGGTGAAGCACAGCGACAGCCACAGGCCGGGACGGGCCAATGCGCCGGCATCGAGGATGGCAACCATGGTCGCGCCGGCGATCAGGGAAAGCGCGAGATGGAACACGTATTTCGCGGCGAGGATGTCGGCCGGGCTTGCAGCCGTGAGCGCGAGCGCCTGCAGGATGCCGCGTTCGCGCTCGTGGCTGGCAAACGACACGAACAGGGCGCAGCAGACGAAAAACTGGAGCGAGAACAGCAGCATCGCACCGACCAGCGATTGGGTGCGCGCGGCAGAGAAGTCGAAGCCGGCGAACGGCCCAGCGCGGCGCGCGGCGGCAGGGGTCGGCAGCGGGTGCATCGACTCGCGAAGCGCGCGTTCGCCGTAGAACTCGACGGCGGCGGCGAGCAGCCAGCGCGCCATCGGCGCGAGCAGGGCTTCGTTGCTGCCGGGACGGAAGACTACGTCGCGGCCGCCGCGGCCCGCTGCGCCGTCCGCCAGTCGCCACTCGACGGCGCAGCCCAGGCCGGGGGGATAGCGCAGGCGGTTGTCACTGCCGCGCAGGCGATCGGCCGGAACGAAGCGCACCGGCACGCGCGACAGTGAGCCGTTGTCGGTTGCGGGCTGCGGTGCTGCGGCTGTCGCCGGATCGACACCTGCTTCCGTGCGCGGCGGCGGGAGTGCGTCGGTCGCGTTGCCGCGGCCACGCCGGCGCAACCAGGGGACAAAGCCATCGTCCTCCCAATACACGAGCCAGCAACCGCGGGCCAGTTCCGCCTGGGTGTGCGGGGGCGGCGGATCCCGGCTGAGCGCAACGAGCAGGGCCATCAGCACCATCAGCCCGATTGCCATCAGCGCGGGTGGGTTGCGCAGCAGCCGCGCCGCCTCCTTGCCGACCAGCACGCGAATGCGGCGCAGCCGGGACGGCGCGGCATTCACTGCCAGGCTTGCCCGGTCAGCTTGCGGAACACGTCCGCGAAGCCGAACGCGAGCGACCGCAGGCGCACGTCGCGTTGGTCACGCACGAGGCCGGCGAGCCGGTCGCGTGCGGCGGGCTGATCCATGTCGAACAGTTCGCACAGGCTGCGGCCGTCAAGGTCGTAGCGTGCCTCAACCTGCGGGCGCGCGTGGCGGGCGATGAACGCGGCCGGCGTGTCGCAGTCGAGCAGTCGGCCGCGGGCGATGATCGCGACGCGGTCACAGACCTGCTCGACCTCCTCCATGTCGTGGGTGGTGAGAAAGACCGTGACGCCCTGGCCGGTCAGTTCGCGCAGCAGGCGGCGCACCAGGGCGACCGAGTGCGCGTCGAGGTTCGCCGTCGGTTCGTCAAAGAACACGATGCGTGGCCGGTGCAGGAGTTCGCGCGCAATCAGCAGTTTCTTCCTCATACCGCGCGAATAGGTGCCCACCTTCAGGTCAGCGGCCTCGGCGAGTTCGAGCGTGTCGAGCATCTGCGCGACGCGGGCCGGCGCACAGCCGTAAAGGCGCGCGTAGAGCGCCAGGTTCTGTCGCCCGGTGAAATCCTCGTAATGGTTGTCGGCGTCGGATACGTAGCCGAATAGCGGCTTGAGTTTCCCCAGCTCACGCGGCAGCATGCATCCGGCGACGCACACCGTGCCGCCGTGCGGGCGCAGGGCACCCGTCAAGACGCGGATGGTGGTGGTCTTTCCGGCACCGTTGGGGCCGAGGAAGCCGAACAACTCGCCGGAGCGGACCGACAGCGACAGGCCGTCGACCGCAGTGAAGTTGCCGAAGCGGACGGCCAGTTCGTCGATCTCGATCATGCTTGCCGGATCAGCCTTCCTTCAGGTGGTCGCCCTCGGCAAGGTGACCGGCGCCGCCGGCGGGCAGTTCCAGCACCGAGGAGGCGCCGCGCACCCAGGGCGAAAGCCGCCAGGGGCGCAATTCCGGATAGACCCGCATGATCCTGAGCGTCTTGTCGAGAAACACGACATCGATGGGTTCGCCGAGGAAATGGGTGTGCACCTGCTGGCAGGGGCGGATCCAGATGCCCTCGCCGGGCTGCAGGGCGGGCCGGCCGATGAGGCCGCGCAGGCGCGTGAAGTAGCTGTCGGCCACCCACACGCGATCGATCACGTGCGAGTTTCCGGCGTGGCGGAGTCGGGTCTGACGCATGGGGGCCTCTCTGTCTGCGGAATTGCGGGTCACATGCCCCTGCGCATCAGCGCCTCCATCACGCGCACGATGCGCAGGATGGACGGCAGGCCGGTGACGATGAACATCGCCGGCAGGATGGTCAGGAGCATCGGGAACATCATGCGGATCGGCAGCCGTTCGGCGCGCCGCTGCACCGAGGCTTCGTATTCGCGGAACAGCGTGCGCGCGTGGTGATGCAGCACCGCTGCGAGCGATCCGCCTGTCTGGTCGGCCTGGGTGAGGGCCGCGACCACCTCGGCCACCTCGGCGAGGTTGCAGCGCGCACCCCACAGTTTCAGCGCCTCGTGGCGGCGCCGGCCGCGGCGCATGGCGTCGAGCATCACCGAAAGTTCGAAGTAGAGCGGGTGGCGCGGGTCGGATTCGCGCACCACGTGAGTCAGCGCACCTTCGAAGGCAACGCCGCCTTCCATGATTGCGGCGATGAGTTCGAGCGCATCCGGCAGGGCCTTGCGGATCTTGCGTTCGCGCTCGCGCCGGATGCCGTTGAGGATCATCAACACCGCGAACAGCAGGATCAGACCGAGCGCTGCCGAAAGACTGAGCGAGGCGTAGAGATCCTTCTTCTGCAGATGGGCGACGACGTAGCCCATGCCGGCGCCGAGCAGCGCGATGATGGCGCGCCCCTTCCAGCTTGCGATGAATAGCGATGCCTGATAGTTGAAGCGCCGCAGTCCTTCGAGTCCGTAGTCTCCCGCCGTGAGGTCGGCTTCTTCTTCGGCGTCGCCCTCGGCCATGCCGAAGGCCAGCCGTTCGCGCACTACATCGACCTGCGTGCTGCGCCATGCGGAGAAGCCGATGGCCACGATCGCCAGCAGGATCAGCGGGACGAGGAGTGCGTCCATCTCAGTCGACTCCCTGGTGTCCGATGTTGACCCGACAGACCGCGGAGGTCACCGGGGGCAAGCGTAGTGTGCAAGGGGGCGGTCTCACATCACACTTCCAGCTTGGCGATCCTGCGCAACCACAGGAAGCCGAGCACCAGCAGCGCGAAGCCGACCCATAGCGCCTGCACCCCGATCGGATCCTCGACCATGAACTTGAAGATGCGCGGATTGCGATAGTAGGTGAAGAGCCAGAAGATCAGCGGCAGCGCGGTCAGCACGTAAGTGGCAAGCTGCGCCTGGGCTGTCAGGGTGCGCACGCGCAGGATCATGCGCTCGCGCGATTGCAATGATTCCAGCACGTGTTCGAGCATCGCGCTCATCTGGCCGCCGGCTTCCCACTTGAGGCGAATGCCGGTCGCGAGCAGGTGGCATTGGGCGCTGCCGGTGCGGCTGGCCCAGTCGCGCCAGGCCTGCGCCGGGGCGATGCCGATCTGGATCGTGTCGAGCAGGTTGCGCAGGCTGCCGCCGAGCGGTTCCGGTGTCGAACGGGAGGCGGTTTGCAGCGCCGACAATGGTGTGGCGCCGGAGCGCAGTGCTGTGAGCATCTGCGTCACGAAGGCAGGCAACAGTTTGTCGAGCTTGTTGATGCGCGATTCGGCGTAGGCATTGAGCCCGCCCCAAGCCGCAAGCGGTGCGGCGAACAGACCGACCAGCGGCATCCATGCGCGTGGATAGATCAGGTACGAGAGGCCTGCCAGGGCAAGGCCTATCAAGGCCATGCCAAGCAGTGCCTTGGAGAGCGGCAGCGCAATCTCGGCGCGCGTCAGCGTGGCGGCGAACCGGCGCACCAATGGCGAGCGTTCGACCAGGCGCTGCAGGGCGTCGATCTGCAGCAGGTCGGCGGCATCGCGCCAGAGGCCCACATCCTCGGGCTTCTCGTCGAATACGCCGGCTGCCAGCCGCTCGCGCGTGAGGTCGGCCCGTGCCATGCCGATGTATATGGCAATGCCGATCAGGAGCAGTGCGATCACGACAAGCAGAATGAGCATCTCCAACGCACTGCCTCACTGCTGGAAGAGTTGGTGGTCGATCTCGAAGCCGCGTTCGTGGAATATCTTCTGCGAGGCGGGCACGATGCCGGTACCGCGCATGACCAAGGCATC
>Ga0268298_10000509_pt1 | contig 50267 bp, 43 predicted proteins | sample WWTPWeurt_MetaG_FD_194462 | JGI IMG/M metagenome (GOLD analysis project Ga0268298, IMG submission 194462) | Activated sludge microbial communities from WWTP in Nijmegen, Gelderland, Netherland - WWTP Weurt | ecosystem: Engineered > WWTP > Aerobic digester > Activated sludge | place... | reverse complement strand
AGCTTGTTTGCCGGAACCACTGCCGGACTGGTAGCCGGAGATGTAATTGAAGGCGCGGAAAGATTCCAGTCAGTTTGAGTATTCAGATAAGCTTCTCTTCCTTCCAGTACCTCAGCAATTCCAAAAGCACCTGCCATGCCGGTAACCTGATTATCTATATTATCGACAAACTCTGAATGTGTGTACCAGCCATTTGGTTCAGCCTGTTGTTCGGTATCAATGATGGCCTGTAATTCGAGTGCGCGTGTGTGATACCAGTTATTTGAAATGTTTTCAGCAACAATCGTACGCATATGCGCTACGTACATTTTTTTGTAACGCGGAATGGCGAGTAATTCAGAAATCAATGGCCAATTCACGTCGCCTTGACGCAAGTACATATCCATGTCTGTAAGGTCTGCCAGATCTGGTGGTCCCGGAGGTCCTACTCCAACATTTTCAAAACCACCTATGCCTTCATTCTGATCCCAGATAATCGGACACCATCTGCCATTATCATCCTGAATCATATAATAATTTTGTTTTGTCGGACCAGAATAACTGTCCATGTTGGCAGTGACATTGTTGAATGCGAGCATCCACAATGTGCGGTCAACATCTAAATAGGTCTCAATATTTGCAGTATTATTTGCCAGTTGATTCATAAAGTCAATAAAAGGTGCCCAGCCGTAAGTTGTTTTGAGTTCATATCTGGTCTCGTACAAAGCTGAATCTGTTCCGTAATAAATGAGATTGGGTTCATTGCCAGGACCCATTCCAAACGGCGGATTACATTTAAATCTTGGATTGTCTTTATCTGCATATAGTCTGCGTTCACCATATCTGCCGTCAATGGCTTCTGAACTTGAAAACAAACCATAATATGCGCCATTGATATAAACCTTAGCATAATTTGAAAGTGGCATGTCCATGTATTTTCTGCCCATTTCATAACACAAAACCTCTCTTACAAAAGATGGGTCATTTTTTCCGGATGCAAGTTTCAATGTGGAATACCCTTGATATCGCTGATTCAAGATATAGTTTAACTCGATATTTAATGGGTTTTTAGCATTGTTTGCATCATAACTGCTGTTCCCTTTGTAAGCAACACCTACGCTGTCGTAAACAGAGCCGTTTATAGTTACTGTACCGGGTAACTTGGTACCATCATCTGTTAGATCATTCGCATCCATGATAGCGTCCCAATCTGAAGCAGAGAACTCAATATAAATTTCTGTAATGTGGTCAATGTCGTACAGATCCTGGCTGTGAGATAATAGACTCGACAAACACAATGGAATAAATAGTTTTTTCATGAGTAAAGTATAAATAATCCTTTCTGACACAAATCACCCTGAAAGGTTTAACCGAAATTAAAAAATTATTTACTTCCGGTTAACACAATGTTAACTGTATTTAGGTAGCGAATGTTGGTTTTGGTTAAATTTATCTGACCAGAATAACTTCTTATATGAAACCAAATCCCATTATCCTTGTAAGGCATGGAGAATCTGAAGGAATCGTGGATAAATCAGTTGATAATGTAAAACCGGACTATGTTCCGGAATTAATACGCCATGGAAAACTACACGCACGCGAAGCAGGATCAAGAATCAAAGGTATGGTGGGTGATGAATCATTGTTTTTTATGTTTCTCCCATGTGGCGAACCCGGAGTACGTTTGAGCAAATTGTTTCGTCTTTAAAGGGATCTGACATCAGATACAAGGAAGAACCACGCATCCGGGAACAGGAATGGGGCCATTTAAGATCCAGACAGGAAAGTATCGAAATTGAAGCCACAAGAGATTCTTACGGTACATTTTATTATCGAATACCTGAAGGCGAGTCAGCTGCTGACGTTTATGACAGAGTGAGCGATTTTTTTGGTACCCTTCACCGCGATTTCAGAAAAGATGATTTTCCGCAAAATGCTGTAATTGTTACCCATGGTATGTCCATTAGGTTATTTCTTATGAAATGGTTTCATTGGTCGGTTGAAGAGTTTGAATTACTCGCAAATCCGGGCAATTGCGAAATAATTCTGATGGAAAAAAACGGCGACGGAAAATATGAACTAAAGACAAAAGTCAAAAAGTGGGACTCAACCTTTCACACCTTTCAGAGACCAATTAAAATTGGATAAAATCTCTTATTTGAGATGGATTTGCGTACTGTGTTTGATTTCATCCAATACGATATGGCTCTCAATATCTGCGATGTTATCTATTGATGCGACTTTATTTACAAGAAACTCTTTATACTCTTTGATATTTGCAAATCTTACCTTGGCAACAAAGTCGTAAGTACCTGAAGTGTGATATAACTCAGTGATTTCTTCCAGATCCGTTAGTTGTTTAAGTAAGCGGCTTCTTGCTTCTGGATTGTGCTCCTTGATGGTCAGATTGAGAAATACAACCAGTCCGCGGTCAAGCATTTCCGGATCAAGTATCGCTACATACCGTTTGATAATTCCTTGTTTTTCAAGTTTTCGGATCCGTTCATAGATAGGGGTTACAGACAACGAAAGCCTGAAAGAGAGGTCTTTGGCCGTAATTTTTGCGTCCTCTTGCAATAACTCAAGGATCTTTAAGTCGATCTGATCCATAATCAGCGTTTTTTTCTGCTAATATAGAATACTATATTTTTTTTTACTTATTTTGCGCACGGGTAAATTATATCAGAAGAATTACGAGTTGAAATAATTTACTTTGACCGAACAGTTAAAATCAAAAAAATCGCACATGGCAAAAGCGAAGAAAGCACCAGCAAAATCAGCTAAAAAAGTGGCTAAAAAGCCGGTGAAAAAACCAGCATCCAAACCTGCTAAAAAAGCAGTAAAGAAACCAGCAGCAAAAGCTAAGCCGGCTAAAAAAGTCGCCAAGCCTGCTAAAAAGGCAGCGAAACCTGTAAAAAAAGCTGTAAAAGCAAAACCAGTAAAAAAAGCTGCACCAAAAAAAGTGAGCAAACCTGCTAAAAAAGCAGCTCCTAAAAAAGCGGCCAAACCAGCTAAAAAAGTTGCTCCTAAAAAGGTTGTGAAGCCGATTAAAAAAGCGGTTGCTAAAACTAAAAAACCAGCAGCAAAAAAACCGGTTAAGCCAGTAAAGAAAGTTGCTCCTAAGAAAGTTGTAAAACCGACAGCAAAAAAAATACAAAAACCTGCTCCTAAAAAAGTAGTGAAAGCCACACCGGCAAAAGCTGAAAAACCAGCGAAAGAAAAAATTTCCAAACTTGAATCAGCCAAAAAAAGTGCTGAAAAGACAACAACAAAAACAAAATCAAACGTGAAACCAGTAGCAGAAAAACCGGCACCAAAACCGGCGAAAAATGATGCACCGGAATTAAAAGCACCGGCTAAAAAAACAAAAAAAGATTCTAAAAGTCCACCCGTTCCGGCTCCTGTGTACAGAACACTAACTCCCGGAAAACCTAATCTGAAAAAAATTGTAAGCTCAGTATCCAAACTGGATTCTGATGTCAGACTGGCGCTTAAGGAATTTAACGAATCCACAGACGCACCGATTATCACTTTCCCTTATCAGGGTAAAGAAATGCGTGGTTATATATTTGCTTACAAAGGAATTGATCATTTAATTATCATTGGTGAAGCGGGAGCAGCAGCAATAAATGATTATGAAGACGAAATTGAAACAATGGATTTAGGAGAAGAAACGCCTGATGTAGGAGATGAAGATTTGGGAGGAGATGACGAAGAAGAAGATGAGCCAGCAGACGAACCTTACGAAGAAGAAGAAGGCGATGATGAAGACTAAATAAAATTAAAATAAATGAAAAGCCTGCAGAGTTAACTGCAGGCTTTTTTTGTAACCAAATTTCATTCTGAAGATTATTCTCGAAAAGGGAATTATGAAACAGAGATACATCAGTTCATTCGCCAGCTTCCTTCTCGTTCTTTGTTCAAACCAGCTAAATGCTGAAGAATTAACACCACTCGAAACACTGGTCAACAGTGGCAAAGTATCCGTGTCATTTATTAATAAAGGTGGTTATCAGGGAAACTGTATGCAAATGATTGTTCATAATCATACCGCTGATTCAATTCGTGGCTATGTAGAACCAGGTCGCAGATTAAACTCCATCAACGATTCAGAACAAGATATTCTGGTTGTTAAAGCAGCACAAATAAGACTAAAAAGCCATGAAAAAGATACGATAGAGATAAATGGTTTTTGTTGTCAGAGCGGTAAATCAGGTCCTTCAAAAAATGCACTTTACACGATTGGAAGTCTTGCACCGGCCGCCTGGGTTTTTATTGCCAACCTGATTAACCTTAATCAGTTTCCGAATGATGCCATTCAACATGCGGTTTGGGTTTTATCAGATAACCACGATATAAGATCAATTCCAGCATATTCTAATCCAGCAATGGATCAGTTGAGGTATGCCGTTGCTGATATTCTGGACATCGAAATTCCCTGGTATTCCTTTCGGTATAAACAGGACCAAAATGATCTCTTCACTGGAATTAAAACGCATTTTTTTGCAGAGGTAAAATTTCACATTCCGCAACGAGCTCTCATGAACGCGCAAATAACACGACCTAACGGCGAAATAATTTATACCGGTGAACATCAGTATTTCAGTGCGGGTGATCAGAAAATTTCTATCAGTTTTCCAATCACTGACTGGGAAGATGGAGCGTATGATTTTTATCTGCTGGAGGATTTTCACACAACAAATAAAAAGCTCCGGTTCAATACATCGGAATAAAAAAAAGGCCTTCGCAAAATTTGCGAAGGCCTTTTTTAGTTTTTTAAAATCAGTTAGGTTATCCTACAACAGCTTTGAAAGAAGCATTTTCAAAGAATTTAATGAATTCTCTGTCTTTAGCTGCTTTAGCTTTCAGGCTTGGATCTTTAGCAACTGCGCTTTTCAGGTTGTTAACCAATAAATCAAGGTTATTCTGACGAGCACCAATGATCGCTTTTAAGTAATATCCCATTGCAGAATCTTTATCAGGTGATGCATCGATAGTAGTCAAAGCAGCACTGTAATCTCCGTTTAGCAATTGAGCTAAAGCTTTATTGAATGTATTGTTGCTTCCCATGTTACCAATTGCTTCAGAGTATTTTCCATTCTGGATAGCAATGATTCCAAGGTTATATTTTACTTCAGGCCCAGCAGAAACAGCTGAGTTGAACAATTTTGTCGCTTTTGCACGGTCTTTTTCAGATACACGGGCAATAATTCCAAGGTTGTTCAATGTCACTGGGTTTTCTTTAATGCTATTCGCTTTTTCCCAGTTTGTTTTCGCGTTATTAAGGTCATTTTGCATATAGTAAACATATCCTACGTTGTTGTGACCTCTCCAGTCTTGAGGATAATATTTAACAGCCAATTGATAAACACGCATTTTTTCGTTCAGATCCGTATACAATGTAGCAGTGAACAACAATTCTTCAACAGTTAATGTATCCGGGTTAGAAACTGAAAGTTGTTTCAACTCCTCATCAGACCAACCAACTTTGTCATAAACAACATTGATTTGAGTTCTTCTCAATGAAGGAAGAATGTCTTTTTCAAGAGCATTATAAGTTTTAGAAAGTTTTTTGATTTCATCCTCACGTTGTTGTGGGTCTGAATACATCTGAAGAATACGAATAATTAAATCTTTATCTTCCAGTTTAGAAGCATTAACTGCAGATTTAAATCCTTCCCAGTCTTCACCTTTTGGTTGCTCGTTGTGAGTAATTACTTGAGTGAATTTTGCCTGAGTTAAAAGTTTCTCAACTGCTGCCTTACCGCTTTTTGCACGGTCGTTAGCCAACTCACCATTTTTAGCGATTTCTCCTTCTGGTGAAGCATAAGCTACATAGTTGATAGATTTTACTTTTTTCTTAGGGTTTACCTGAGCATCAGCCATCCATTTTGTAAATTCAAGGATGTCTTTATCTTTCAGTTCCGTTGAACGAACATCAGATTTTCCTTTCAGGTAGTTGATTTGTGTACCAGAATAAACTTCTTCTGTAGTTCTAACGAATGCATCTTTACCGATCAACGCTTTATCATCATTCATTACCAGGTAAGGAGTGATAATTGTACCGTCAGCAATTTTTTCAGCTTCTAAAGGAACTTCTTTTTTACCTTTTTTCACTGTACCTGTGATCATCAGATCAGCATTTTCCATAGATGGGCTGTAAGGAACTACATCTGTGTAATTCACAGTTCCACCAGGTTTGTATGCTATAGTCTGGCCATTACCAGTTGCTTTTTCACCTTGAACAGTAATTGTCTTGAAAGAAGCGTCACCCAAAGTTGGTGTAATTTCAGCTGAGGCTTTTTTCTTTAATCCTTTTTCAGGGAATTTCACGGTAACGCTCACTTTAACGCTATCTCCGTGCATTTGAACCGGGTCTTGTTGTACGGTGTACTCTACGTCACCAATCAACTTACATCCGGATAACATTGCACCTACTACTGCAATGGCTACTAATCCTTTATAACTTTGCTTTTTCATTAGATCTGATTTTAAATCCTATTTTGTTTATAAATAACCTAAAAACTGTGCAATATTAAGTAAATTTTTTCATCTGATACCTGTAGGGTGCTAATTTCAGAAATTTTCTACGTTTCAATCGTTTGCCACGGCTAATTTTGCGATGCTTTCTGGAGTTGAAATTTTGTTAATCAACTCTTTAATTCCTACGCCACTCACCGGATGAGACCATTCCTCAGCAATTTCAGCTAGCGGAACCAGTACAAATAAGCGTTGATCCATCCGTGGGTGAGGAATTTGAAGCCTTTCCGTTTGCAAAACCTTTCCTTCAAAATCTATTATATCTATGTCAATTATCCGTGATTGGTAACCATTTCCTGAAACTGGAGTTCTTCCAAGCCGAACTTCTATTTGTTTCAGCAACAGCAACAGTTCATTTACATCCAGTTTTGTTTCTATCTCCAAAACCGAGTTATAAAAATCATCTTTTGCTTCAAAACCCCAGGGAGGAGAAACATACACTGAAGATTTGCGGTTAATCCGTACGTCAGCTTCTGTCATGAGTCGGATTGCGTTCTCAATATTTGCACTACGGTCTCCCAAATTTGAACCAAGGCCAATATATATTTTGCGATTCATCACTTGCAAACTTAGTAAACATGTTTGGCGGAACAAAATTTATACTTTTGTGACCTGACCTAAAGTCTTAAAAATTTAAATGAAAAAAATTCTCCTGGTTGAAGATGAAGAAAGCCTGATTAACGTGCTTACCCTTAATCTGGAAATAGAGAACTATGAAGTGGTTGTTGCAACCAATGGTAAATCTGCACTGGAAAAATTTAATGACACATTTGATCTGATCATTCTTGATGTCATGATTCCGGAAATCAGCGGTTTTGACGTATGCAGAGAAATCAGAAGATCCAGCAATGTTGCAATCTTGTTCATTTCTGCGAAAGGAACTTCCCTCGACAGAATAACAGGCCTTAAACTTGGGGCTGACGATTATCTTGTAAAACCATTTAACCTCGAAGAATTATTGCTCAGAGTCGCAATTCTGATTGAAAGACAAAAGATAAATATTTCACCTGATGTTTTTGAATTTGACGGTAATGAAATAAATTTTAAAACCTATCAGATAAAAGCCAATGGAGAGATCCATACTATTTCCAAAAGAGAAATGGAATTACTTAAATTGCTGATAAGCAAAAAAAATGAAGTGGTTTCTAGAGATGAAATTCTGGATAAAATTTGGGGAAAAGAGCAGTTTCCATCCACCAGAACCATCGATAACTATATTCTTTCTTTAAGAAAATACTTTGAAACCGATAGTCGTAAACCGCAGTATTTCAAAAGTTTACGAGGAATTGGATACAAATTTGAAATAAATTCCTGATCACCAGCCAACCCAATCAAATCGTTTATCGTCTTTTACATCAGAAAGCAATTTTTTGCTTCTGGTTTTAATTTCCTTGCACGGTAACCTGAAAAGAGCATGCTACTACCACGACTATCAGTAAACTCTTTTCAGGTTTTTTATTTCCGCAATTTTGATTAAATAAAAAAAGGGCGAATCAAATTCGCCCTTCGCTATTTCAAATATTCCAGATAATTTGCGAAACTTTTACGTTCAGTTATTTTTAGAATTTCACTTAGATTGTCATGATGTCTGACTCCTTTTTAGCAGCCAGCTCATCACATCTTTTTACAGCCGCATCGGTAAATGTCTGTATCTTATTTTCCAGATCTTTTACCCGATCTTCAGGTAAACCATCCCCTTTCAGTTTCTTGAGTACATCGTTCGCATCTTTTCTGTTATTGCGGATACTAACTTTGGCGTGTTCAGCTTCTGCCTTTACTTTTTTCACAAGATCTTTTCGCCTCTCTTCAGTAAGCGCCGGAACATTTAGAATTATCATCTCTCCGTTGTTTTGCGGATTCAATCCAAGATTTGCGTTGATAATCCCGGTTGCTATCGCATCAAGAATTCCCCGTTCCCAGGCCTGAACTGTAATTGTTCTAGCATCCATCGTATTAATGTTTGCAAGCTGATGAATTGGAGTCATCGCACCATAATACTCTACCATTACACTATCCAGCATTGAAGGAGATGCTTTTCCAGCCCTGATTTTTTCAAGATCTGCCATCAGATGCGAAATTGATTTGTCATTTCCTGCTTTTGCATTATTCAAAAGTTTCTGAATTTCTTCTTCCATATTTCTTCGTTTATGCGGAGACTAATGTACCAATTTTTTCACCCTCTACTACTTTCAATAAATTACCTTTTTTGTTCATATCAAAAACAATAATCGGCAAATCATTTTCTTTACACAAAGTGAATGCTGTCATGTCCATAACGTTCAAACCTCTCTTATAGGCTTCATCAAATGAAATCATATCAAATCGCTCTGCCGATTTGTCTTTTTCGGGATCAGCCGTATAGATTCCATCCACGCGTGTACCTTTTAAAATAACATCTGCATCAATTTCAATTGCCCTTAATGCTGCGGCTGAATCTGTTGTAAAATAAGGGCTTCCGGTACCTGCTCCAAAAATAACGACACGTCCTTTCTCCAGGTGACGCACTGCTCTTCTCTTTATGAAAGGTTCAGCAATTTCTTTCATTTCAATAGCCGATTGAAGCCTGGTATATAAGCCAAGTTTATCCAAAGCAGCCTGCAATGCCATACTGTTTATCATTGTTGCGAGCATTCCCATATAGTCCCCCTGAGTCCTGTCCATGCCTCCATTTTCGGCCTGAACGCCTCTGAATATATTTCCACCGCCAATTACTATGGCAACTTCGATTTTTTTATCGCAAAGTGTTTTAATCTCATCCGCATACTGAGAGATAACATCATTATCAATACCAAACTGTTTGGCACCCATCAGTGACTCCCCACTTAGTTTTAATAATATTCTTTTGTATTTCATTTTCTATTTTTTGGCAAAAAAAAAGAGAGACTAAATCTCTCTTTCTTTCAATGTATTTAATTATTTCAGCGATACTCTTCTGAAGTCAGTAACAGTTAATCCAGGCAATGTATCATTCAGGAATTGCTCAACAGATTTTTTGTTGTCGCGAATAAACTCCTGACTTAACAACGTGCTTTCTTTAAAGAATTTCTGCAGTCTGCCCTGAGCAATTTTTTCAGCCATATCAGCAGGTTTTCCTTCCTGTATCGCAAGCTCCTTTCCAATTTCAACTTCTCTGCGGATAGTATCTGCGTCAACACCATCTTTGTTCAACGCTATTGGTGCCATTGCAGCAACCTGCATAGCAACTTGTTTCCCTGCATCAACAGCTGCTTCTCCTGATTTAGATAACGCTACCAATGTTGCAATCTGATTCCCCGGGTGATTATAAGCTACAACTGCTTCAGCATCGAGAATGCTTAATTGTGATAATTCAAGTTTCTCACCGATTACTCCAATTTGTTCTGTGATTTTATCAGCAACGGTTAGAGAACCGTCATATTTTTCATTCATGAATGCTTCAACAGATGCTGGACGGGTTTTTGTCGCCAGATCAACGAAACTATCAACCAATTTATAGTATGACTCATTTTTCGCAACGAAATCAGTTTCGCAATTCAAAGCAAGAATTACGGCAGATTTACCGTTGTTAAAAGTTTTTGCAATAGTCAAACCTTCTTTCGCTTCATTATCTCCTCTCTTTGCCGCAACTTTTTGACCCTTTTTTCTAAGAATGTCGATTGCTTCTTGTACATCACCGTTTGCTTCAACAAGTGCTTTTTTACAATCCATCATCCCTGCTCCGGTTTTAGCGCGGAGATCATTTACCTGTGCTGCTGTAATTACCATTTCCATTATTGTAAATTCGATTAATTCTTTAATTTATTCAGCTCCCTCCATGTTGACTTTAACTTTAGAACGTGCTGGTTTTTTAGCAGACTCTTCTGCTTCATCTTTCGCTCCGGCTTTAGAGTTTTTGCGTTCTTCAAGTCCTTCATTAATAGCTTCAGCTACTTTGTCAAGAATTTTTGCAATTGATTTTGTAGCATCATCATTTGACGGAATAATAAAGTCAATTCCACGAGGATCAGAGTTAGTATCGACCATTGCAAAAGTTGGAATACCCAATTTTTTTGCTTCTTTCACAGCGATGTGTTCTTTCAAAACATCGATTACAAAAATAGCCGCAGGAACACGTGTCATGTCAGCGATTGTTCCGTAGTTTTTATCCAGTTTAGCACGTGTACGTGACATTTGAAGACGTTCTCTTTTTGAAAGAGTAGAAAGTGTTCCGTCTTCATCCATTTTATCAATAGATGCCATTTTGCGGATAGCTTTGCGGATAGTACCGAAATTGGTAAGCATTCCACCTGACCAACGCTCTACAACGAAAGGCATTTTAGTAGGTCTTACGCGTTCAACAAGAATATCTTTTGCCTGTTTTTTTGTGGCTACAAACAATACTTTTTTTCCTGATTTTGCAATTTGTTTAAGAGCAGCACAAGCTTGATCCAAATGAACTGCTGTTTTATTAAGATCAAGAATGTGAATTCCTTTTTTCTCTGTAAAAATGTAAGGGGCCATGTATGGATTCCACTTACTTTTTAAGTGTCCAAAATGAACACCTGCTTCTAACAATTCTTCAAATGTTGTTTTATTCATTTTTGTTTTTTTGCGCCGGTCCTTTCGCCCGACTGATTGTTTACTTTCTTTTTACTTTCTTCATCTGATACCTCCCGCGTCAGATGGTTTTGTCGTTTTTAAAGCAATTCCGAAGTAGCACATAAAGTAGTCTTCGAAATTTAGATTCTAAACGATCCCGGAAGATCTTCAGCTTAACGTTTAGAGAACTGGAATCTCTTTCTTGCTTTCTTTCTTCCTGGTTTTTTCCGCTCAACCATTCGCGGATCTCTGGTCATAAGCCCCTCTACTTTCAAAGATGTTTTGTAAGCAGGATTAAGCTCTACCAGGGCACGTGAAATTCCAAGTCGAACTGCTTCAGCTTGTCCATTCACTCCACCACCGTCGACATTAATGTTCGCATCAAACTGACCTGCAGTTTGAGTAAGATTAAAAGGCTGGTTTACTTTATCAAGCAATACTGCTGTTTTAAAGTAATCTTTTACCTCTCTGTCATTAACAGTGATTTTACCTGAACCTTTAGAAAGATAAACACGCGCAACTGCTGTTTTTCTTCTTCCTAGTGTGTTAGTTACACTCATAGTCTGGTTATATACTTATTATTTAATTGAATCTAATTTAATTTTCTCAGGTTTCTGAGCTTCTTGTCCATGTTCAGGACCCGCATACACCTTAAGGTTTCTGTAAAGCGCACTTCCCAATTTGCTTTTTGGAAGCATTCCTTTAACTGCTTTCTCAACAAGTCTTTCTGGTTTCTTAGCAAGAAATTCACGTGGAGTAGTTTCACGCTGACCACCAGGATAACCAGTGTGGTGGATATAGATTTTAGTATCCATTTTATCACCGGTCAGTACCACCTTACCTGCGTTGATTACAATTACGTTATCACCGCAATCTGCATTTACAGTATAGTTGGTTTTGTGTTTACCTCTCAAAAGGTATGCAATATTACTTGCCAAACGACCCAATGTCTGACCTTCAGCATCAACCAATAACCACTTTTTAGCAGCCGCTTCTTTATTGACTGAAACCGTTTTGTAGCTTAATGTATTCACAATTATTCGCTTTAAAATATTAATACTCTTCCCATGAATTCGGGGTGCAAATGTACAACGATTAATTTTATTAACAAAAAAAGACTTGAAAATTCTTAAAATATTCCTTCTGCCTCTTATATACCATGGGATATTGCTATTTTTGCAGTCCAAATTTACACAACCGGCACCTAATGAGTGATCCAATCAAGCACGAATGCGGAATTGCGCTTCTCCGACTCAAAAAACCACTTGATTTCTACCTGAATAAATACGGCAGCTTATTGTATGGACTCAATAAGATGTACCTGCTGATGGAAAAGCAGCATAATCGCGGTCAAGATGGCGCCGGACTTGCCAATATTAAATTTGACGTTGAACCAGGACACAGATATATCAGCCGATCCAGATCAACAGACGCACAGCCCATTCAGGAAATTTTCAGAAGAATCAATAACCGGTTTGGAGAAATAGAAGCAACCAATCCAGCAAGATTAAAAGACTCTGAATACCTGAAAAAAAATGCCGGATTTACCGGTGAGCTTTTTTTAGGTCACCTGAGATATGGAACTTTTGGTGGAAACAGCATCGAAAACTGCCACCCTTTTTTGAGACAAAATAACTGGAAAACACGGAGTCTATTAGTTGCAGGCAATTTTAACCTAACCAATAATGATGAATTATTTGAAGCATTATTGAAATTGGGGCAGCACCCAAAAGCCATGAGTGACACCGTAACGGTAATGGAAAAAATCGGACATTTTCTGGACGAAGAAAACAACCGCTTATATCAGCAATACAAAACGGATGAAATTTCTAACCGCGATATATATAATCTGATCGGACAAAATCTGGACATTCAGAGAATTTTAAAAAAATCTTCTGAAGTATGGGATGGCGGATATGCAATTGCAGGGCTCATTGGTCACGGAGATGCTTTTGTGATGAGGGATCCAAATGGGATAAGACCAGCTTTTTGGTATGAAGACGAGGAAATTTGTGTAGTCACTTCAGAAAGACCTACTATTCAAACTGCATTTAATGTGCCCTTTGAATCCATCAAAGAAATTACTCCCGGAACCGCATTGATCATAAAAAGAAACGGTGAGGTTTCAGAAGAAATTATTAAAGAAAAACGTGAAATAAAACAATGTTCATTTGAAAGAATTTATTTCTCGCGCCCGAATGATGTTGAAATTTATAATGAACGCAAAGAACTAGGAAGAACGCTTGTGGGTGCTACACTCAAAGCGATCGACGGAGAAATTGACAATGCGGTTTTTTCTTACATTCCAAACTCAGCTGAAACAGCTTTCTATGGATTAATAAAAGGTTTGGAAGATTTTCAGAATGAAATCAAACTGAAAGAAATTCGTGAAAAAGGAAATTCATTGACAGATGACGAATTAAAAAACCTGCTTAACAGAAGAACAAGAATTGAGAAAATTGCCATCAAAGACACAAAACTCAGAACATTTATTACTCAGGATAAAGGAAGAGAAGATTTGGTTGCACACGTTTATGACATTACATATGGAACAGTCAATGCCGGACAAGATCATTTGGTTGTCATTGATGATTCCATTGTGAGAGGTACTACGTTAAAGAAAAGTATTTTAAGAATTCTGGACAGATTAAATCCAAAGCGAATTGTTATTCTTTCAAGCGCTCCACAAATCAGATATCCAGATTGTTATGGTATTGACATGGCAAAATTAGGTGATTTTATTGCTTTTGAAGCAGCCATTGAATTGCTGAAAGAACGAAATCTTTCTCACATAATTGATGGAATATATCACCAATGCAAACTTCAGGAAAATCTCAAAAAAGAGCAGATTGTGAATCACGTCAAAGAAATTTACAAGCCGTTTACTGCGGACGAGATTTCAGAAAAAATATCGCAGATGCTTACACCTGATTCACTTCGTGCGGAATTGAAAATTGTGTTTCAGTCGATTGAAAATCTCCGAATATCCTGTCCAAACCATTCCGGCGACTGGTATTTCACCGGCGACTATCCGACACCAGGAGGCAACAAGGTTGTGAACCGCGCTTTTATTAATTTTATTGAAGGCAAAAATACAAGAGCTTATTAATTTTATTTCTTATGAAAAAATCACTTTTAATCTTAACCACCTTATTTGTTTTTCAGTTTTTCTCTTTTGCAGATCAACTGGCTTATTTATCAAAAACTGATGCAGATAGAGCAGCCACACTGCTTGAAAGCACAAAAAAAGTTGCCCTGTTTTGTGGTTGCTGTGACAACCAGGAAGTAGAAGTGATTAAAGTCAAAGGCGTAGAAGTAAAGTACACCGGATACGAACAATATTATGAAGTGTTTGTAATGTATTCATATCAGGGAGAGTTAAAAAGTGTGCCCGTAGATCTGGCGTATATCTGGATCAAAACGAAAGGTGTTGGACTTCAAACGGTAGGAAAAGCGCTTGGACTTGAGCATGATCCCTGCAAGACACCAGACTGGTAGTCTTGTTATTTGGATGTCCTTACATCAACCATTTTCTGGATCGTGAAATCGAATAAAATTTTCACCATCAAAAAAGCAATCAGAATAAGATAATCATCAACCTTTAACTGGGTGAACAATGCCATTCCCGAAACAAGAAGTATTAATATTACGGTTTCAGAAATCAGATGCCAATTGAAAAATTGGATACCATCTTTTTCTGCAAATTTTCTAGGCATAAAAAAAGTAAACTGGTCTTTCAGATAATACATCAGAAAAACAACGGGAAATAAAAGCCATCCCTCTTCTATTGCAAAAATTTTGATTTGTAATAAAATTTCCGAACTATTTTCTGTCATATCCAATCGTCCTGAAAAAAAATGGAACAACAAAAAACACTCAAGAAAAAAAATTGTCAGAAATAAAAAAACTGAAAGAAGAAAGTGATTTATAAACTTCATGTTCTGATAAAAAGCTATTGATTTCAATTTTCTCAAATAAGAAAACTCAGAAGCAAGTTGATCAATTAGATAAAATGACGCAATAATTTCCAATGCCCAGTCGAACCAGAAGTACCCGATAAGAGGAATTAAAATTTCCAGAAAATATTGCTGAACAAAAGGATTACGCAATCGGTCACGTAATGCCATTATCTAAGACGGTTTAAATTATCTTTTGCCAGCTGAAAGTCAGGATTAACTTCAACTGCTTTGCCATAATAACTTCTGGCGTTTGACAAATCACCCTTCTTCTCGTAAGCAAGTCCAATATTATTATAAGCTTGAAAATACCCTGGATCCAGTTCTGTAGCCTTTGAAAAATAAAAGATTGCACTGTCCAGATTTTCTGTCATAATTAGATGAATATATCCTTGATTATAATATGGGTCAGCCCAAGATGAATCGATCTCATTCAATTGTCGGTAACACAAAAAAGCTTCGTCTATATTGCCGCGGACCTGATAATACATCCCTTTATTATACCAAGCCTCTATACTATTCGGATAAATATCAATGGCGGAATTGTAGTACTGAATTGCCGTTGAATCTCCTTGCTGATCATGCATCACACCTAACTGCACGTACGCGGAATAATTATCCGGGTCTTGTTCGATTGCAGTCTGAAAAGAAGAAAGAGCCAGGTCCCAGCTTGATGTTCTACCAGTTTCAAGAAAATCACTACGGTAAATCATTCCTTTCATAAAGTATGGTTCAGACTGATATGGGTCAATGGTGAGTGACTTATTAAGATATGCTATTGCGGCAGCATTATTCTCGAGAATAGCATAAATTTTGCCGATTCCGAGATAAGCAGGTGCATACGTTGAATCACGTTCTATGATGTACTCATAATGATATTTGCTTTTATCAAGCACAAGTTTCGATAACAAAATATCGGCGTACAATTTCTGAACATCCAGATTACTTGAGTCAAGGGATAGATATTTTTCAAGATCGGTTTGTGCCGCATCAACCTCCGATCTCCTTAGGTGAAATCTCGATTTTTCAAGTAACAAAGTGAAATTCGTCGGATCTGCCTTCACGGCATTTTCGAACCAGATGGCGGAATCAACAATCACGGTGACTTGACCACTATCAACAGCAACCGAATTTCCAGATCCACACGAGACTAATAAAATGGACAAATGCAACAAATAGGCTAATTTCTTCAAAGGAATTTTTTTCCAAAAATAATACAATCCGTCATTTGAGGTATCATTGTGTTGTGAGCATTGTCTTTGATTGATTAACCGGTAACAAAAAAGGAGTGCTGAAAACTCAGCACCCCTCTCTTTGGTTTTGGTAGAAGTAAAACCTTGGTAGCAACTTTTAATAAGAAAGCCTGATCAATTAAGCTGTCTCCTTTTCAGAAATTTTCTCAACTATTTTTTCTTCCAGCTCCTGCATCAACTCCACATTGTCTTTCAAAATCAGTTTAACGGCATCTCTTCCTTGCCCGAGTTTGGTGTCACCATAACTGAACCACGAACCGCTTTTTTTGATGATTCCCAGCTCCACACCTAAATCAACAATTTCACCAACTTTTGAAATTCCTTCACCATACATGATATCAAATTCGGCTTTTTTGAATGGTGGCGCAACTTTGTTTTTCACGATTTTCACTTTTGTTCGTGTTCCTATTACCTCATCACCTTCTTTAATCTGACTAGACTTACGTATATCCAGACGCAGGGAAGCGTAGAACTTCAGTGCATTTCCACCGGTAGTGGTTTCTGGATTTCCAAACATCACACCTATTTTATCACGCAGCTGATTAATAAATATGCAACATGTATGTGCCTTATTAATTGACCCTGTCAGTTTACGTAACGCTTTAGACATCAGCCTTGCCTGCAACCCCATTTGAGAATCACCCATCTCCCCTTCAATTTCGGCTTTGGGAGTTAAAGCGGCAACTGAGTCAATTACCAGAATATCCACTGCTCCAGAACGAATAAGATTATCCGCAATTTCCAGCGCCTGCTCACCATTATCAGGCTGCGAAATCAAAAGATTTTCTGTATCAACTCCTAATTTTTCAGCATAAAACCGGTCAAATGCATGCTCCGCATCAATAAACGCAGCAATTCCACCAGCCTTTTGGGCTTCTGCCAATGCATGTAAAGCAATTGTCGTTTTTCCAGACGATTCAGGTCCAAAAATTTCAACAATTCTGCCCTTTGGAAAACCTTTAACACCCAGAGCCAAATCAAGTGAAACCGAACCCGAAGAAATAACATCCATTTCTTCAACTGCATTATCACCCAGTTTCATAACAGTTCCTTTACCATATGCTTTTTCAAGCTTATCGAGCGTTAACTGCAACGCCTTTAATTTTTCATTGTTTACTTCTGCCATAACTTGTTTTTTTGTCAAATTAACTCTACCAAATCGTAAACGATTTACGATCAAAATTTTTACTCATTTTTTATTCTTTGTTCAATTAAATGTCCGACCTATAAACCCACTATGCAATAACGCACATTATATTTTTTTCCCACCGTCAGCCCTTCGCACAACTATTCAAAACTGCTTCCAAAATTTACACCCATGCACTCTTATAATATAGAGTCGACTAAATACACCAACCAACAGTTAAAGTCCTATCTTTAGGATAAAATTCAATGATTAGTTCATTCAATAAAACCTCATTAAAGAACAAATGACATCCTTACCCTATTCAACCCCACATATCACTACAAAGAACTTGTTTATTAAACTTGCCAAAGATTATTATTTAATCATTGAACGACACAAATCTAATCATTGTTTCATTTTTTGACATTTTTTTTATCATTTAATTATAAACAAACGGCAGTCAATTAATTGTCAATAAATTATATAATTCTGTTATTCAACACTATAACATGTCATTTCTCGAAGAAATAGCCAAAAAAATATTAACCGAAAAAGATCGATCCAATGACGAATTAATAATCATTTTACCAAATAAACGAGCCAGCGTTTATATCCAGGAGTATTTACGATCTCATTATAAAAAAGCCTTTTTTCCTCCAAGAATTATTACCATCAATGAATGGATTAATGAGCTCATCCCACACAAAATCTTGACAGCAACAGAATTGAGTTTCATTTTGTTTGAAGTGCATAAAAAATTAAACTCTGACCCCGGTGATTTTAACGATTTTATGAAATGGGCTAAAACCTTACTGGCCGATTTTGATGAAATTGACAGATACATGGCAAATCCTGCTGACATCTTCAGTGACCTCAGAAATATCAAAGAAATTGAAAACTGGAGTTTTAATGATACCGAATTATCCGAAGGCCAAAAAAAACATCTGCATTTCTGGAATCAAATTCCTGAATATTATCGCTTGTTTGCCGAAATTCTAGATTCCAAGAACGAAATATATGCCGGAAAAGCGTACAGAAAGATTGCTGAAAATCCGCAACAATTTATCACCAAAAAATATACGTATTATTTTATTGGACTCAACGCTCTTTCAACGTCAGAGGAAACTATTATACGTCACCTGCTGAATGAAAAGAAGGGAATATTTGAAACAGAAAACGACATGTTCTATTTTCAAAATCCCAATCATGAAGCGGGTCATTTCTATCGGAAAATCTGTGAAAAATGGAAAATCAAACCTACACTGGCGAATAATTTTGACACCATACCGAAAAAAATCAGCATCATAGAAACTGCCAACCAAACCGGCCAGGCGCAAATAGCAGGAAATATTCTTAACAATTACGCACAACAAAATTTTGATCTGAAATCTACTGCAATTGTACTTGCTGATGAATCTTTACTGATTCCGGTGCTGAAATCTTTGCCGGAGTCCATTCAAACCGCCAACGTGACAATGGGTTATCCTTTGAAATTTTCCCATATTAAAAGTTTGATTGATCTGATTTTTGAAATGCAATTTAATTTTCAGAAATTCAATAATTCAACTCTTTATCACAAAACAATTTTAAGAATACTCGATCACAGTTATATTTTAGCCATAATAACTAATCAATCTGCAATAAATCAACTTGAAGATGAAATAGTAAAACATAATCTTGTTTTCATTGACTGGAATTTTGTAGTTAACGGTTTAAAAGAGCTAGAGCAACTTACCCCAGTATTCACACGCTGGGAAAAAGTATCAAAAGACGGATTCAACGCGTTTGAAATTTTAATAGATAAATTCCATACATTTTTTCAGAACAAAAAAGAATTTGAAACTGAAATGGAAATTCTTTACCACTTTTCTCAATCCATCGAACGATTTGAAAAAATATGGAAACGCTACCCAAATGAAATGGACATTAAATCGTTCAAACGTCTGTTTTACCAGTTCTGGCAAAATGAATCATTATCTTTTTTGGGAAACCCAATCGATGGAATACAGATTATGGGAATTTTAGAAACCAGGATACTTGATTTTGACAATCTCATCATTGCAGGCATGAACGAAGGTGTTTTACCTCAATCAATTATCAGCAACTCATTTATACCTTACGACCTTAAAAAACATCACAATCTTCCAACGGATGAAGACCACCAGGCAGTTTTTGCACATCATTTCTACCGGCTGATTCAACGATCAAAAAATATCTCCATGATTTACAATGGAAATGGCGAAGACAATGCTAATTCAGAAAAGAGCAGATATATTACACAGTTGTTAAATGAACTCAATCCACTTGCGGGCCATTCGATTGAATTTTTCACTTATAGTCCCGACGATCAGAACAGTCAAACAAAAAACACGCAGTACCCTTCAACTGAAAAAATTCATGAAAAACTTGATTACTACTTTGCTGAAAAAGGACTATCTCCATCTGCTTTGAATAAATTACTACAATGTCCACTGGATTTTTATTACAGGTATATTTTGGAAATGAAAGAAAATGATCAGGTAGAAGAAAATATTGAATCTTCAACTTTTGGAACAAAAATTCACGATGTACTGGAAGACATTTTCAAAACCAATTTTCTGGAAAAAAACATACCGCTTCAATCTGACATTTTGCGCAAAGAAAAGAAACAATTGAAGAGCAGACTGAATGAAAAATATCTGGAGACATTTACTGCAGAAGAAATCAAGTACGGTCAAAACAGGTTATCATTTGAAGTTTCACTGGACTTTTTAGAAAGATTTATTGATGGACAGATAGCTGAAATTGAAAAGTCAAAAGAACCCATTTATATTGCACAACTTGAATATCCGTTCAAAACTGAACTGGAATTTGAAATAAACGGAAAAAAGAAAAAAATCATGCTGACCGGGTTGGCTGACCGGATTGACCGAACAGGAACACTGACGCGTATTATTGACTATAAGTCGGGTAAATGTGATCTGGAAAAAGTGGAAATTCCGTCAGAAAAAAACGGTGACTATGATCTGAATAAATTATTTGACAGTGAAAAGAAAGGATATGCCAGACAACTGCTAATGTATGCACTCATGTACAGTAAAAGTGCAATTGATCACAATGATTTTACCGCCGGTATTATTTCAATGATAAACCTCAAAGAATGGTTGCAGAATGTCAGAAAAGATGACAGTTCAGATCCAAAAATCACGCGTGAATTGCTCGATTTATTTGAGAAGGAACTGAAAGAACGGGTATCGTTATTATACAACACGGATTTTTATTTTGAACATAATCCCGCATCTACTTATTGTGAACATTGTAATCAATAACCACACGTGAATTTCAGAAACCGCGCCATATTAAATACTATAACGTTTAGCAGAATCTGGAATTATGTTTTGTTGAAATTGTCATTTCATGTTTCTATTTTTCTTAAGAAACCTGTCATTTGGGGCAAACCCATGGCGGTATCTATAGAGCCAACGACAGCATGTAATCTCAGATGTCCTCAATGCCCGAGCGGCCTGAGACAATTCACGCGGGCAACCGGAAATCTTAAGCCTGAATTGAATAAAATAATTCTTGACCGGCTTGGTAAAAACCTTCAGCATATCAATTATTATTTTCAGGGAGAACCATTTATCAATCCACAATTTACAGAGCTGGTTTCAGAGGCTCGAAAACGAAATATTTACGTTGTTACATCAACAAACGCACATTTTATCTCTTACGAAACCGCAGTAAAAATAATTGAATCCGGACTGAATGAAATTATTGTTTCTATAGACGGAACAACTCAGGAAACATACGAAAAATATAGGGTTGAAGGACAATTAGATAAAGTACTGAAAGGAACAAAAAATTTGGTACAGGCGAAACAAAAATTGAAAAGTAACTATCCGGTAATCACGTTTCAATTTTTAGTTGTACGTCATAACGAGCATCAGATAGAAGAGATCAGAAATCTTTCAGAAAAAATGGGAATCGACCGGCTCACATTAAAAACGGTACAGATCTATGATTATGATACCAGCCAGAACCTTTTGCCTGTAAACGAAAAATATTCGCGCTATAAAATTTCTCCGCAAGGCAAAATCGAATTGAAAAACAAGTTCAGAAATTCATGCTGGAGAAGCTGGAGCAGCGTTGTTGTAACCTGGGACGGAAATGCAGTTCCCTGCTGTTTTGATAAAGACGCCGATCATAAATTAGGAAACCTGAACGAAGAAAATATCGCCGAAATCAGAAAAGGGATTATTAACAGAAAATTTCAAAAACAAATATTAAAGGATAGAAAATCCATAGAAATTTGTAAAAACTGCAGCGAAGGATCCAAAGTCTGGATTTAATTTCAGGGTTTCTGTAACTTTTGAATGTCTCCATTTGTTTTTAGTTTGGACGGATTCATTCATTAGTTCTCTTAACAGTTCTATAACATTTAACCTGTTTAGATTGTTAAAGAAACATAAAGTGAACCTGCATGCAAATTGATTGTATACTTTTCGGATCAAATAACACTACCATGAGACTATTTTCAGGATTTTTACTGTTCTTTTTAAGCAGTACTTTGTCTTTTTCACAAGACATTAATACTATCAAAGTAAGCAGTCAAATTAAAAAAGTGACTGTTTTCATAACCGGAGGCGAAGAACACCGCACTGCCACGATTCCGTTAAAAAAAGGCAGAAATAAAATCATTTTTACGGACATTTCTACCGTCGCTGATCACAAGAGTGCACAATTCAACGGCAACAAAGCTTTCAATCTTGTTTCAGTCAGTTCAGAAATTGATTATATCAGTTTTGTAGAAAATAATCCGCGTATTTTGAATCTTCAGGACACATTAAAAATGATGCGTGAAAAGGTTGTTGATCTTCAAAATGAAAATGATGCCTATCAGCAAGAAAAGCAATTACTCCAGAAGAACACAGACATTAAAGGTGAGCAAGAAAATTTGTCTGTAGAAGAACTTAAAGCCATGGCTGTTTATTACCGAACACGAATTATGGAATTAAATAAAATCATTACCGATTACAACAATAAAATTTCTGAATTAAATACTCTGATCTGGCGATATCAGAATCAACTTACCGAATTGAATTACAAAGAAACGATCAAAAGCAACCAGATTATTGTCATGATAGATGTTGATGAAGCTACTACGATGGATGTTGATCTGAAATACATTGTTTCCAATTGCGGGTGGCAGGCAAACTATGATTTATCAGCGGAAAATGTTTCAGGAAAAATTGAATTGAAATACAAAGCCAAAGTGTTTAACAATACAGGTAATGACTGGGACAATGTTAATCTTGTTCTTTCTACATCTGACCCAAATATTTCAGCCTCCGCACCTACCCTGACTCCCTGGTATCTGAACTATAGCTCCATGAGTAATTTTGAATCTGATTTTTCTAAAGGAGAACAATATGTTGTTCCACAAAACAGAATGTATTCACAATACTCCTGGAACGAAAATATGGCGCCTCAAATGAATCAAAATCTGGACGGACTGGGTTTTTTGGGTAATGGCACAACCAATTCCTGGAATCAGGGTAACACTACTTCAGGCGGATCAAATGTTTCTTTTACCACTATTGAAGTTTCTCAATTGAGTAAAGAATTTATTATTGAAAGAAAATACACAATACCAAGTGATTCGAAACCTTATCTGGTGGATATTACAACACATCAGCTTGACGCTACTTTTTCACATAAGGCTGTTCCCAAACTTGACAAAGACGCCTTTCTGCTTGCAAATATTGTTGGTTGGGAAAAACTGGATCTGGTACCAGGGCCTACCAATGTTTATTTTGCTGAAACGTATGTAGGACAATCATACATCAATACGGCGCATGTTGAAGATACGCTCAGGCTTTCATTCGGACGCGACAACAAAATTGAAATTACCAGAAAATTAATGGAAGAATTCAGTGATAAAAAAGTAATAGGGCCCAACCGCAAGGACTCCTATACCTACGAAATAAAAATTAAAAACAACCGTGAAAATCCCATTTCACTGAATTTATTTGACCAGGTACCTATTTCGCAGGACAGCGACATTGAAGTTACAATTGATGAAATTTCAAGCGCGCAGCATGATCTGACTACAGGAAGACTGCATTGGATTGCTAATATTGCGCCCGGTCAGACCGCAACCTATAAACTATCCTTTACCATTAAATATCCAAAGGACCGGAAGATTACCGTTCAGAAATTCAGGACTGTTTCCTGCCCCAGTTTTTAGGGAATGACTGATTTTTGTCATTTTCCGCTTTGCTAAATTTCATTTCATTTGTGACTCAGGGGGCTGATATTTGCTCCCTGTGTTATTTAAATGAAGAATATCCTCATACCCGTTGACTTTTCAGACAATGCTTACAATGCGTTGCTCTATGGGTGTGCTTTGGCCAAAGAAATTAACGCAGAAATTACACTTCTTCATTGTTACCAGATTCCATTGGGACAGGGAACAATTATGATTGATTTTCTGGATATTCTTGAAAAGGATTCCATTCAGGGTTTAAATAAATTTCTAAACAGGATTTACAACGAATCTCTCTTCTTTAACGTTGAAATAAAAACTAAGAGTTACAATGGTTTTTTGTCTGAAGGAATCGATGAACAAATCAGAAAAGATAATACCGCATTGATTGTAATGGGTACAACAGGCGGATCAAATTTTTCAAAAAGATTTTTCGGGAGCAACACTTCCAATGTAATAAAACGTGTTGAAATTCCTGTTCTGGCCGTTCCTTCAGCAGCCAAATGGCAAGGCTGGAATCATACTTTACTGGCAACAGATTTTATTCCTTCAAAAACAGGAACATGCTATCAGCGCTTGAAAAAAATTACTAATGGCATGCCAGTGCATGTTGAAATATTGCATGTTATTACACCCGAAGAAACCCGAGCAGACTTTGCCAAACTTGAATCGCAGATGATTGATTCAGTCAAATCTGATGATCTGGCATTCCATTATCAACCCGGTGAATCAGTCGTTGACGGAATTCTTCATTACGCCAAAGATCATAGCTGTGACGTAATTGTTATGCTCAAACGAAAACATGGATTTCTGGAACAATTATTTGTTGAAAGCGCCACACGTAAAATGTCCCTGCATACAAAAAATCCGATATTGATTTTACAGGAATAATTACAATTCCAGATTGGCTTCGATGTGTTTTCTGAAAGTTGAAATTGTTCTTTCCAGACCTGCAAAAAAACGACTTCTCTCTTTTACGTTAACAACGCTGATCGGACTGGAATTTGCAAATAAATTGTCAAGCATAAACTCAGCTTCACCAACATAGACCGGATCAAACGTCAATAGATAATTCATGATGTTGTGCGAGAAATACACCGCTTTGCCGTCTTTCCATTTTATCAGGTAAGTGTTGTCAGAAATAAAAGTTTCATTAAAGTACATATGAAACTCATTGCCTGAAGAAACCGGTTCATTTCCACGGGCATATTTTCTTCCAATTTCAGCCTGCAATTTCATGTGATCTACCAATTGCTGCAAATTATCTATTAACTCCAGGGCGTAAGCTGGTTCTTCAAATAAATCCGCGTCAAAATAATATTGGATCTGTCTCAAAGTTCCTCGCAGAGTTTCATGACTGTAAACTTCATGTGTTGGAATTGAGTTATACAGATTGTGTGCTTCTATTCCAATTTGTAAGACTTTCTTATCAATTTTTTCACGCTTAAATTTTTCATTCACGTATGCGGGAATTTTAAGATACGTTTTAGCCCAAAAGAAAAATTTGAATCTTGTCAGATGGGGCAAATTAAATAACTGAAAAATCGGGGTATCATTGATACTCATATATAATTCAGGATTCTCAGCATTTTTAATTTGTCGCATTCCATCTCTAAGCCCAGTGAGATAGTTCTCAAAATTTAATTCGATAGCTGTAAGAGAATTATATGAAAATGTCACCTGACCTTTTCTAAAAGTTCCATAATCATCAAATGATATATTGAAGGTTTCACAAAGGGTTTTAGTTTCAAAAATGGTTAAGGGCACCTCTCCCCTGATTCTTCTGTATACTGCATCCTGACTGAGATGAAGGGTGTCCATCATCACCTGGGCAAGTTTTTCACCTTTTGGAAGTTTTTGTTTGATTCCTTCCAGTAGCCGCTGTTGAAGATCAGGTTTCTTATCCATATTTTGGGTTAAAAATAGTTTTGTTTAGTCAGATAATTCTGTACATAATCTTTGACTCCTTCTTCAAGCGAATGAAATGGAATTTTATAGCCGTTACGCAATAATTTACTCATGTTTGCTTCAGTAAAATATTGGTACTTATTACGGATATCTGCCGGTGTGTCGATATAATTGATCAATGGCGGAACATTCATTGCAGCAAAAGTAGCGTGCGCCAGATCATTGAAAGTTCTCGCTTTTCCTGTACCTAGATTATAGATTCCCGATTCAGGTTTACTGTTCATCATAAACATACAGACACTCACCACATCTTTCACATAGATGAAATCTCTTAATTGCCCTCCGTCAGCGTATTCTGCCTTGTGCGATCTGAATAATTTCATTGAGCCGTTCTGACTGATCTGATTAAATGCATGAAAAATAACAGATGCCATTCTTGCTTTGTGAAATTCATTTGGACCGTATACGTTAAAAAATTTCAATCCTGACCAAAATGGCGGAAGTGGATCACCGCTCACAATTTTTTTCAAAACCCATTTATCAAATTCATTTTTAGAATCACCGTAAGGATTTAATGGTTTTAATTTTTCAATGATGTCATGTTTGTCTTCATATCCAAATTCTCCAAGTCCATAGGTTGCTGCGCTGCTGGCATAAACCAGGGGAATGGAATTTTCAGAGCAGAAATTCCACATAACCTGTGAATATTTCACATTCAATTCATCAAAAATAGCTTTGTTAAATTCAGTAGTATCTGTTCTTGCTCCCAAATGAAAAACAAAATCAATTTTATCACCCTTATCTGATGCCCAGGCAAAAAATACATTTCGGTTTATTTTTTCAATAATTTTTTTCCCGGTGAGATTTTTGTTTTTATCCTCCCTGGAAAAATCATCTACGGCAATAATATTTGTGTGGCCAGCTTTATTAAGTGCACTGATCAGACAAGAAGAAATGAAGCCAGCGGCTCCGGTTACTACAATCATGTAAAGAAGAATACGTTAAACAAATGTAAAATTATTTTGCGATTTCCGCAGAAAATCTACAACCTGAGCCATACCATATGACCGAAAACCAGCATTTTCAATGGTTTTTAAAAATTAGAAAACGTATTAATTAAAATATTTCATTCGATCAAACGTCAAAATGTCAGAAGTATTGATCTGGCAAAAAAATTGATGTCTGACCAAGTAAATTCTTAAATTTGATCTATAAATTTTAAAATTATGAGCTATAGTAATTATGAAGTAATTGACAACGGAAGCACCTCATCAGCAGAGCTGTCCCGTTCGTTCTTTGCTAATGTTTACAAATACATGTTTTTTGCACTGGCAATTTCAGGCGGACTTGCCTATTATGCTTCAACATCCCTTACTTTCCTTAGTATGATGTTTACTGAGGATGGTTTGTCAGGATTGGGTTACCTGATAATTTTCTCACCTATTCTGGTGGTACTTGGAATTCAATTTATGGTAAACAAAATGTCCTTTGCGGGCATAATGTTTTTATTCATTTTGTACTCAGTGTTAATTGGACTAAGTCTTAGTTTCATTTTCTTAGTCTATACCTCTGCATCCATTGCATTGACATTTTTTGTTACTGCCGGAGCATTTGGTTCTATGGCACTATTGGGGTATTTCACCAAAACAGATTTGAGCAAAATGGGATCATTACTTTATATGGTTTTCATTGGAATGTTCATTGCAGGTTTAGTAAATTTTTTCATGGAAAGTGAAACGATGTCTTATGTAATTTCTTTCTGCGGATTATTTGTATTCACCGGCTTAACGGCATGGGAAATGCAACGAATGAAAAGTTATGCAGGAAATCCGGCATTGGCAGGTGAAGACCGCAAGAAACAAGAATTACTTGGAGGATTGTCTTTGTACATTCTTTTCATTAACCTTTTTATGTCTATTCTGAGATTTGTTGGGGACAGATAATTGAATTAAACTTCTTGAAAACGCCGGTTTCTCTTGAATCCGGCGTTTTTTTTTGCGCAAAAAGGGTTGTTGCAATTTAATTGTGAATGTTGGTTTCAACTTGAAAAATGTCGGTGAACTAAAGTTAATTATCACTGGCCTTTTCTATATGTACTTATGACCCCAATGAGGCTCGTGCTAATGCAACTTGTTTTATCTTTGTACATCATTGATAAGATATGACAGCCGAGCAATTCAAACAAGATATTCAAAACGGAATTCCAAAATCAATTCCGCCCAAAAAAGAATTTGAAGCTGGAATAAATCATGCGCCCAAACGCAAAGACATTTTATCTTCTGAAGAAAAAAAACTTGCTTTAAAAAATGCGCTACGATATTTTCCAAAAGAACAACATGCTGAACTGGCAAAAGATTTTGCAGAAGAATTAAAAACATACGGACGCATATATATGTACCGTTATCGTCCGGATTATAAAATGTACGCAAGACCAATTTCTGAATATCCCGGAAAATGTGAGCAGGCAAAAGCCATCATGGTAATGATTCAGAATAATCTGGATTACGCTGTTGCACAACATCCGCATGAATTAATTACATATGGCGGCAACGGTGCAGTGTTTCAAAACTGGGCACAGTACAGATTGACCATGAAATATCTCTCTGAAATGACTGATGAACAAACATTGGTTATGTACTCAGGTCACCCACTTGGATTATTTCCTTCACACAAAGATGCACCACGTGTGGTTGTTACAAACGGAATGGTCATTCCAAATTATTCCAAACCCGATGACTGGGAAAAATTCAATGCACTTGGCGTAAGTCAATATGGTCAGATGACTGCAGGATCATATATGTATATCGGGCCGCAGGGAATAGTTCACGGAACAACTATTACTGTTTTGAACGGTTGTCGTAAAGTGGAGGCGCTAAAGCAAAAGGCGAATAATCCTGACACGATTCCTCACTTCGTTCGGAATGACGAGTCAATCACTAAGGGTAAGTTATTTGTTACGTCTGGTTTAGGAGGTATGAGCGGTGCGCAGCCTAAAGCAGGAAACATTGCCGGTGTCATTTCAGTGACAGCTGAAGTCAATCCAAAAGCAACCCATACACGTCATTCCCAAGGTTGGGTAGATGAAGTAATTTCAGATTTGGATGCCTTGTGTGAACGCGTGAAAAAAGCTAAAGAAAAAAATGAAATTGTATCGATTGCATACCAGGGAAATATAGTAGATGTTTGGGAAAAATTTGATACCGAAAATATTTATGTTGATCTTGGATCTGATCAGACATCACTTCACAATCCCTGGGCAGGTGGATATTATCCGGCAGGAATTTCTTTTGAAGAATCAAACGAAATGATGGCAAAAAATCCTGAAAAATTCAAAGAAAAAATTCAGGAAACATTAAGAAGACATGCTGCAGCCATTAATAAACATACTGCAAAAGGAACTTACTTTTTTGATTACGGAAATGCCTTTTTACTTGAGGCTTCCAGAGCCGGCGCAGATGTGATGGCTGCTAACGGAATTGATTTCAGATATCCAAGTTATGTACAGGATATCATGGGACCCATGTGTTTTGATTTTGGATTTGGACCTTTCAGATGGGTTTGTACATCTGGTAAACCAGAAGATCTGAAATTCACGGATGAACTGGCATGTTCTGTTCTGGAAGAAATCAGAAAAAATTCTCCGGCTGAAATTCAGCAGCAAATGGCTGACAATATTCAGTGGATTAAAGGTGCGCAGGAAAACAAATTGGTTGTTGGTTCACAAGCACGGATTTTATATGCAGATGCAGAAGGAAGAATAAAAATTGCAGAAGCATTTAATAAGGCAATCAAAGAAGGAAAAATTGGTCCGGTTGTTTTAGGCAGAGATCATCACGATGTTTCAGGTACGGATTCACCGTTCAGAGAAACATCCAATATTTATGACGGATCTAAATTCACTGCTGACATGGCCATTCACAATGTAATTGGAGATGGTTTCAGAGGTGCAACCTGGATATCGATTCACAACGGCGGTGGCGTTGGTTGGGGAGAAGTAATTAACGGTGGATTTGGAATGTTGTTAGATGGATCAGCTGATTCAGATCGCAGATTGAAAATGATGCTTCACTGGGATGTAAACAACGGAATAGCCAGAAGAAGCTGGGCAAGAAATGAAGGAGCCATTTTTGCGATTAAACGTGAAATGGAACGCACACCTAACTTGAAAGTGACGCTGCCTAATTTGGTGGATGATTCTTTGGTTGATTTGTTTTGAGATTAAGTTAATTAACCGCAGAGGCGCTTCGCTTCGCTGAGGAGGCACAGAGATCGCGGAGAAAAACAAGATATTTCCTCCCCTCGGGGAGGATTAAGGAGGGGGAATTTGATTTCCGATTAACGATTTGCGATATCAGATTTGCGATTTAAAATTCGACTTGTCAAAATCCAAACTAAATCCTCTATCCTTAATCCTAACTCCTAAAAAAAGAAATATCTTTGCAAAACCATGAACGTTGAGGAGTTTCGTTCAGCTTATGCTAAAAGTGAAAAAGTGAGGCAAATCTGTTCTCACCTGGAATCATACAACCCAAAACTAAATCTTAAAGGACTTACCGGATCAGCCAGATCAGTAATTGCAGATGCTGTTATTCAAAACAGAGGAGGCAATCATCTTTTTATTTTACCTGAAAAAGAAGAAGCCGCTTTTTTCATGAATGATCTTCAAAGTCTTGATCATTTATCAAATTCCATTTTGTTTTTTCCACACAGTTATAAAAGACCGTATCAACTGGAAGAAACGGATAATGCCAATGTTGTTTCCAGAGCAGAAGTATTGGAACGAATTAACCGTGGAACAACAAATATTATCGTTACATATCCGGAAGCAATTGCAGAAAAAGTAATTACCAAAAAACAATTTGCAAAAAGTATTCTGGAGATTAAACAAGGTGGTACTTATTCTATTGACTTCATCAATGAATTATTGATAGAATACGAATTTGACAAAGTAGATTTTGTTTATGCACCGGGCCAATTTGCAGTGAGAGGTGGAATTGTGGATGTGTTTTCTTTTTCAAATGATGAACCTTATCGGGTGGAGTTTTTTGGAGATGATGTGGATTCAATCAGAACATTTGATCCGGTGAATCAGCTTTCACTAAAAACAGTTCAGCGCCTCACCGTTGTTCCAAATATTCAACACTACAAAACAGAAGAAGTCAGAGAAAGTTTTTTGAATTTTATTCCGGAGAACACCACCGTTTGGGTAAAAGATCTTGCAATGGGCGGCGGTATGCTGGACAAATCTTTTCAAAAAGCAATCGAAGCATTTAATGCTCTACCTGAATCTCCGGTTAAACACAGTGAGCCTTCAGAACTATATCTGGATGAAAAAAATTACCGTGAACAGATTGAAAAATTTCCTCTGATTGAATACGGTGACCAACCGGTTCTTTCAGAAAATTCGTTGCAGTTTAATTGCGGTATGCAACCCTCTTTCAACAAAAATTTTGATTTGTTGATTGAAGATCTGACGAACAGAAAAAAAGAAAAATTCACCAATTTTATTATCTCAAATCAACCCAAACAAATTGAACGCCTCTACTCTATCTTCAATGATCTGAAAGCAAACGTTGAATTTTCCATGCTGACTATTACCCTGCATGAGGGATTCATTGATAATGAGATGCGATTTGTTTGTTATACCGATCACCAGATTTTTGAACGATATCATCGTTTCAGACTCAAAGATGGTTATCGAAAAAATCAACAGGCATTAACGCTCAAAGAAATTTACAATCTTCAAAAAGGAGATTATGTAACGCATATTGATCATGGTATTGGAAGGTTTTCAGGATTGGAAATTATTGATGTAAACGGAAAACCGCAAGAAGCAATTCGTTTAGTTTATAAAGACAACGATGTGCTTTATGTTTCCATACATTCACTGCACCGGATTTCAAAATATTCAGGTAAAGATGGTACTGAACCAACCATGAATAAAATTGGTTCACAACAATGGAGCAACGCCAAAAAGAAAACCAAATCACGCGTTAAAGAACTTGCTTACGATCTCATAAAATTGTATGCAGAAAGAAAAAAAGAAAAAGGATTTTCATTTGCACCGGATACTTATCTGCAAAATGAATTAGAAGCATCTTTTATTTATGAAGACACGCCTGATCAATTAAAAGCAACCATTGCTGTAAAGGAAGACATGGAATTACCTGCGCCAATGGACAGACTGATTTGCGGGGATGTTGGTTTTGGGAAAACAGAAGTTGCCATACGTGCAGCATTCAAAGCAGCAACCGACGGAAAACAAGTTGCAGTTTTAGTTCCAACAACCATTCTTTCGATTCAACATTACAAAACTTTCAGCGCCCGTCTGAAAGAATTTCCTGTAAAAGTAGATTACATCAACAGATTTAAATCTCAGAAAAAAATTACAGAGACATTAAAAAAATTAGAATCAGGCGAAATTGATATCATCATTGGAACACATGCATTGGTTGGAAAGAGTGTAAAATTCAAAGATCTTGGTTTGATCATCATTGATGAAGAACAAAAATTTGGAGTTGGAGTTAAAGACAAACTGAAAACATTGCGCGCTTCCGTTGACACGCTTACATTAACAGCAACCCCTATTCCGCGCACACTTCAATTTTCTTTGATGGGTGCACGAGATTTATCGGTGATAAATACTCCGCCGGCAAATCGTCAGCCTGTCGATACTGAAATTATTGGAATGAATGAAGCGGTGATTCGTGATGCCATTACTTATGAAGTGCAACGCGGAGGACAAGTATTTTTTATTCATAACCGGATTCAGAATATTCATGAAGTTGCAGGAATGATTCAACGTCTGTGTCCTGGAATCAGAGTTGCAGTTGGACATGGTCAGATGGACGGAGAAAAACTGGAAGACATCATGACCGGATTTATGGAATATGAATACGATGTTTTGGTTGCAACCACCATCATTGAATCCGGAATTGACGTTCCAAATGCAAACACCATCATCATTAATAACGCACAAACTTTTGGAATGAGCGATTTGCATCAGATGCGCGGACGTGTTGGAAGATCTAATAAAAAAGCATTCTGTTATCTTATTACTCCGCCTATGCATCACCTTCCTTCTGATTCAAGGAAAAGATTGGAAGCTGTTGCACATTTCTCTGATCTTGGATCTGGTTTTAATATAGCGATGCGTGATTTGGATATCAGGGGCGCTGGAAATTTATTAGGTGGTGAACAATCCGGTTTTATCAACGACATTGGATTTGAAATGTATCAGAAAATTCTGGCCGAAGCACTTCAGGAATTGCGTGAAAATGAATTCAAGGAATTGTTTGTTGAAGATCCTGATTTGGATGGTAAAGATTTTGTGAACGATTGCATTTTTGAAACGGACCTGGAATTGCTGATTCCGGATACTTATGTAAATCAAGTGACGGAGCGTTTGGTCCTTTATCAAGATCTGGACAACACAAAAAATGACGAAGAACTGGAAAAATTCAAATCTGGTTTGATTGATCGATTTGGTGCAATCCCAATACAAGTTGAAGAACTTATCCATTCCATGCAATTAAGAAGAATGGCTAAGGAACTAGGTTTTGAAAAACTTGTCATCAAAGGAGGCAAGATGATTGGTTATTTTGTTTCAAAACAAGATTCGCCGTATTACCAGTCAACAACATTTACAAAAGTGCTGAACTTCATTCAAACCAATCCGAAAGATTGTGTGATGAATGAGCGGAATGATAAATTAAGACTGGTTTTTGAAAATGTAAAGAGTATTTCAAAGGCGGTGGAGAATTTGAGGAGGATTTGAATTCTAACTCATTCATTGACAGTATTTTTAATAAATATTCCGAATATCTGTTACTTTTCTGCCTTATCCGCATTATTTACATCAGCAAATTATGCCATTTAACGAATTTTAAACGTTATAAGCCATTGAAACTGTAACTTTATCCCCCCAAAACCTGTCATAAGGTAGACCATGCAAAGACTCTTGTTTTTGTTTCTTTTGATTGTACCTGGCTTTCTGTATGGCCAGAGTATTAAAGGCGTTATTCTGGATAACGAAGGAAATCCTGTGCCTTATGTTAAGGTCTATGCTGTCAATTTTACCAACCTGGGAGCAGTTAGTAACGACATGGGAGAATTCATGTTTGGCTGTGATTTTGGAAATTATGATTTGCTTTTTAAATGTGTCGGATTTGAGGATCAGACTGTGAATGTGACCGTTTCTACTCAAACTCCAACAGAAATAAGCGTAATACTTGTCAGAAAGCAAAATGAGCTGACCAAAGTGGATGTCACGGAAAAGAAAAAAAATGTAGGGTGGGAAATTGTCAATAATGTGATCAACAATAAAAAGAATTTTGCTCAGCAATATGATGGCTATACCGTTGACGTTTACATAAAAGGAGTTGAAACATTTGAAGTGAAAGAGAAAAAAGAAAAAGAAAACAAAGAAGAAGAGGAAGAAAAAGATGGCGAACCGAAAGATTTGTTTGAAGATGAGAAAAACGAAATCAAAGCACAGATAGAAGGTGAGAAAAACAGATTGAATCTTGTTGAAATTAACCTGGTACAGCACGTTCAGCTCCCAAATAAATCCAAAGAAATCAGAACCGGGTACCAAAAAATAGGAAATCCAAATCAAATTTATTTTCAATCAACTGTTGGAGGTGAATTCAATTTTTACAAAAGTTTAATACGCAAAGATGATTTGCATACATCTCCGATCGTCTCTCCACTTCACCCGTCCGGAATTTTATCATACAAATACAAACTGGTTGACATCATTACCGAGGGCAAAGACACCATTTACAAAGTTGAAATTGGTCCGCGTGATGTTGGTACCTCCACCATGGAAGGACATCTTTACATTAAAAAACACGAATGGGTGCTGACAAAAATTGATGTTACACTACACAAAGGAAATCTGAAAATTTATGACAACTTCCGTATCATACAGGAGTATCAGAAACTGGATTCAATTTGGGTGGTGAGCAAACAGATTTTTGAATACGATACCAAGTATGCAAAAGAAACCGTTCATGGAACAACTACAGTGGTTTATTCGAACTATATCATTAATCCTGTTTTTCCTGAAAAGTTTTTTGGCAATGAATTAGGTACTACTGTTGAAGAGGCCTATGACCGGGACAGCACCTATTGGAATGAGGTCAGACCAATACCACTCACAGATGAAGAACTAAGAAAGAAATTTGTGCAGGATTCACTCACCGCTATCTATACTAAAAAAGAATATCTGGATTCAATAGATGCCGTTTTCAATAAAATTACTTTTCTCAAAGTTTTATATTTTGGGATTGAACATCGAAACAGAGAGAAAAAAACGCAGTGGTATTTTTCTTCACTCGCTGATTTGTGGGAACCCATTGGTGTTGGTGGAATGCGAATTGGACCCGGAGCAGATTATTTTAAGAAATGGGAAAATCAGCGGTGGATTGACATCAGCACAGATTTCACCATCGGCTTCAACAATTGGGATCCAAGAGGAAGAGCAAGAATTTATCACTTGTATGATCCCAAGCATTTTGGTGGATACACCGTTTGGGGTTCGCATGAAGTGGATATGATTAATAGTTATACAGCTTATATGCAATCCATCCTGCGTTCAAATTTTTATATGAATGATCAGTTTGGCGCTGCTCATAGATACGAAATAGTAAATGGACTTTATTTAAATAATACGTTTCGATTTGAAAGAAGATCATCACTGGACAGTTTAAAATTCAACCAATATTTTGATGAAGAACTTGATCAGGATATGCCGTTGTCATTTGATCCTTACAACGCTTTCAGAACGACCGTTCAAATCCAATACACTCCGTTTCAAAAATTCATTACCGAACCCTACAGAAAAGTAGTTTTAGGTAGTCGCTGGCCAACATTTTCAGTTTACTGGGAACGTGGTTGGAACGGAGTTTTTGGTTCGGTAGTAGATTTTGATTATATCAGCGCATCCATTGAACAGGAAATTCAAATTGGTACATTGGGTGAAACGTATTATACGCTTCGCGGTGGAGCATTTGTGAATCAGGATAGCATCTTCTATATTGATAGAAAATTTTTCAGAATGTCTGATACCAGTTATTTCAGATTCTTGTTCAGCAATCCGTTGTACTCATTTCAAAACTTAGATAGTTCCTATGAAACGCAGGAGTGGTATCTCGAAGCGCATTTCATTCATCACTTTAATGGTGCTTTGGTCAATAAAATTCCGTTTATGAAAAAAACCGGAATTAAAGAATTAGTCGGAGGTGGATTTATTTTTCTACCGGAGCACAACAATTATTTTTACACAGAGCTTTATGTTGGTTTGGAAAGGACATTTAAGTTTGCCCGACAGCGATTGAGAATTGGTGGTTATATGATTTTTTCTGTTGCCAATACATCCTTTGCGCTGCCCGATCCTTCCAAACCTAAAAATGTGCAGTTCAAGATATCCTTTGATATAATGAATGAACGGGATTTGAAATTTAATTTCTAATGATTCGAAACATCATTTTAAACTGTCTTTTATTAGCCACCTTATCTGGTTGCAATGAAACCAACACGGATTCAACGGTAGTTGTAAATGAAGGATTAAAAGTTTCTAAAATCAGCATTGCGGTTACTCCACCTGAACTAGATCCAATGCTGTTTGATTCCCTTGCGCTAGAATGTTTTTTTCATCTGGGTTATTCAACAGGAGGAGAATTTTATTATAAAACAGCATTTGAATCGATTCATCACAAATTAATAGAAATTTTAAGTGAGCATGGAGCAGATCATTCTGACATCATTTTTCTGATTGACAAAACCGGAAGCATGCAAAATGATATTGACAGTGTAAGAATTAATTTGAATTATATTATTGATCGAGTGTCACTTTTCAATGATGTAAACCTGGGTGTTGCTGCGTATGGAGACAGAATAGTGGATGGTGAATCCTGGTTCAGTTCTTCATCTTTATCTCAAAATTATGATGAGACCAGAAATTTTATAAATGCACTCACTGTTTCCAATGGCGGAGATTATCCTGAATCTGTTTATGATGGACTTGCTAAAGTCATTCTTGAAACTAATTGGAGGCCGGATACCAAAAGAATGGTACTTGTGATCGGAGATGCTCCTTCACTTGAAGACACGCTATCAAACTACTCAAGAAAAGATATCCTTGAATTATGTCAAAAGGAAAATGTTGATGCAAACATCTTTCCGATTTTGGTCTCACCTTTTTCTTTCGAAATGCTTGAATTTTATAATGCATTTACGCAACCCATTTCATTCGAAATTTATCCCAATCCAGCCATTGACTATATTACAGTTAAAACGAACAGCGATTCAGTTGGATATTTTAAAATCATAACAATGAGTGGAGAGGTGATTTTGAATGAAGTTATAACTGAAAACGAAACGAAATTTGAATTTGAAGATAACATGAGTCCAGGTACTTATCTGGTTAAAATTGAAGACAAGGCCGGAAACTTCCTTAAATCCGAAAAGCTATTAATTACAAAATAGTACAGCATCATTTGTTAAATCCTTGTTATTTATTTCTTTAGTTGAATATGTGTTTTATATATTTGCTTCAAATTAAATGTTTAAACATATATTAAAAACTATAAACTATGTCACTACTCAGTTATGCCTTTTTGTTGATGCCTTTTTTGAATACACCAACAGAATTAAAAGTTAAATCAGAAGAAGTAAAAATCAGCTGGCATGAACTTGCCAAAGATCATCACGGAACATTTACCGGTTTTGAAGCAAGTATCCTCTTTGATGCAAACGATCTGACGAACTCAACGATCAGCGGAAAACTAGATGCTTCTACTATTAATACCGAAAACGGAAAAAGAGATGAGCATTTAAAAAGCGGAGATTTTTTTGATGTAAAAAAATATCCTGAAATGAAATTCAAAAGTACATCTATTGTTTTAGCTCCTGAAGGTTATGTGATGAAAGGCATGATGACCATCAAAGAAACTGAACATGAAGAAACCATCATCTTTGGGTTTAAAGACAATGTATTCACCGGCGAATCAACAATACACATGAGCAATTATCCGATTGGTTCATACCCATCCAAAAAACCGGAAGACACAACTGTAAAAATTTCATTTCACGTTCCTGTTGGATAAATTGACTGGAATTTGATTTTCTTTAATCCCGGCAAAATCTGCCGGGATTTTATATTTTCTGAATACCAGCGAAAACGGCTGTAAGCTTGAATTTATTTCCCGCAGATCACGCTGATTAACGCTGACAATACACAGCGAAAATCAGCATCACTTTCTGCTAAATTCTGCGGTAACATTTATCCATTCAAACCGAAAGTAGATCTGAGAGAATCATAATCAATCTTCTTCATCTGCGTTCAGTCACTTTAAAATAATACATTTGTCAAAATTTTTGATCAATGAGTCTTGAAAAAACACTGCACGAACGAAGTCAGTCAACCTGTGAAGTCTGTGGCAATAAAAACAATTTACAGGTATTAAATCTTTCACCGGTAAAAAATGAATCTCCGGATGAATGTGCTTTGGTTTGTTCTGTGTGTGCAGATCAGATTGCAAATCCTGAAAAAACAGATTCTCAGCATTGGCGTTGTCTCAATGACAGCATGTGGAGTGAAGTTGCTGCTGTAAAAATAATTGCATGGCGTATGCTCAACCGTTTGCGCGGTGAAGGCTGGCCAAATGACCTGCTTGAAATGCTTTATCTAGATGACGATCAACTAAAATGGGCCGCAGCTACAGGTGAAAATTTGGATGAAGAAGATAAAATCATTCACAAAGACAGCAACGGAGCAATTTTAAATAATGGAGATACAGTTGTTCTAATTAAAGATCTGGAAGTCAAAGGCGGAAATTTTACGGCTAAGCGTGGAACTGCTGTTCGAAACATTCAACTGGTTGACAACAACGCCGAACATATAGAGGGCAAAGTTGAAGGACAACATATTGTCATCCTGACAAAATTTGTGAAGAAATCAAATTAATTTTTTACAACACCCCCTTCAAACTGTTTACGAACACTGGATGCAAAACGATTTTTGTCATCAAATTTCGTTTCAAAAATCAATTGTCCGTATTCATGTCTTACCTCTATCAGGGTGCCCTCCGGTTCAAAAATCAGTTTGAACAGAAATTCATAACCATTGGGATAACTGTGGCTTCCACTGTCCCATGTATGATCTAAAAAAGAAACTGACCATTTGTCTTTCGATTTGTCGAAATAATATTTTGTCTCAGGTATTTCCGTTTTAGCAGCTTCCTTTACATCTGCGCGACTAAAAATGGGAGCGCCTCCAAAGCTAAATTCCTGACAAATAAAATTCATTCCTCGTAAAAATAATTCCTGCGACACGTAACGACTTTCATGTATAAAACTAAGCATCCAATTACCGTGCTTTTCAATAATCTGAAATTTAGATGACGCAACACTTGCAGTTGAAGCCTGCACATTCATTGCATCTTCTTTTGGAACAACTGTAGTCGTTTGTTCGGCTACGGTCACCGTTGAATCAGTCTTAATTTCACTATCTGCAAACTCAAGCAAACTTTTTCGCATTTCCATTTCAATCATTGTAGAAACAGATTCGCTTATTTCAACCATGGCTAGACCTGGAAATTTTAAATTAATCCGAATGAGTGATTCTCCATGAAGAAAATAACCAAAACTAATTTCTGATTTGGATGAGTCAATAGAAAGGGTAAAAGCGTAATTATTTTGGATGGAATTGTAACGAGTGGTGTCAGATTCTTTTTTAATAGTTCCTTTAGTTAAATCAGGTCCATTGTACAAAGATAACAAGGCGCATACCGGCTGAAGGTATTTTAATAGACTTTCTGGATTGGCATTTGTCGTATCAGAAAGTGGAATGGAAAAGTTTTTCATGGTTAAATTTAAAAAAACAGATTGATTTTTTAAATCACCTGAACTTTGATTATCATTGCAAAGAATTTAGATTCAATTCTTTTCGGAGTTGTTATTGGATTACAACACGACAAAAACCAATTTTGTTTTCACATTCTACACGAATTAGATAAAACCCCTTTGACAAAAGATCTGAAAAATCAATCCATTCATTTCCGCTAACCAACTCAGTAAAATAAAATTTTCCAGACAAATCAAAAACGGATAGTTTGATTCTTTCTCCAGATAGATTTAAATAAAATTTTCCATTGGAAGGATTCGGAAATATGACAACCTCCATTGGCTGAACTTCATCAATCGATGCATAGATATTATTTTCATTCATCACACCCACTCCATCCAAATCAAAACCTCCTGCTGCAAAATCTGTCGGATAAGGATCATTTATTCTGTTCCCCTGACTATCATAACTGCAAAAAGAAGTGTTAATAGTTCCAATAACATCGACAACTTTTACGTAACGGACACTGTCTATATTTATTCCGGCGGAATCAATCAAATCTTGCAAATCAAAGGGTGTTCCGTAACCTTGTCTGTATTTTCCGGCAAGATTGTGAATCAATTCTGTATCTGAATTTTCGTAGGGGCCGGTTTGAATTATCGACTGTATGAGAGAGACAGAAGGAAACCGGACAAAATGAATTCCGTCAGAACTGACTTCAACAAAAGCAAATTCAAGATATTCATCTGAAAAACTATTTTCAAAAACGGCAAAATCATTTCCGGGTCCATTCATGACCGGAAATGGAAACGCCAGTGTAATGAAACCGCTGTCACCCAATGAAACCACATTGGTACTATTTCCCTGAGCATATCCAACTGCCTGTGTTGAATCACCGAAAGAAGCGAGTGAACTCCACCCGTTTGCAATATCTGAAGCACCTCTTTCAAACTGAACAACGGAGGATGCCCAGGAAACGATTGCCACAGAATCTTTGTGAACTGCCGTTGTACCAGGCATCCCGGCAGCAGGAGCATATTGAGCGAGAGCTACTGCTTTAAACAACAATGAAAAAATTAATATTACACCCGCTTTATTCATTGCAAATAATTTTTTTTGCGTTCATCTCGGCTGTGAATTCATATTGGTATTCACCGGACAAATTGTATGCGCGAACAGCAGACGCGTTGACATATCCATTTGCATCATAGCAGAATAGTGTATTTAATTCAGCAACATACTGCATACCAGAAAAATCATTAAACGCACTCAAATCAATAATTTCAGTTGATTCATTGGTGTCGTTAATCATATCAAATCGCTTTATGCTTTCATCTGATGAATCGTAATAATAAATCCAGTCGCTTACCTTTTCGATTACACTGGTGTTGATAGTAAATTCAGTACTGACTTCTTTTGTGTTTGCATCAATTTTTAAAATTGCAGGATCTACGTCAGAATAATTCCCATTAGAAAAGATGTAAATGTCGTTCTGCGAATCGACAATCATTTCAGTGCAATTAATACGAGTTTCAATTGTATGAACAACTTCACGTGTTGTCATATCAATCACAGAAACGGTGGAATCATACACAGGAAAATTTAATCCCCCCGAATTTGAAACATACAATTCATTCCCCACCTGAACCATTCCATCCGGATTTGCCCCAACCGAAATTGTTTTTACCACTTCATAGGTAGTCAGGTCTATTACTGAAACCGTTCCGTCAAAACTACATACATAAGCTGCATAACCGTTAACAACAATTCTCCTTGGTTCACGCGGTGTGGTTCCGTCAAACAGTGGAATTTGTGCAATACTTTTTAGCGTATTCGCTTCTACTATTTCTATCTGACTTGAAATGTCCACTGCAATAATGATATAATCAATTCCATCCAGTGTATACTTTTCAAAATCGTTGGCCGTGTCACCCAATCCTCTTCCATTTTCAGCAAAAAATGACTGCGTATAAACCTGTTGATCAGCAAAAGAATAAAAACAGAGTGAAGAATTATTCTGCTGAAACAATCCTTCATTCAGTACAACTAATCCATTGGAATATTCACCGGCAGCCAAAGGCGCAACGGGTGGATCATCCTTGTGACAGGCAACCAATGAAAAAATCACTATGAAAAATACGAATCTCACTGAATCACGATTTTAAGTTTAAGCTGGTAATGTCTCCCCGGCATTGGAAAACTTCGGATAACCTGGTAATTTTTATTCAAAACATTTAGCGCTGCAGCGGTTGTTTCCACAACAAATTTTTTCCCGATTTTGAAATCCTTAGAAACTGAAAAAGACCAATCAGTGAAAGGTTCAAGATAATTTGACCAGACATTTTCATTCAATGAATAACGGAATCCGGTATAAATAAAATTGCTGCTTACCGTAAAATCTTTTCTTACCAAAATAATGCCACCAGATGCATTGTGAAAAGGGGTATAAGGAATTTGTTTATCAAATGTTGTGCTTTCTGAATCACTCTTATCAAGTGACAAATTATAACTGTACGATCCGTTCACAGTAAATTTCCAGATTTTTGATTCATAGTTGATCAACAGTCCGGCGTCATAACCATAAGCATGTACCTCTCCAATATTTTGCATGCTCCAGTTAAATAAATCTTTTGTTGGAATGGCAATTATTTTGTCTTGAATCACATTGTAAAATCCATCCAATGAAAATTCGGAATACCATTTTTTAATTCGATGACTATATGAAATTCCTGCATTGAACAGATGCGCCTTCTCAGGTTTCAGATGGGTGTTTCCAATTAAATTATAATACAAATCATTAAACGTAGGTAAAGCAAATGTGCGCTTGTAAAAACTGCGGACACGAAAAGGTGATTGTTCAAACGGTTTCCAACTCAAAGAGGCAAAGGGCGACAGTTCGAAGAAATTTCTGACCGTTGTTGAATCTTCATTTTGCACAACATCATAAACTACCTGAGATGTAAGATTAGTTTCCAGCTTCAGCTTACCAAAATCATGTTTCAGGGCAATCACCGAATTGTTTTCATACCTGATTGTTACACCAATACCACTACTCTTCAAATCAGAAAATAAAAAATCGGATCCCAGTTGCATCATCCCTTCTTTAAAAATCATTCTACTAAAAATCAATCCGGCGCCGGCATTTTGCTGCAAATACGTGTTGTCAATATAGCCCTGCAAATTCAAATAATCCGGATCATAATACCTCAAAAATGCAGATTGATAAAACGCATGCATGTTGAATTTCCAATGCTGAAAATAATGCTGATGTGTGAGGGAAACATTCAAATCTTCATTCCACAATTTCTGATCATTGTAAGGGTTGTATAAAATCATTGCTCCGGGTAATTCCTGTTCATTGTTGTAGAATGAAAATCTGAAAAGTGTCTGGCTGTTCATCAATCTCAATCCGGCTGCACCTTGAAATTTGAAACTCATCAACCGGGAATTTTCTCTTCTTAATTCAACCGGACCATCCTGGTTGTTTGATTGAAAAACATAATCTCCTTCACCAAACCGCGTGAATCCCTGAAAGCCAAAAAACAATTTTTCACCGGCAGGAACCCGAACCAAAAATCCTTCTTCAAAAACGGACAACGAATTAACACACGAATAAATTTGAGCATTCAATTTTTCAGGTTGTTGCGCAAGCAACGATTTAACCGAAATTAAATTTCCGGATAAATAAGCAGTTGCCGGAGCATTATTTTCTTCTACCTGTCCAGAAGTAAACGCAATACTTGAAATTCCAAAAACCTCAACCGGATTAAGGTTTACAGCGCCACTCTGCACGTTTGGAATTTTAATGCCGTCAATCATCACGCCGGTATGATTGGCACCCAAACTTCGAAATGAAACTGTTTTTATGCCGCCAATTCCACCGTAATCTTTCAACTGAACGCCCGGAATAAAACGCATGGCAGATCCTACATCACGCACTGCAAGTTGCCTCAACGTTTCATCTTCCAGCACAAAATGTGGAACCGGAGAATTAACAACAGAAATTCGTGAAAACGAATCTTTCTCTGTAAAAATCAGAATAGGATTTATTTTTCTCGTAGTATCGGTTTGTGAAAAGGCACTTAATGAAATCAGCCACATAGTCACAAAGACACAAAGCATATACGCTCTGTAAATTCCACTGGACGTGTTCGTATCCCTGAGCCTTTGCGGCATAAATTAATACTTCACAAATTTTTCAGTGATCATTTTACCGTCTGATAAAACAGAAATAAAATAAACTCCACTTTCAAGATCCAAAATATCCAATGAATTTTTACCCGCAGACAAAGTCATAGTTTGCACCACTGCACCTGACAAACTATAAATATCAACCTGAGCTGAATTTTTCAAGTCAAGAAATAATTCTTCATGTGCCGGATTTGGATAAAAATTAAAAGCGGCATTTTCAACTTCTGGCACTGAAAAGAAATCACCCAGATTATCCATGGCAAAATAGGCAGGGTTGTTCATTCCCCATCCACCTGATGTATCTGTCGAGTGCAATTCAAATTCAATACCTTTTACAGCGCCAAGCGGAGTTAAATCAACCCATTCCCAGTAATCTAAAATGTAATCCTGTGAGTCATCAGAAAATGTAAAATCTGCTAAATAAAAATTCACTGAGTCACCCGTGCGCAATGAATCTAAACCCAAGCCATAAACGGTGAGTAAAAACCAATCTTCTCCATTTGTTCCATCCACCATACCCAGCGCATTTGTATCCGCACCAAATGGTTTTGTAAATGAATCACCGTTCAACATAGCGTAATAAGCATAGGTTGTATTTGTCACAAAAAAACCATTCATAGAATGGGCAATGGATGATGTATTAAAAATTCGATTTCCTTCCCAGGCTGTTACATAACAAATTCCGTAACTTTCTGAACCACCCTCACCGGCACCTGTGATTGCACTGTATTGATTTGACCAACCCGTTGTGGTATTGTCTGTCACATTTGAAATGGCCCAACCTGAAAATGAACCCCAACCCGCATTGTAGTTGTTTTCAAAATTGAAGGCGTCCACCTGATAAATGGTATCGCCGTCAATTACCTGATCCTGCCCATACAAAGCTGATTCCGGCGCAATCGTAAAATTTTCAAAACTGGCAAACTGTGCATGAGAATAAAGCGCCATGCAAAAAACGCATTCAATAAAAAATAATTTTTTCATCCTTTTTAAATTTTAAATAATTAATAAAAAGGAATAAATGCTGAATAGAATTTTCACTTGTCACAAGTGAATCAACTAACCAAAACCTTTATCCCGAAAGTTTGTTTACTCGTGAATAGTGGCAGGTCTTCTGACTCACTCCTTACTTTGAGGCCTTCCCGTCTTTTTGGAGATCAGACAGTGGCATTTTTTCAAAGCGTTGAAAGTTTACAGCTGCGGGTACAGTTCCGGAATTTTTAGTTTCGTACAATTGAAAACTAAATCACCGGATTCCCATTTTAATTCCTGATGAGCGGAAACCAAAATTCAGGTGTAAAGATACAATTTATTATTTGAATTATTTTTTGGGCGTTACCCTGGCTGGGCCAGGGTCGGGCTTTACCCTGCAAAGCCGCTCCTGACAATGCTGTCAGCATGCGTGTTTTCCGGTTCAATCCCTAACGCAAAAACCAATCCGAATTCCAAAATTAAACTTAGGTATTACATTCAATCCTGCCCGTTGATTCCAGTTATTGGGTACGGTCCAATCACCAAAATATCGCCGTTCATTATCAAATTCTGACAAAGAAGTCTTCACATGGTTCAACCGCAATCCTAACCCAAAAAAATACTCAATCATCAAACCACTTTTGAAACTGGTTTTTTGTCCAATATTAAAAGTAACTCCTGCGTACTTTCTCTCCGCCGTATAAGTAAGTACTGAGTCCGGTACCAATGGATAAATATCCACTAAATCAGTCCTGCCGTATTTTTGATAACCTACACTTGATTCAATGGCCCAATACGCACTGTTCTTTTCATCGTTTGAAAAATACGTTCTGAACTCTTCTTTCCAAATAAAACCTTTAATATTTTCCCAATCCGAAATAAAATCAAGAAATGGAAAATGAAATCCAATTTCTGAATTCAAACCAGAAAGTGAAAAGAAATGATTTTCAAATGAAACATTCAATTGCGGTCCGTTGTAGAAATCAATCACACCAATCGGAGCCGTTTTTATATAAAAATTTTTGCCGCTCTCAGTATCCTGTGCAAAGCATTGAATGGTAAATAGAAAAATTATAACAACTCTAACCATTATAAAAGTTCTTTTGAAGGATCCCAAAACAACTTCTTAAAATCAACAACCACATCATTCTTCACATTAATTCCTTCTTTTTCCAATGCTTCTTGCATAGCTGTTGGCGATTGAAAATGATGTTTACCAGACAACATCCCGTTGCGGTTTACCACGCGATGTGCCGGTACATACTTTTTTTCTGAATGAGAAGCGTTCATGGCATACCCAACTACTCTGGAAGATTTTGCTGCACCAAGATATTTTGCGATTGCACCGTAGGAGGTAACTCTTCCCTTGGGAATAAGCCTGACTACTTCGAAGACGTCTTGGAAAAAATCTTTTTTTGAATCCACGCAAAAGCGTTTTTAATTGAATTCAACGGTGGACAAACAGGTGGTAATTCGGTTGCATTCAAAAGATAATAATGTCCGTTTTTAAGAGAAGCAAACAAATAAGGTTCATCCAAAACAGTTTCACCAAATCGCGGAACTAGCATTACGTAATCACTGAAACAAGCAGAAAGATAGCGCTGTTCATTTTTAATATTGAGTATTGTCTGGGTGCAGAATTTTTTAGAATAAAGAGAAGAATCTTTAAGTCTGTAGAATCCCCAACGGGTAAGTTGTTGAATATCTTTTTTACGGCATATCCTGTCAAAATCCAAACGCAATTCATCAACGTGACTCATTTGTCCGCAATTTTTGGTGCGAATCATATCCTGAATTGCATCTTCTGATAAAATTTCTGATGCAAAAAGATTCTTTACTTCAAAAACCGTATCATCAGCTCCTGACACTTTTATGTCAGATAGCTCACCATCTCTGTAAAACCTCGCTAATTTCAAAATCCCTGTTTTTATTTAATACGTTCGGCTTTTGGAACCGTTGCCTCTAATTTACCAGAAAAATCAGTGAACTTTAAAAGATTTAATTGAAAGAAACTCAACACAAATTGTTGATATTCAATTGACTTTGAATCTGCAATACTTGATTTTGAATCCTTTAGCCGAAAACAATTGTTCGTAATGGGTTTTAATATTTAGAATTTCACGGGTTTGCTGATCCAGATTTTCAGGCATCTCCTGATACAAATCCCATCTTATTTCTTCACATTTATAACGATGCTCTTCTATTTGTTCCAGGGTTGATTCAAACAATAAATCACTATCGGTTTTCAAATGTATACGTGCTTCTGGTTTAATAAATTTCCGATATAGATTTATAAAAAATTCTGAGGTGAGTCTTTTGTTTGGCTTATTGGGCTGCGGATCAGAAAATGTCAGCCAGATTTCATCAACTTCATTTTCAAAAAAAAACTTATCAAGAAAATCGATCCGCGTTCGGATGAAAGCCACATTATTCATAGAATCATCCGTCACCGTTTTGGCACCATACCAGATTCTGGCTCCCTTTATGTCTACACCAATAAAATTTTTGGATGGGAATTTCTTTCCCAGCCCTACAGAATATTCTCCCTTTCCACAACCCAACTCAAGCACTATCGGATTTTCATTTTTAAAAAAATCACTTCTCCATTTTCCTTTGAGTGGAAATGTGTCAGTATCACATTGCTCCATGGTGGGTTCAAAAACACATGCCATGGTTTTAATTTCAGCAAAACGAAATAGTTTCTTTTTCTTCCCCATTTCTAATCTTCATTGAGCCTTTTGAGAATGACACCAATTTGGATAAGCAAATCAATTTTGGGAGAAGTTTCTGACTTATGATCATTCAGATAATTTCCAAGAATTAAAAGCGACTCACTCAATACTTCATCAGAAGGGACATATTCCAGATTCTCAATAATTGTTTCAACCTCCAGCACTTCTATCAATTCACTTTCAATGGCAATTGAAATTAATTGCGCAATGTAGTTATGGTAATCCAAACCTGAATTCCAGATAGAAGCTAAAAGAATCTGTTTTTGATTCTGATATTTGCTTTCAGAAAGACAGGCCATAATCACCGCCGGAACTTTTGAATTCTTTATGTTGTTCAGCAGATCCTCAATTTCAAATTTTAACTCGTCAGATTTTGTAGAATCCCAGGTTTCCAGTAACGGTTCAATACACGTTTCATTTCCATGTGTGCGCAATGATGAAACTGCTTCCAATTGTTTGGAAGATTCTTTTGATTTCAAATCTTTCAGCAGTAACTGAATCTTTTTGTTTTTACTTTTTTCATCAGACATAAAAAATCTGCATTACTATTTTTGAGAAAAGAGAATTAAAAAAAGCAAACCTGTAAGCCGGGTTCTGTATTTTGTCACAAGGACAAAATTCCTGTCATTTATCTGGCCCTGAAGTCACCCGCAGGATCAATCTATCTACCCTCCGGTTGTTAGTTTTCACTAACCGGGCCGAGCAGACCCAAAACCGGTTTACATGATATTTCAGCTCATGAGGTTTACCTTGCTTACATCATCACTGATGCAACGGTGAGCTCTTACCTCGCCTTTTCACCCTTACCCCCGGATTTACGAAAAATCTGAAGGCGGTAATTTTCTGTGGCACTTTCTGTATTGCGTTTTCACACAACCCTTCCCGTTAGGAAGCATGATGCTCTTTGCTGCCCGGACTTTCCTCCGTTTCAGTATAACCGAAACAGCGACAAGACGGTTTGCACTGCAAAGATAATGTTATTGCTGAAGAATTAAAAAACAAAAAAGGGCAGTGAAATTAATCACCGCCCTTCTTCTGATGAGTAAGTTGGTTATTCTACAATTAATTTTCCAGTTGAAACAGATTCATCACTGATAAACTTAACCAGATAGACACCACTGTTCCAATCCTGAACATCTAAAGTAAGATTCGTTTGATTAACCGAATTTGAGTAAACCATTTCTCCGGCAACATTATATATCAGGATTGCATTCACATCTTTATCCACGGCTAAATTCACAATTGAATTAGTTGGATTCGGATAAATATTTCCGGCAGAAATTTCATTTTCTGAAACACCCGCCAGATTGCGTTCATAATCTTTAAACTCTACACGTGTAATCGTTTCATTTCCTCCAACAACCTGAGCAACCACTTTCAGAACCGGAATTTTATTCCCTTCTGACCACCAGGTATAATGTACTTCATCCGGTGTTGGAAGTTCCAGCCATGTTCCGCCAAAACCAAAATCAACATAGGCTGAATCATCATAAAATAATTCTGAGCGCACACGCACGGCGTCAAAGGTTCCAAAGTTTGTTGATACAGTTCCCCATCCATCCACTTCAGAAAAACGCTGTTGGTGACGAACAAAAATCCCATTAAAAGCAGGATTAAGGTCAACGTACATATATGAGTATGAATCCCAGCTGTCACCAAAATTCATTGGTAACTGATATTCCATATCGATTGTATCGGCAGCCATTGGAACTTCATAGCTATTCAGCACTAATCCCATTCCAACATTCTCCACTGCAGAACTTGAAATTTTTACAAAACCGACTGGTGACTCAACGGTAATTCCAACTCCACCTACACCTGCCAGATCAAATCCAACAAGATTATAGTAATAGTCAGAAGCATAATCAGGTTCAAATATGATATTATTGAACTGTAACTGATATAGCACGCTGGCGTCAGCAACGTTAAAGAATGTATCTATTCGTTGTGAAACGATATGCAAATCTGAATAATCCCATATCTGATTTGCACCTGTTTGTGAAAGATCTAGATTTGTGTCATCAGAAGTACTAACAAGTGCTGTATCATCAGCACCCGGAAAATCAGATTGATCAATTGTAATCTGAGCAGAGGCGAATCCCGTAACAAATACAAGACTCATAAAAAGTAAAATGTGTTTCATGAAATGAGGGTTTAAAAATTACTGCAGGCCAACACTTAAACTGCCAACCATCTGAGGCAAATATAATGAATCTGACTGATCATCATTGTAGAGCATGGACCCAAATTCAAAATCAAACAATGTTGAAACAGGCTTTAGCTGTGCATCCAGTATAGTCTCAATGTTGCTTACCGTAAAATCTTTTGCGCTGTTAACAGAGCAATTTTTTGATGTGTACCAGATTCCATTTTTACGCATGGAGATGATTACATTGCCATAATGAGACACTGATTCAGCAGGTGGCAAATAGAAATATTTAAGTTGCCAGTAATAAACTCCATCCTTCATTCTTATCAAAGTAGTATGCTCAGAAATATTACCGTATTCATCTTTCAATTTATGTCTGAGCTGATAAATTCCATCTTCCAGTTCCTTTACAAATACAAGTGAATCAGAAACCAGATTTCCGTCAAGGAACCACTCATGAATTCCGGCTTCAGTTTCTGGTGTAACAATTAAAGTAGATCCTTCAGACACAGAATTAAAGTAAGGATTTAGTTCACTGAACTCAAAACCATATCTCACCGGCAAAACAAAACTTTCATAATTACTAAAATCAGTAAACTTCAATGTCATTTCATGAACCCCGAATTCAGTTAGCTCTATCTGCTCCTGAAAAACAAAATCGTTCAGCTCATTTTTGACAAGTACGTAATTGAACTGTTCATAGTTCATTCCAAAATTCAATTTATAATGTCCGTTTGTATTGACAAGATAATTCAGTTTTCCTGCCTCAATGGAAGCAATCGAAGCACCGTCATAGATCATTTCAGGCTCA
>Ga0268298_10000508_pt1 | contig 50272 bp, 47 predicted proteins | sample WWTPWeurt_MetaG_FD_194462 | JGI IMG/M metagenome (GOLD analysis project Ga0268298, IMG submission 194462) | Activated sludge microbial communities from WWTP in Nijmegen, Gelderland, Netherland - WWTP Weurt | ecosystem: Engineered > WWTP > Aerobic digester > Activated sludge | place... | reverse complement strand
TACCCCTTTTCTCCCAAGTGACGCAACCATGACAATCTTTTTTATAGCCATTACTTTCATCGTCGGTATCCTTATCTCTACCACGGCCATCGATCGCAACACCGCCCGTGTGCAGACTTTGCCCCTCATGTTCGGCATTTTGCTCTGCCTTGCTTCCGTTTCCACCGGTGTGCTGGGCGGTTATATAGAGTGCCCCGGTTTAGCCGCCGTGCTGCCCAGTCTCTGGCTTATGACGACGGGTGTCTGCCTGGTACTGGTTTCGATTTATGCCTTTTGCAATAGCTCGCCTTTCTCCCGCAGCATTCCCCAGTTTGCTATGTTTGGTTTTTTCAAATGGGATGACTTCGGCAGCTTGCTTCTGATCGGGCTTGCCTTAATTGTGACTGGCTTTTCCAGCTTTTCGAGCAGTATCACCGCTGCTACTGAAGCTAATTCTTCACAGTCGGCCGCACAGGCGGTGGCACAGTCTAAAAAGCCTGCGCAGAAGACTGCTACGACTAAAAAGACTAGAGTGCATAGCACCACGAAGATAAGCCAGAATACGAGAAAATCTAAAGTGCAGTAATTGCCTTTTGCAAATCGACAACCTCGATAGAGTCAGGTCCCAGGACCTGGCTCTTGAGGTTTCTAGCGGTAGTCAGGTTTTTCAGTGCCAGGTCTTTCTTACCTCTAGTGCTGGCCAGTCGGCCCAGGTTCTCGTAGTCGCTGCCCAGGTCGAGTTTGTCGCAGGTTTCCCGCTCATCTATTTGCAGTGCCTGCTGGAAGTACTTTTCAGCTTGATCATAGTCTTTCATATCGCTGCATATGTGTCCGAGGTTGTTCAGGTAAACGGCGATTGCCTTGTTCTGGGCTCCCCAGCACTCTTTGTCGATTTGTAGCGCCTGCTCGTAGAGTGATCTTGCTTCCGGTATTCTGTTTAGTCTGAGAAGAAGCAGGGCTCGGTTGTTCAGGTCACGGGACAGACCCGGATAGCGCTTGACCAGAAGCGAGGTCTTGAGAGTGTGAGCCCGGGCCAGATAGTCTTGTGCCAGGGCGCTGTTGCCGCAAATTTGGTTAGACTCCGCTGCCTCCATGAGGTCTTGCAGTTCTGCTTGCTTGCTTTCAGGGGCAAGCCTTTCAAGCTTTAACATGAGGTTGTAGTAAGCGGCCGCTTCCTTTGAAACACTATCGTAGTGCCTGTGTATGAAACGGGCGATTTCCCTTGCCTTATCTCTGGCGACGGCATAGTTGCGGACTTGCTCTGCCTGATTTAGTTCCTTCAGCAATTGCTCTTTTCTTTCGTAGTAGTCTCCGTGGTAGCCTGCACTTTCGGGCAGGTAGCGCACTGTAATTCTCGTACCGTCTAGTTGGCCGAGTTCAGTAAGGGTGTCCTGGATGCTTCGCTTTCGGAAGTGCTCCGACCATGTTTTCTCGGTCGGTTCTGCCGTCCTACATTCGAGCAAAGCTAAGTGCATTTGAGGGCCTGTGAAGGGATTGTATATGTCGAGCGGCTCCAGTTGAGAGCGGTCCCACCTTCTTGCAGATGCCAGGGATTGCAGGTTTTCGATGCCGGCGCCAAGCAATTTTCTTTGCAGGTTGTATTTTGAGTCAATCCACTTTTGTGCCTGTAAGTTGCACTTATGCTTGGTATAGGTTCGAATCAAGCAGCGTTGAGCACCCTTGGGTTCCTCCGACAATGACTCGTTTTTGCTCTTGTTCCAGCTTCCGTCGGGATTGGTGGTGGGCTTGATACCCTGGCAGATCGCTTCCAGTTTGCTGTCGGCGTAACTTGTCAGTTCGATCCATTTGGATGGCGAGATGGTGTTGTTATGGTCTGTGTATAAGATGCGACCGTATATGTCTGAAAGGCGAAAGAGTCTCTTATCTTTCACCGTTTCATCGATTAGTGCATTGAAGATCTGGAACGACTTCTCGTATTGGCCTAGATTGGCATAGGAATCCGCCAGTCTCAGTTTGTCGTAGAAGGCCTGGTACGAGTTCGGTTTGTTTTGGAGATTGTGGCTGAAGAGATAAACTCTGGCATTTTCCACTAGCTTACTTGGTGCCTCAAGCAGGTTTGAGTGAAAGGGCGCTAGAGCCAGAAATATGAGTGTGAAAATGGCCAGATCGCGAAAGAATCTTTGTACCGGCTTGGTTCCGTTCTGCGGGAAGTCTGAACTTAATTCGTCTTCTTCCGCTTCGGCGGGCGGCTCTACCCTATTTAGCGGTTGTTTCTTACTTGTGGCGGCATACCAGCACCATTTTCCCAGGGCAAAACTTACCACCGGCAGTCCAGCCATGATCATGTGAAAGAAGAAAATTGATTCTACTCGGCAGCCATTAATTCTGTCGTTTATGAGCTGTGCCACTTCAAAGACGCAGAAGAGGGCCGGATTGATAATGAGTAGCAGGCCGTTGACGATGGTGCCGAAAAGAACGGGGCTGCCGTCTCTGCCCCCAGGGGGCTCGCATCCTCCCATTATCTTGGAGCAAAAGAAGAGGATCACTAGAAAGCCCAGCAAGAACAAGAAGGGCAGAGCCTTCTTGCATAGCTTCTCTTCAGGAAATAAATGTGTATCGTTCACGTCTGGCTGCAACTGGTAGGTGCGCTTGCTTCCTCTTTCCACTATAGCGCGGCAGCCGAGCGCTGGGGGAAAAGAGTCCGAGATACTAATACGAATACCAAGTGATCGGCCAAATAATCGGCCAAATTGAGGTGGAAATGTTCTAGAATGGTCTAAAATGTTGAATAGTGTGCTTCTCCAGGATCGGCCAAAATGATCGAGCATCCCAGTCGTATTGAGCCAGCCAGGTTGGATGAAACGCCTGAGAGAATCACAGATTTGATTGCTGAGCTTTCTTCGTCCAGCGCGATTTTAGGTAGAGCATTGCATCCACGCGCGGCTCTATCCTTAGCCGATCTTGTCAGGATAATGAATACGTATTACAGCAATTTGATTGAGGGACATAATACAAGGCCTCTTGAGATACAGAGAGCGTTGGAGGGCAGTTTCGATGACAATTTTGAACGTCGTAACCTTCAGAAGGAGGCGGCAGCTCATGTCAGGGTGCAGGCTAAGATCGATCGATTAATGGCTGCCGGTGAGCTTCCTGAACCGGCATCAAAGGCGTTTATCTGCTGGTTGCACAGGGAATTTTATCTGGATGCACCGGTAGATCTTTTGAAGGTAGATGACGGACAAGATTCATTTTTGATGCAGCCCGGGGAATGGCGAAAGAAGGATGTATCTGTTGGTCGGCACATTCCGCCATCAAGTTCTTGCGTAGAAGAGTTTATGGACCATTTCGCGAGTCGATATCGCCTCGAAGGTATGGGAATGTCCGCAAAAATTTTGTCTATTCCCGCAGCCCATCACAGGTTCAACTTTATCCATCCCTTTCCTGACGGTAATGGCAGAGTTAGTAGACTGATGAGTCATGCCATGGCGTTGAAAGCGGGCATAGGTGCCCATGGGCTTTGGTCTATTTCACGAGGACTGGCCAGGGGGCTTGAGAGTCGCCTTGAGTATAAGCAAATGATGGATTTAGCTGATTCGCCTCGGGCGGGAGATCTCGACGGGCGAGGCAATCTTTCCCAGCGTGCCCTTCTAGAATTTACGGAATGGTTTCTCAAGGTTTGTCTGGATCAGATTACCTTTATGTCATCCTTGTTCAGCCTTGATACGTTGGGGCAGAGGCTTTCAATTTATGTTGAGCGTACAGAAGATCTCAAGCCTGAGAGTCAGGATTTATTGATGGAAGCGCTCATTCGTGGAGAGGTTCCTCGTGGAGATGTGCCTAGAATTACTAGACTTCCCGAAAGAAGTGCAAGGCGTGTGCTGAACTCCTTGATTGCGCACGGTCTTCTTCGTTCCGATACGCCAAAGGGAAGCCTTAATCTCAGTTTTCCTGTGGCTGCCTTGGAGCGACTATTCCCAAGACTATATCCAGAGACTTGACCGGACAGAAGAAAATTTTCTATGAACCTTGGAACTTCAACTCTAAGTTAGACAAAAAACCTGGCACAAACTTTTGCATTTCCGGCAAAATGGTGCTGTAGATCTGCTTCGCCGGGCTTACTTGCAGAACTCGGTGCGGGCTGCAATTCAATACAAAAGAAGATTCCAGAACAAAAGACGAGTCCAGAGTAAAGAGGCACTACCTTTGAAACTAGTAGATCTAACCAGATTACTTGAACCTATCGACATTAGCGAGTTTCCGGAGCAGTTGCGTCCGCTCTATCGCATTATTTGTCCTGAGGTCGAGTACATCGGTCACGCTAAGGGCGCCAAGATAATGGGCGAGATTTTTGGTTGCAGTGAGGAGCATTTACCTGATGGTGAGGGCTGGGCTGAAGAGAACCTATCCATTTCCACCCATCTGGGCACCCATGTGGATGCTCCCTGGCATTACGGTAGTAAGACAAGCAATAAGCCGGCTCTGACCGTTGAGCAGATTCCTCTTTCCGACCTCTTCCTGGACGGCGTAGTGCTCGATCTCAGTCATCTGTGTATGAGTGCAGCCGGAATTGAAATTAAGCACCTGGAAGAGGCTCTCAGAGCTATCGATTATCAGATTAAGCCTAGAGATGCGGTGCTGATTAAAACCGGTCATGATCAGTTTCACCTGACCGACCCCAGGCGTTATGCCTATCCGGGCATGCTGGCTGCTTCTGCGGTCTGGCTGGCGGAGCAGGGGGCGCTGGTACTTGGCACCGATGCCCTGGGCTTCGACAGACCCTTCCCAGCTATGATTGAAGCCTGGAAGAGAAGTGGTGATAAGTCACATATCTGGGATGGTCACTATGCGCTGAGAAATTATCAGTGCTATGTGGTGCAGCAATTGAGTAATTTGGAAGCGCTGCCCGCCAGTGGCTTCAAGGTTTCCTTCTTCCCTCTCAAGCTTGCCGGAGCAAGTGCCGCACCGGCAAGGGTTGTGGCTTTCTTAGAGGATTAGCGAGCGAATCGCCCCGTCTTTGATTGCTCGGGCAGTGTAGAGCCAGTCTAAAGCCAGTAAAAAGCACCTGAAAAAAAGAAAGAGACCCAGAGGATCTCTTTCTTTAATGGGGTTGCCGCCGTTGGATGGTTAATCTTTCCCTGGCTTATTCAGAGGACGGCGGCCTCAATTTCTACTCTAATGCTTGACATGCTCTTGAACTACAGGGTTTTTCCTGAGTTATTTTCGGTTGTCAATTGTTCTGCAAGTTGTTAGTGCGCTTTGGCGTACTGATAACGAATGGTATAGCTGGAGCGCTCGTCTTTGTTGGAGTAGCCTGCCACCGGTTCGGCTATCTGCACGATGCAGTTGTTGCCGTCTTTGTTGGTTGCCATGATGGAATCTTTGTCTTTGTAATTGATTTTCCAGTTGTACATCTGGAAGACACTCTGGTACCAGTCTTTTACCTGGTCTTTGGTCTCTTTGACATTGAAAGTCATGACGTAATTAGCGCCTTGCTTGCCTACTCTGTCGTAGACAAGACCATTCAAGAAACGTGCTTTCCCTGTGTATTCCGGCACGCCGTCCAGATTGACTTTATCTTTCAAGTTGTCCGGCGGCTTGGCCAGAGATTCTCCGGTGGGTTGATAGGCAGGTTTCTTGTTGAGCTTATTGGGGTCTAGCTGCCCCTTTTGCTTGTCGGTTTGCGGGTTGGGCACTTGGCAGAGTCCGGCCTGTAAGGAGAGCTGGGCCAGGAACAGTGATACCAGGGCTAGTTTGAAACCCTTACTTTGAACCGCTTTAAGTCCATATCTGAACCCGTTCATGAACGCTCCTCCAACTTGACGCTTAATACCAGTGACAATACCAGTAGGTTCTGGATACCCTACTCAACTAGATACCCAGTTAAATCATATCCTAATTGCAAGAAAAGAAGAGAGCCAGACTCGGTAGCCTGGCTCTCTTTCTATCTATCGGATTGAAGTCCTTAGGTATAGCTCCTTATTAGTTAGGTTTGGAGTAGGTATCACCGGTAGCGGTCTGTTCGAATTTCAGTTCACCCAGGAAGTTGTTGTATCCGGAGCTAGGAGCCCAGTGGGCGGCATCGTTAGCAACAGAGGAGTTGTTGTAGTGGGTGAAGGGAACTTCGTGGTAGCCTGCGTCTCCGATGGGGGCACCACCTACACCCTTGCGGGTGTTGACGACCCAGCCGCTGAGCGGATAGTTGCCGGTGTTGCAGTTGGAGGCTGTAGCAGCACCCTGACCATCAGGGGTGAGACCGCCAGCTTTGATTTCGGAGAGGTAGCCACCGCCTACGGGGAAGGTCTCGGTCATGTATACCTGGGAACCATCAGCGTACATGTAGAAGGTCTTACCGAGAGGCAGGGTAGCTGAAGCGAGAGCGTCTCTCACGTGCTGGGCGAGGTTGCCGTCTTCGGGGTTGACCTGGCGCATGCGGTCGATGATTTTGTCAACGGTGGAGGTGGAGGCACATCCGCCGATTTCATTCAGGAGTTCCATGGGGGAACCATTAGCCAGGTAGTTGATCTTGCCGCCCAGGTAGGGCTTGGCGCTGCCGTTGGCTGGTGGACGAAGCACAGTACCGGATCCGTTTCTGCCCCAGAGTTTGACTCCGGAAGGAGCAGGAGCGGAAGTGTGGGCGCTGCGGTATCCGTGAGCTCTCTGGGCGAGCATGTCGCCTTTCATGAACTCTACGTTGCTGAAGCCGGCTACGGGGTCGATTACTGAAGAACCGTTGACGGCGCTTCTGCCGTAGTTGCCCATCCACATCAGGGTGTTGGCATCGCTGCAGTGCGGGTTGGTGGCAGGGTCGATGTCGTACATGGTGTAGATGCAGTTCATGACGTTGGTGGAGCCGAGCATATCCAGGTCGGCCTGGGAGGCGTAGTGGTTATTGGCGGCAGTTGTACGGAGGTCATAAGCAGCAGGGTTGTTGTACGGATCTTCGGCTTTGCCGGTCCAGAGGGCCGGGTCACCACCACCGACGTTTCCTACGAGAGGATCGAAGGGGAAGTTACCTTTGGTCTGGTTGTAGGCACCGATGTCGGCCATGGCCTGAGGACCAGCTGGGCTGTGGGAGAAGATGTTGGTGTTCTGGTCCATATTGATGCCGGGAGCATGGAAGAGCTCCTGGTTGAATATGTCGTTGGAACCATCGTTTACCACAGTGCTGAGCGGGAAGTGAGGTGTGTTGACGGTGAGAGCGCTCGGTCCGTTGACGATTCTTACGAAGCCTTTGGGCAGGCGAGCAGCATACTGTTTGTCAAGGCAACCCACGATGGCGCAGGCTATGGAGCCACCGAACATTCCAGTCTTACCTTCCAGCGCTCTGGAATTGGTCTGGAAAGCGTTGGGGATGGCAGGGGTGGTCACGCCGGCAGGAACTGCGGCGGAGAAGTTGCCATGATCAACAAGGTGGGGTCTGGTGTCAGGGAAGACGGGTACAAGGGTGAAGTTCTGGGCACCGGCTGCTACTTGCTGATAACCAGCGGAGTAGTCATCACCGGAAGGAGCTTTCTGACCGGCGGAGTTGACGGGAGGTGCCCATCCGCCCATGGAAGCCTTAGTAGCTCCGTGGAAGAATACGTTGGACGAGCTGCCGACCTTCATATAGCCGGGGGTGATGTCCTGAGCCAGTTGCACAGGATTGCCGTTGAACATTTTGGTGTTGTTGTTGGTGGATATGGCGTGGAAGTCTCCAGCCAATGCACCGCCGGGGTTGGCGCAGGCGGCAACCAGGTTGGCTTTGAGCATGTTGCCCAACATGTTGACCTGGTTGTGAATCATACCGGCGTTGGCAGCAGCCAACGGGGTGCCTTCGTCTTGAGCGTTCTTACAAACGATCATCGCTTTGGCGACGATGCGGTTGTAGCTAAGAAGGTCGAGCCTGTTCGGTGTGTCGCAAAGAGCACCGAATTCTTCCTGGTCAGCAGCTGAGGACAGCGTTACAGCACCCCTTCTGATCGCTTGTTTGGCGACGTTGAGGGCGCCGGCGTCGGTTGCGTTAGCAACCTCTCTGCCACCACCGATGATTTTGGACAGGAAGAAGAAGCCGACGCCTATTACTATTACGACGAGCACACAGGCGGCTGCTAAGCCGAGTGTTGCCCCTCTCTGTCGTCGTACTGTCATATTTTTATTCCTCCACGCACCGATTGCTCGGCTCTTTTTCGTAATTAGTGCTCCGGTCAGACCGAAGGCTTTGAATAAGGGTCTACGAGATTAGTAAAGTGAAACTCTGTTAATTATCATCCTCTAATCTTACCCTGGCGTCAAGAGTCTGTTTAATCTCTCTGGATTCCTTGTAACCCTAGCTGGGCGGCGATAACCCTGGATTACATGCATTTAATATTCCCACAAAACATGGGAAATATAGATTAAATTAGCAATGGTTAATATTTAATTTTGGCATTTCTCAGAATTTTCGCCGGGCTCAGGCTCCGTCCCCCGGCTTTCTTCCTGGCTGGATAGCGCCGAAATGGCGGCAATGACAAGCCAGAAGAGGAAGTGTACTTGAGGTCTATAGAAAACGGTGTCCACCATACCCTGAACCATTAATGAGACCAGCGCTGCGGCCAGTCCCAGGGCCAGATAGCTGAGATTACTATCCTTATAAAACAGGAGATGGGCTCTTGCGAAACTGAATAGAATCAAAAGCCCAAAAGAAACTAGACCAAGAATGCCCGTCTCTACCCCCACTTCCAGGGGCACGCAATAAGTGCCGAGGGCATCGAAACCGCTCTTCATATATAGTCCGTAGGCCAGACGAAAGGCGCTGTTGCCGGAACCTACTCCCAGCCACCAGTTGTCGGCAAACATAGCCATGGAGGCACGCCATACATGCATGCGGTAGGCATTGCTGGAATGCTCGGAACCGGCAAATATGGAGGCCAGTCTTTGCTCGAAGGTAGGCATGAGGAAATGCAGTGCGGCATAAAGCGCCGCCGCCACCGCCAGGAAGATAAGGGCGCTCGGGGCAATTAGTTTTGGCTTCTTACTGAAGAAATAGACCGAGAGTGCCAGTACGATGAATCCGCCGGTGCCTATTATTGATAGATAGCCGCCCCGGCTTCCGGTCAGGAAAATGGCCACGGCCGTGATGATGGCGGTGATGAGAAAGAGCGGCGAAATCAAAAAACGCAATTTGCTCTTTGCCTTACCTATATATGTAGACATTGCCAGAGCCAGGGGCGCCAGCGGCAGCAGATAGCCTGCCAGCAGGTTGGGGTTGCCCAGGGTCGAGTAAATGCGAGTGCCTTTGTTTTCCACCGTAGGGTCTTCCCAGGTAGCCAGTGGTGCCACGCCGATCTTGTACTGGTAGAGTCCGTAGAGGCTGACCGCAAGCCCGCTCAGAAGCGCTGCCGAGAGATACCAGGGCAACCTTTCTTTGCGGTCCAGCAGGCTGGCCTTGAGCAGGAAGTAGGAGAGGGTGTAGACCGCCACCTTGCTCAAGCCCTTGATGCTCTGCGGCAGGTAATGGGAGGAAATGCTGGAAATAATGTTGGCGCCCAGGTAAAGCGCCACCATCAAGTCCATCATATTGAACTTAAAAGTCGAGCCGCTTCCCAGAAGGCGTGAAACCAGGTAGATGCCGCCGGCAGCCAGGGCAATAAGAGCCAGGGCCTCTTTATCGGAAGCAAACTGAGGCAAGCCCAGGGCGGCAAAAAGTACCAGCAGAATCAGAAACGACAGGGTATTAAGGCTTTGCCCCAGGCGTGGCGCGAAATTGAGAGACTTGAGCCGCTTGCTCAGACCGTCGAAGAGGGCGAGGAGGGAACCAAGCAGAAATGATTCTCTCACCAGTTGACCGAAACGGTCATCCAGCTTGGATGCGGACAGCTTCAGCACGAGCTCGTTTAACACTTGCAAGATCTACTTATTTAGTGGCGCCGTCGTAGATGTCTACAACTACACCTTGAACTCTGTATTTGAAGGCTTCAAGCTCGATCTGGTTGCCCACCTTGATTTTATTGCCGCGAATTACGTAACCGTCTTCAGTTTGCTCGGAATCGTCTTGCACGGTGACCAGGAAGTCGTGAGCAATGGCATTGGCAGGGTCGGGAAAAGCCAGGGCTTTCTTACCGTCGGGGCTGAGAAAGGCCACTTGTTTCTGCCAGTGTTCGCATTTGACGATGGTCATGGGCGGATGCACCGGCTGGTTGCGAATGGTGATGCTGGCCTTTTGACCGGGGGTGAAAAGGGTGGTGTCCTTGGTTTTGAGACCGGTTATGAAAACTTCTATGTTTACCCTGGGAGTGCCTTGAATTTTCTGGTTGACTCCGGCATAACCGGCCCTGGCCAGACCTAGACCGAGGACGGCTGTCAAAGCCCCGGCAAGCAGGCTGACATCGATTAGATTTAGGCGTCTCTTTTGGGTCATGGCTTACTCTTTTGCTTTCTTCTTGGCACTTGGTTCGGCTTCTTTCTCGAAGAATATGGAAACCGCACCGGTTACTCTTCTTACCAGTCGTACCTTTTCATGTTCGACTTCCTGCCCATATTCTAATTCCTCCGCCCCTTTGATTCGTAAAAGGTCAAGAAGATGACTCTTTTCTTCGGCACTGAGGGTGAGTTTGCCTGTATGGAAATCGTTGGCCAGCTTGAGCAGGTCCATGGCACTCATCTCTAACGATATTTCTGGCATTGGTTTTCTTGTTTAGAAGAGCTAGCACATATTAGCAGCTTGACCACCGGACGCGCTTTTCAAATTTTTGCAGATATTTTTGCGGTAAATACGTAGCTTCATGTCGAAGAATTCTCTCAGGAAGATACATCCATACACGTGGCGATGACCGAGTCAAGAAATGCTCTTACCCGAAGGAATTTAAGAAAATGGCGCAATTTGAAAATGAAAGCAAGCATGTCGAGAAGGCGAAACTGGATGCTAACCGCGAAGGCGGAGAGAATCACGGCGACAAACTGGTCAAGGCGGCTTACGGCGATCAGGGCGAACCTGGGATTATGTGTAACGATAATACCCGTGAGCTTTTGCGCCAGAACGAAGCCTTCATCAAGCAGGTCCAGGAGCAAGCCGAACGTGTAGTGGCCAGCATCATGAAAAGTTTTGACGCTCTGCCCATGGAAAAGCAGGAGCAGTTTGTAAACGGCATTGACCGCAAGAATTTGAGCAAGCATGATGTGGTTTACCATACTTTTCTGAAAAACTGGGATTCCCGCCAGACTAGCGCCTCTGCCTGAGGCTTACAGCAGAGTCACTGCCTCAGTCGGGCAAATTGAGTTTTTCAAGATGCTCGAGCATTTCTTTCTGGCTGGTGACGGCTGTGCCTGGTTTTCTTACGACAATGGAAGCGGCCAGGTTTCCTAGAGCCATCGCTTCTTCCATGCTGGCACCGGAAGTGAGCGCCAGGGCCATTGTGGCAACAACGGTGTCACCTGCGCCGGTGACGTCGAAGACCTCCGAGCGGTTGAACGCCGGAATTTCAAACATGGGTTTGCCCTTCTGGAAGAGCACCATGCCCTCGCCGCCGCGGGTGACGAGCAAGGCTTTAACTCCCGACTTATTGAGTAGAATTTCGCCCAGCTTCTCCAGGGCTTCTCTGGAATTGATTTCCATCTGGGCATAAGCTTCCGCATCAGGCTGATTGGGAGTCATCAAGGTACAGTCCTGGAAGCGCTGGAAATCACCCTGAGCGTCAACTATGACCATCAAGTCTTTTTCTTTAGCCATTTTCTTGACGGCGGCGATGACACCATCGGTAATGACACCGGCTTTATAGTCGGAGAGAATGATGGCGTGTGTTTCAACGTTTTGAGCGTTGTTTATCTTTTCAATGAGAGCGGCTTCCGACTCTCGCGAGATCGGTTCGTGGCTGATTCTGTCGATGCGCAGTAGTTGCTGCATCAGGCTGTGAGATTTAGAGATGATGCGGGTTTTGACCGTGGTCGGTCGGGTTTTGTCTTTGACCAGGTCATGGGTAATGCCATGGGCTTCCAGGCATTTGGCCAGGCTGTCGGCAAAGCCGTCTTCGCCGCAGATCCCGATGGCGTGACATTTACCGCCCAGGGCTGTGACATTATGGGCGGTGTTGGCGGCACCACCGGGAATGTGTTCGGTTGAGACATGCTCCAGTATCAGTACCGGCGCTTCCCTGGATATACGTTCGGGTTTGCCCTCCAGGAGGCGATCGATGAGAAGGTCTCCCACTACCGTCACTGCGCCGCCGCTCAAGTTGATAATGCGGGTTTTCAGACGGTTTCTGGAAAGCGGGCTCATCATTGGAACCGCGGATTTTACGCCTAAATCAGTTGGATGCACTCTCTCCAATTCCTTAAATAGCTGCTTGCCGAGCTGGTTGTCAGGGTCTATGCCCAGGGCAAAGAGGGTAGACTTCTTTGCTTCCTCAATATAGCGTAAATGTTGGTAGAGACGTGCTAGATGAAGCGCATTTGAAAGAGCGTCCGTGGGTGAAAGGGAATTAGTGAGATTTTCTCTGGCCCTGGCAAGACCGGCCCTTTCAGCGCTTGTGAGCTTGTCGTCGTCGGTTATATGGGTCTGAAGAATCAAATCGGTAATTTGAGGTTTCAAATTATTTAGTCTCAGTTCGCTCTTTTCTCCTTCAAATTCCGATTTTCTAAGCTGAAAATGCTGCCTCAACCCGATGGGGAAAAAGAGACCGGGATTGGCGGAAGGATTCAGGTCGCTGTCATTGCCGGCGAGGGTGAACTCTTTGCGGGTCCTGATTTCATCTTTCTTTTCCGGTTCGATGTGTCGACTGAGTCCGCCGGTTTCAATTTTGCGAGTGAGAAAGGCTCTCTTTTCGCTTTCCTCTTTCAGACCACTGCCGCTGACCTCCACCTGCAAGTTGCCGGAGAGCTTGTGCGAACCGGGCTCTCTCGCTTCGGGCGCCAGGCGTTCATTGGCCTTGAGAAGCGCCTCTTCCGCCTGTGTTTTAGCGGACAGCTCTTCGGAGTTGTCGCTATTGTTTGGCTGGTTGTGGGAATGGACCATGGGTTTTCAAGAATCACTTTCTACAATGGCATTATAAGTGGCGGAGCGGTGCTAAAATAGCCCCATGACTAAAGTCTTGTATCGTGAGTTTTTTGCCCTTGTGGCGCTTCTCTGGTCGGCCTGTCCCCTGGTTTTAGCGGAAGAGCCGCAGTTGAAGCCGGCTATCAAAAATTCTGCCGGTGGCGGCGGACAACCGATTGCTCTCAGTGCCAGTCATGTTCGAAAGGATGTCGGTGCCGCTAAGAAAATGGCGGCCTTGCGATGGTTCGACAAAATGGCGCTGGCTGATCCGCAACTTGTGGAGTCAATCACCGCCTATTCCTCTTCTGCCTCAATACTGGCTCGTCATCCTCATTTAGATAAAATTGCCGAAGCCGATCCTTATCTCTGCCGTCGATTGACCCGGTGGCGCGGTGCCGCCCGAGTTCTGGCCAGGAATCCGAAGGCCTACAAAGTGGTGGCAAGAGATCCCGAGGGTATATATCGGGCCATCAAAAATGACAGATCTTATGCCAAGCTGCTCTCTAAAAACCCCTATTTCAATCAGATGGTGGTAGAAAACCCGGAGCTGGGCAGAGTATTGTCGCGCTACATGTGATGGCGGAAGCGTTCAGTCAGAGCCTCTGGGCTCCTCTCTTGATTGGCCTGGCCACTGGTCTTCTGTCGGGTACCTTTGGTGTCGGCGGCGGTATCGTGGCTACCCCCCTTTTGAGACTTTGTCTGGGACTTTCCCCCCAGGTGGCTGTGGGAACAACTCTGGCTGTAATTTTGCCCACCTCCCTCACTGGTGTAATCAACTATTATCGTAAGAACTTTGTGGACACGCGACTGGCTTTACGGCTGGCTTTGCCTTCGGCCCTGGCCGGTTATCTGGGCGCCCGCTTGACTGATGCCGTAAGCGGCTCTTTTCTGATGGTGGCTTTCGCTTTGCTTATAGCCCTGGCCGGCTTTGATTTATTGACGGGCTTTAGCGAGAAATTGAAGAAGAAGGCCGCCGGTGAGACCTACGAAAGCCCGCCCTGGTCAAGGGTTTTGCCGGTGGGACTTTTGGCCGGTTTTCTCTCGGGCTTTTTTGGTGTGGGCGGGGGTTTTGTCATGATTCCTATTTTTATTGCTTATTTTTCCATGCCCCTGAAACTGGCCCTCGGTACTTCGCTTTTGACCGTGGCCTTTATTGCCGTGCCCGGCATCCTTACTCACTTTATGCTCAATCATGTGCGCCCGGATCTGACCCTGCTTTTGGTTTCAGGGGCGGTGCCCGGCTCCTATCTGGGTAGTCGCCTGGCTATAATTATTAAAGACAATCTACTGCGCAAAGCTTTTGCCTTGATTATGCTGTTTATTGCCGGGCAGATGGTTTTTAGCGAACTTCCGAAACTGGGGAACCATTGACTTGCTTCATATTCGACTGATTGAAATGGAAGCGGAGAAGCTAGCCAGAGAAGAGGCTGAACGTGCCTTGAAAGGCGGCGAAAAGCAACTTCCCCATGAATGCGAGCTCATTAAGTGCCACATCGAGGAAGAGGTGGGCTTGAAGTTGGCTCAGTCCTGTGCCTCAGACTTCCGCGGCTGGCTTACCTACCGGCGTCTCAACGGCGATCTAGTGATCATTCGCGGGCGAGCTTTCCAGGAAGCTTCCTCTTTCATGTTCGGTGCTGGTAAGTGGAAAGCCGGTTTGGACGTACCCTTCGGTCTTGATACCGTGCGGGAGCGCCAGCGTGGCTTTGACGTTTCACCGCCCCAGGCCCTCGATCACCTCATGGTCAATTTCGGCATGGGCAAGAGCAGCAGGGTTTTTCTCTGGTACGGCGAAAATATTGCGCCTTACAGACTGATTTTTGAGGAAGAACTGCAGGAGATACAGGATCTGCCTGTGGGCGAGAGCCCCCAGAAGAATCTCATGGAAGCCTTGAGTGAAGGCATGGGTTGGATATTGAATAAGCCCAGGGAATTGACCCTGCCCGAGTACATAAAGCAACTGAAGCCGAAGCCCTGCTAAGCCCGCTCTTTGCTCTGGTTTGTGGGTGATAAGCCGAGCTGAGCCTCAGTTCAGGTTTCAAAGTTGTTTCTCAATTATCATAATCCCATGGGTGGAAAGTTCTTTGGCTTCATGAACCTCAAGGGTGCCGGTAGGGCAGTGTTTCCTGCCAGTCTGGTGGCCTTTATTTTGACCGGGATTTGTCTCGATAGGCTTATCTTTCCGCTTCTGGAAGATCACAAAATATTCTGGGGTGCAGCCTGGTCTGATGACGAGAAGAAACTCTTCAAGCTCAATTGTCTGAGGAACTGGGCGTCCAGTCAGGACCCACTCTTCCGCAATCACCTGATTCAGCCCCTGGCAGAGAAAGAGCGGCGCGGACCGCGAATACTGGTCATGGGTGATTCTTTCGTCTGGGGCGATGGTTATCGAAATATCAACGATCTGTGGTGGCGGCAGCTCAGTCGGCAACTGGCGTCCCGTGGATTCAGGAACGTGGAAGTGCTGGCGGCTGGTTATCCGGGCTTTTCCACCTCTCTGGAAACGAAGGCGGCACGCCGTTTGATTAGAAGTCTCAAACCTGATTTGATCGTTTTTGGTTATACGGAAAACGATGCCGATGAGGGACTTGTGAAGCAGAATGCTGCCGTCTCCATCTCACGAGCTTCCGGCGTGTTCAAACGTATCTTGCCGAATCTCTGCATTTATATTGACCGACAGATCTTCTCTCGCTGGAAGAGTTTCTCCAGTCTGGAGACCGCCAACGAGGAAAAGAAAAATCAGCAGTGGGAGTTTCAACTTCTGGACGGTGAAAATTTTGCGCGCTTCAAAGGCACCGTGGCCGACATGGGTCAGCTTCTTAAGGAGAGCGGGGTGCCGGGATTTGTCATCAGCCTGCCTAAGTCGCCGGATGCTCAGTATTATGAGGCTTGTTTCGAGCCGGTTAAACCGCTCTTCTCGGAAGCTGCCGTGCCTTTCCTTGATCTGTCGCGACCTCTGAAAGGTTGGTACGGGGAAGCTTTGCCCACGGTGCTTGCCCTGAATCCCCTGGCTCTGGTCAATCCCGGCAGTTTCCTGCATATAAGCCCTGCCAATTCACATCCCAGCGCTGCCCTCACTCATTTTTACGGGCGGCAGGCGGCGGATTTTATTGAAAAGAATTACCGGCATATCTTAGGGACGAAGGTAGAACCTGTGCCTGAGCCGACTCTCTCCATCAATGATTGCATGCCGATTTTTGCCGGCGGCACCCGCACCAGGTCCGGTGTGGAATTTTCCTTTCCTGATCCTTCCCTGCTTCTAAAGATGCCAGGACGCAAGCCCTTTGTGCAGTTCAATCTGGAAAATCCACTGCCTTTGAAGAAGATTCTGATAAAGTCAGCAGGTCCGGTACCAACCGCCTGCACTCTCTATGTCACTACTATTAATGCCGCTGTGGGCTTCGACACCGGCAAGACCCTGGTCTTTGAAGGAAGACCCGGGGCCGCCGGGCAGTTTGAAGTGGATTTGAGTGCCGTTAAGGAACCCGTCAATACGGTAGGCATTAGTGCCAGTTATGCCGGAGCACCGGGCGCTAAAGCCGCAGAACGTATGCTGCAATTGGAATTTACAAGGTAAATCAGGCTTTGTCCAATTCTGCCGCTTTCTCTTTGATCTTGATTGTTTCACCTGCTTGCGCTTCTTCCTGGCGTTTCAGAAGTTTGGATGCGCCTTTGGCCAGGTCCATGAACTCGATGGGAATGGGGAAGATCAAGGTGGAGTTTTTCTCGGCAGAGACTTCTACCATGGTTTGCAGTTGTCTGAGTTGCATGGCGCCCGGTGTGCCTGAGATAACTTCCGCTGCCTGAGCCAGTTTCTCCGCGGCCTGATGTTCACCTTCGGCGGCTACGATTTTGGCTCTTCTTTCACGTTCTGCTTCCGCCTGCTTGGCCATGGCCCTTTGCATTGAAACCGGAATTTCCACATCTTTGACTTCTACGGCACTGACCTTTATGCCCCAGCCTTCCGTCTGTCTGTCGATGATGGCCGAGAGCTTGGCATTGATGGCATCCCTCTCTGTTAAAAGCTCATCTAATTCGTGTTGACCGAGGATGCTGCGCAGCGTGGTCTGGGCAATCTGCATGGTGGCAGCCAGGGGATCTTCGATTTTGGTTACGGCTTTGAAGGCGTCATCTACCTGGAAGAAGCAGACGGCTGCAGTTTTGACGGAGACGTTGTCTTTGGTGATGATTTCCTGCATGGGTATAGGCATAGTCATAATGCGCAGGTCGACTTTTTTAGATTGCTGAAAGATGGGCCAGACAAACTGCAGCCCCGGACCTTTGACTCCGTCTGCACGGCCGAGGGTGAAGACAACTATCTTTTCGTACTCTTTGATTACCTTCAGAGCGCTGAGGGTGTAGGCCAACAGGAAAACCAGGAAACCCAGCATGCCTTCCATATTATTTACCTTCCTTAGATTTGCTCCCGCGACTTTCTCTAGATTATATCGCCCCCGGCTCCTGCTCGTGCAAGGTTTCGGGGAGGTCGGCCGACTTTCGCAGTCTGGCAATGTAAAAGCCTTGCGGGGCCTGTCTGGAGGGCAGGAACATCACCTGGCCGCTGTGGGCTTCCTCTGCCAGATTCCACTTATCAACCAGGTCTGGAGGGAAGGCGTCTGAAAGGTCTTCCAACTGGAAGTCCCTATGTTCTGCCAGGAACTGCGCCACAATCTGCGGACCTTCTTCCTTTTCGATGGAGCAGGTGGAATAGACCAGTAAGCCGCCCGGTCTTACCAGTTTGGCGGCGTTATTGAGGAGCGCCGTCTGCAACCTGGTCAGTTTCTCCAGATCCGACTCGAGGCGGTTCAGCCTTAAGTCTGAGCGTTTGGCGATAACGCCGGTACCGGAGCAAGGCGCATCCACCAGCACTCTGTCGGCTCCCCCTTCGAATTTGAAGAAGCGACCGTCTGCCTGTCTGGTTTCGATATTGCGAAGACCCAGTCTCAGTCTGGTTTCCCGCAAGAGCTTCAGTCTGCTGTCGTGAATGTCTACGGCAATGATGCGCCCTTTGCCTTCCATATGTTCGGCCATATTCATGGTCTTGCCGCCCGGTGCGGCGCAAAGATCGATGATGGTTTCACCGGGGGCTGCTTGCACCACCTGGGAAACAAAGGCTGCTGCTTCGTCTTGCACGGTGAAGATACCTTCGGCGAAGCCTGGAAAATCTTCCAGCTTGGGTCTGTCCTTGCCTTTGCTTTCGACAATCAGGCAGGTGGGCACAAGTTCCGAAACCCGAGTTTTGATGCCTTTCTTGAGCAAGATTGCGGCCATGGCCTCGGTTTCAATGGCTAAACTATTGACGCGCAAGGTCAGGGCCGGGGCCACCTGGCAATGCTTGAGCAGGCTCAGGGTTTCGCTCTCACCGTAGGCATTGAGCCAGCGCACCACCAGCCAGTGGGGCATGGAATATTGTCTGGCCAGTTTGAGGGAGTTTTCTTCCTCTCTCTCCAGGTCTGCTTTACCTGCCTTATGAGGATTTCTCAGATAGGCCCTGAGGATGCCTGTTACGAACTTGACGATACCCTCGTGTCCGACCAATCTTGCGATATCGCCGGCGGTATCAAGAACGGCGCTCTCGGGAATGTCGGACATTTCGTTCAACTGAAAAATGGCCACGCGCAAGAGATTGAGCACCGGTGGGCGGATTTTTTCCAGGGGCTGGCTGGCCAGAGCTCTCAGTTCTTGATCGATGGCTTCGCGCTGCCTCAACACGCCCAGTACCAGAGCCGTAGTGAAGGCTCTGTCCCGTGCTTCCATGTCCGACTTATCGAGGGCATGGTCGAGAGCCAGGTTGGCATAGGCGCCGCTTACATCGATACGGGTCAAAATCTCGACGGCGATTTTGCGTGCTTTGACGCCTTTTTTGTTGCCTCTGGCGCCGCGATTTGCCCTGGCAGCCGTTGCCTTCTTCTCATCCAAGCTGTTCTTCTCCACTTATAATCGCTTCTCTGGCGCCGGCCAGGAAGGCTTTTACTTCCATAGCAGACCTCGACTCCGGCTGCACCACCAGTAGTTCCAGGCGCTGGCAGCCGTCCCCGCAAGCCACAAGCAGTCTTGTGCCATCCTGAACCAGGGTGCCGGGCTGCAGGCGTTCACCATTTGCTGCCGGCGTGCATTTAAGCACCTTCAGACCTTTCTTTCGAAAGGTAGTGTAGGTGGAAGGCCAGGGGCTCAGACCCCTGACCAGGTTATGCAAGGCCTGCGCTGATTTGTTGAAGTCCAATTTCCCCATTTCCTTGGTCAGGATGGGGGCAAAGGTAGCTTCGGCATCATTCTGTCTGACCGCCTCCACCTCACCGTTTACCAGTCCTTTCAGGGTTTTGACCAGAAGGGCCGCTCCCACCTGGGACATTTCTCTGGACAGTTCTTCTGCTGTCATTTGCGAGTGGATGGGAATTTCCGCTTTGAGCAGCATGGGACCTGTGTCTACGCCCAATTCCGTGAACATGGTGGTCACACCGGTGACGGTATCACCATTGATTATTGACCAGTTGATAGGGGCTGCACCGCGCAGTTTAGGAAGCAGCGAACCATGTACGTTGACCACTCCCATGGGGGCAAGAGTCAAAACTTCCTTCTTGAGAATTTGACCAAAGGCAACCATAGCCAGGATATCTGGCTTTAGCTCGCGCATGGCTTGCACCACATCAGGTGCCTTGGCCAGCTTTTCCGGTTGCAGGACGGGAATTCCGTGCGCCTGGGCCAGCACCTTGGTGGGGGGCGGCATCAGCTTATTGCCCCGGCCCTTGGGCCTGTCCGGTTGTGCAACTACGGCAAGAACCTGGAAGTCACTTTCGTTGATGAGCGCTTCCAGGCACGGCACGGCGAAGTCTGGTGTGCCCAGGTATATAATTTTCAGCATTTACTCGGTTTTACTTGGCAAGCGATATTTCTACTACTTGCTCAAAGTTTAACAGCACTCTATCGTCGAGCATGATGTAAGACAGCCTTGTGCCGTCAAAAACAATATTTGTAAGGATGCCGTTATAGTCTCTTTCACCTACGCTCTTGACATTGACTTTGGCTCCAACCCATTGTCTCAAGTAAACTAGTTTGTCTCGGTTGGGTCCAGTCATGAGATACCATACTTTCTTTTGGGAAAATTTTGAGTTTTATCTTGATTATAGTTGAGAATAAGCAGGCTAAGCCGACCTCCACAAGTGTAAGAAATTCTTGAGGAAAGCCTGATGAGTAAATGTGTGACAGCTGTCGGTGCTTCAAAGGGTAGGGGGTTGCACCTCTCGTTTCCTTTTCTCTTGCTTTTGCCGGCTTTCCTGCTTCTGGCCCTTATGGTCATCGTGCCGATTACTATACTTTTTGTTTTCAGTCTGGGAGTAAGAGACGATCTCGGGCGGGTGGTCTTGAGCTTCCAGCCCGGCAATTATCTGCGATTTTTTTGCGGACCTTATCTGGCCTGCCTCTTTCGCTCCATCGTGCTCAGCTTTGTCACCATGGTTTCCACCCTGGTGATTGGTTACTTGCTTTCCTACTGGCTGGCCTTCTGCGCTCCCGGCAAGTGGCGTAATTTTCTTTTGCTGCTGGTGGTTTTGCCACTGTGGACTTCGTCTCTTCTGCGCATCTATGCCTGGATAACCATTCTTCATCCCACCGGACTGGTGGCCACCCTGGCCGGCACCTGCTTTCCTTCCTATGCCCTGCCGCCCCTGCTCTATACGCCCTTTGCCGTCTGGGTGGGCATGGTCTACAACTATCTGCCCTATATGGTTTTGCCCCTTTACACTTCCATAGAGAGATTGGAGCCGCGCTTGCTGGAAGCCTCGTCCGATCTGGGTGCTTCGCCCCTTGCTACATTGTTTCGTGTGCTTTTGCCTTTGACCGGCGGTGGCATCATTGCCGGTTCCATCATGGTTTTTGTGCCTTCTCTGGGCGATTATGTCACCCCCGACCTGATGGGCGGAGCCAAGACCATGTTCATTGGCAATTTGATTCAGAACCAGTTCTTGAGCGTGCGTGACTGGGTTTTCGGCTCGGCGGTTTCCACCATTTTAATTGCCCTGGTATCGGTTTCGGTGTGGATTTACCTGCGTTATGCCGCCAAAGAAACCATCGGCTAGATGTTTGAGGGTTTGATTTTCTTGACGATAGAAAGCATGCGTTCGTAGTCGGAGCGGAAGAGCTGGCACACCGCCCGTCCAGCCCGCACGAGGAAGTCCTCTCTCTCCGTTGCATCACTGTATGCCCGACCGGCTTCTCTGATGGAGGCTGCAATCAGTTCGTCGGAAGGCACGGTTGTGCTCAAGTGGAAGAGTAGTCGTAGAAAATCCAATTCGGCGGTGATGGCGATAATTTCTTCCGGGCTGGCGGCATAGACAAAGTCGTGCACCTGGGGCGGTTGAGGCGGTAGATGCTGGTAGACCGTGCCGGCCTGAATGAAGCCTATGTTTACCGCTCTAATCTCTGTTTTCAAAAGGGCGAAGATATGAGGCTGCTCCCGCTTCAATTCTTCCCTGGTTAAACCAAGTGCGCACGGGCGGTGCAATGAATCGGGAGGGCTTGTCACCACATCCAGTACCACTGCCAGAATCTCCAGTTTGTCTTCCGTGGACACGGCCTTGATGAAACTGCCGAACCTGGGACGACCGGCTTCATCATTGGGGAGGGCCGCCTCGGCCGTCAAACCGACAATGCTGGCGGTGAGGACCTCGGCCAGGGCTTTTTGCTTGAGTCTAGTCAGTGGGAGTGACCTCTTTGCTGGGTTTGTAATTTTCCACTGCCTCTTCGTCTGGTATGGCACCGGAACTGGCGCTTTTGCTGACGATAATATTGGTTTTGCCGGCATCGTCGGCCAGGGTGATGCTGATTTCCGCTTCCTTCATGCGTCCTTCGATACAAATGGTCTTAGACATCTGTTCGTTCTTTTCAATGTTCCAGCCTTCTTTTTTCAAGACTTGTTCATACCAGAGGGCTACTTTTTCTACGGCATCGGAAGAGACCATTTGCAAGTATTTGCTGTAGTCACCGGCATCTTTCCCCTGTTCTTGCGCGGTTTGTGCACCACTTGTAGTGGCACCGGGATAAATCAGCGATTTCAGATCATCGGGCACGGTTCCGGCCGCTGTTGATGACGTATGCTTCATATTGTTGGCAGTGTAGCTGACGTCGCCCATCTGGCAGGCCGACAACATTAGCCCTGAGACCAGTAGCAAACTTAAACAGTGAAAAGGTTTGAGCATTTTATTTCCTGGATTTAGCTTTCACTTGAGAATCTTGAGGTATTTTACCGCAGCTTTAGTCTTGCTCTTTGCTCCTTGCTCTTTGCTGTTGCCTGCTGCCGCCGGTTGCCAGTAAATTGATGCCCATTACGGTCAGGGCCAGGAAGAGTCCCGGCAGCACCGCCCCATGCAGGTTGCCGCACAAGAGTCCGCTCTGGGCATCTTTTAACATTCCCCCCCAACTGGGTGTGGCCGGTCCAAGACCGAGGCCCAGATAGGTAAGACCGGATTCCATGATGATGGCGTCGGCGGTGAGAAGGGTGGTCTCAAGAGCGGCCACGGCTTTCAAGGCTGGTCCCAGGTGAAATCTCAACAGGTGCAGGGAACCGGCACCCAGTGACCGGGCGGCCGTCATGTACTCTTCCGTCATGAGTTTCTGGGTGATGGCCCTGGCCACCCTGGCCGATTCCAGCCAGTTGGTGGCGGCGATGGCCGCCACCACGCTCAAGATAGGTAAATAACCCAGGGAATGGTCAGTCAAGGACAGTGCCTGCGCCAGTTGTTTCAGTCCGTCCACAGATAGCATGGTGCGGGTGAACTCGGGGCTGGAGATGAGCGAGCTTATGGTCAGAAGTAAAACAATGGCCGGCACCGAGAGGAGTGCATCTACGAGGCGCATGAGAAGGCTGTCTACCAGACCGCCGCAAAGGGCGCTGAAAGCCCCCAGGCAGTAACCAAATATAGAGGCGCTCAGGGCGGCGGCCAGACCGACAAAGAGTGTACCAGCCGCTCCCTTCAGGATCATGGTGAGAAGATCCCGTCCCAGACCGTCCGTGCCGAACAGGTGCTGTGGGTTTTGAAAGGGCGGCACATTGATGCTTGCGGGCGAAAGGCTGCTCAGGCAGGGGGGCGCAAGTAAACCCAGGAGCGCCAGAAAGACCATCACGGCAAGGATGCTTAGACCGGTAAGTTGGGCGGGGGTGAGTCTTCTCAGGCTAGGCAAGCTAATTTCCCTCCTTCAAACGAACGTCCAGGCTGCGGCTCAGGCAGTCGGCGGCAAAGGATGCCACCACTACGACGGTGCCGTAGAGCATGCTGAGAGAGAGGAGCACCGGATAGTTTCGGCCGAAGGCTGCTTCCACAGAAAGTCTTCCCAGTCCGGGCAGGCAGAAGATGGTTTCAATCAAAACTGAGCCACCCACCAGGGATGGGGCCGAGAGCCCGAGCAAATTTACCACCGGCACAAGGCAGTTTTTCAGAACATGACGGCAGGTGACCTGAAAGAGCGAAAGTCCCTTGGCAAGGGCTGAGAGCACGTAGGGACTGGAAAGTTCTTGCAGAGCCAGTTCCTTTACATAAAGTGCTACTTTGACAAGGCGCCTTAAGCTGAGTATGAGAGCCGGGGGCAGGAGATAGGCAACGATGGTCAGGTCTACATCTTTGCCGGGCGCACTGATACCGAAGATCGGAGGGGGATAGAGATCCGGTCTGAGGGCGAGGGCAGCTACCAGCAGGAAGGCCAACCAGAAGGCGGGCATGGCATAGAAGCCGGCCAGAGCGGCTGAAACGACCAGGCTGAGGCTTCGGACCGCCGGGGACCTTTCGCCTCTGAGGCGGAGGTAGGCCAGGATCGCTCCCAGGGCGATGCCCAGGCTGAAAGAAAGGACGAGGGCCAGCCCGCAAAGAGCGAGGGTGGCCGGTAAGCGCTCCATGATTACTTCTTTCACAGGTCGGCCGTCCCGGTAAGAGAGACCAAGGGCTAGATTCTCGTCCCGGACCGGCGCCAACCAGGAGGCCAGCCAGAGGCTGTACTGCTTGACCGGGTCCTGATTCAGCCCCAGTTCCTGGCGGAGTGAGTCCAACTCCTGGGGGGCAATGTCTTTCTGCGCTGAACCGAGCAGAATGTCGAGGGGGTCTCCCGGCAGGCTTTTCATGAGGGCAAAGCTGACCAGGGAAACCGTCAAAAGGGTGACGAGTGCCTGTATTACTCTTTGCGCTAGAAAGCTGAAATGCAACTGAGCCTCAGGCTATTAAGAAGCACTAAACACAATTTTGCCTATGATAACGCCAACTGTGTGCTGGTTCTGTCTATTTGTTCAGTTTCAATAAGGTGGTTGCAATTGACAAATGTAGAGATAGGGAAATAGCATGTATGCTTACATAAGTGCGCTTACATCAGTGCGCTTGTGAGTGCAAGTGCTCGGGCATTTCGATGCCATAAGTGCGGCGGCATAGCCAAGTGGTAAGGCAGAGGTCTGCAAAACCTTTATCCCCCAGTTCGAATCTGGGTGCCGCCTCCAATTTTTATTTCTTTAAGGCTTGCGCCAGAGACCTTTTAGAAAGCTAGAATAAGTAAGACGGACGGTTGGCGCAGTTGGTAGCGCACCACTTTGACATAGTGGGGGTCACTGGTTCGAGTCCAGTACCGTCCAAATTTCAGAAGAGCCCTCCCCAAGTGGGGGGGCTTTTTTTTGCCGCTGCCATTTTTTATTCGGCATTGAACTTTTAGGGTAGATAAAGCGTTATCTTCCCTGGAGGGTTTATGACAGAGCAAGTTCTCAAAAAGTGTTCCCTACTGCTCTGTCTGGCGGTCGGGCTGACTATGGCCAATCTGACTATGCCCAATCTGGCTCAGGCCTCTGAGCCATTGGAGAGCAGGATTGAAGATAGCGATAGAGTCTTTTTGCCCGGCAATTTCTTTACTCCTGCCGTAGCCTCTGCTCCGTCGGTGAAACGTAAGCCGACCCCGGCTTCTGTGCCCAGTCTCGAGCAACTGAAGCTGATTGAAAGCCTGACGGCCGACCAGAACAAGCGGCTGAATGAGCTTTATAGAGACTACAAAAGCGATATTTCCGCCCTCAACGGCGAGCTTAAAGGTAAGCCCGATGCCGCAGCCAAAGCCTCCCTGCAAGCCCGCATAAACCTGAGGCAGAACACTTTGATGGAAGCACTGAAGGCGATTGTGAAAACGGAACAGATGGATGAGCTGGAGAAAAAGAAGAAAGGCATGACCAGTGACAGTGAGGTTGAGAATTTGCCGTGACTGAGAAGCTGAAAGGGCAGCAAATCAGACATCTGCTGCGGCGAGCCGGCTTCGGCTTCACGCCAGTGGAATACCTCGCTTACCGCGATCTCGAATACGAGGAGGCGGTGGAACGCCTACTCAATTTTGAGGGGGAAGACAATTCGGCACTGGAGGCTCTCATTGAAAGTCAAAATTTTGATTTCACCAACGGGGATGATATTAAGCGCTGGTGGCTGTTTCGAATGCTTTTTACAAGACGCCCTCTGGAAGAGAAACTGACATTATTCTGGCACGGGCATTTCGCCACTTCTCTTAAAAAAGTGCGTAACCCTTATGCCATGTATGTGCAAAACCGGCTCTTTCGCAAGCTCTGTATGGGTGATTTCGGCAATCTCCTGCTGGCTGTTTCTAAAGACCCGGCCATGATTGTCTGGCTCGATAATCAGCAAAATCGCAAGGGTAAGCCCAACGAGAATTTCGCCCGAGAAATCATGGAGCTCTTTACTCTCGGAATCGGGCATTACAGCGAGGCTGACGTCAAGGAAGCGGCTCGTGCCTTCACCGGTTGGCAGGTCAAAAACGGAGTCTTCACTTTCAATAAAGGTGCTCACGATGCCGGTAAAAAGCTTTTCCTTGCCGAAAGCGGTAACTTCGACGGCACCCAGGTAATCTCTATACTCTCTCGCCACAAGCAAACAGGGCGTTTCCTGGCTGCCAAACTGCTGAATTTTTTCCTTGGTGCCAATTTCGACAGGGCGCTTCTAAAGAGAGTGGCCGGTGCCTATGAGGTCGACCGGCAAATTCGGCCCATGCTCAAAACAATCTTTCTCAGTAAGGCCTTCTTGTCTCGTGAAAATCAATTTTCGCTGGTCAAGAGTCCCTGTCAGTATGTGGTCGGCACTCTCAAGCACTTGCAGATTAGCACTATAGACGGTGACCTACCGAGGCTGCTTTCGGCCATGGGGCAAGATCTCTTCGCCCCACCTTCGGTGAAGGGTTGGGATGGCGGCACCGCCTGGCTTTCTTCCGATACCATGATGGCCCGCTTTAACTTTGCCAATCGCATAATTGGAGAAAAGTTTGATGCCTTGAAGAAGCAAGGTAGCCTCAAGGACTTGCTGGCAGAAAAGGGTGTCGACGATCCGCGCACTTGTGTGGCTTACTTTCTGCAACTTCTCGTGGAGGGAGATGTGCCGCCTCCTGTGGTGAAGCGCCTTGAAGACTACCTGGGCAAAGAGCCCTTTCTCAAAGGCGCCGAGGCCAAAACGCTTCTTGATGAAAGGTTGCGGGGGCTGCTTCATCTGATTATGACGCTGCCGAGCTATCAGCTCGTCTGATCTAAACTAAGATAATATGATGTAGGAAAGGCCAAGGTGAAGGAAGTGAAGTTGAATCCTCAATTACAGTCAGACCCGAAGCTTGAGGGCGGCAAGACCAGCCGTCGCCACTTTCTTGCTCTATCTCTTCTAACTATGACCGGACTGGCTCAGCCGGCTGCTCTTGCCGGCCGGGTGCTGGAGGATAAGAGCGGTCGACGTCGTTGCCTGGTGGTGCTCACCTTGAGCGGCGGTAATGATGGGCTCAATACCGTGGTTCCTTACGGTATGGGGCGCTACTACGACTTGCGACCCAAACTGGCCGTTAAAGGCGAAACCGTCTTACCCTTAGATGGCATGGTGGGGCTAAATCCTTCCATGGGAGAACTTGCCGCTCTCTATAAAGAGGGTAAGCTGGCGGTAGTGCAGGGTGTCGGCTATCCGGAGCCGAACCGCTCCCATTTTCGCTCCATAGAAATCTGGCAAACCGCCCAGCCTGATATCATCGGCGATACCGGCTGGCTGGGTCGCTACCTCGACTTGCAAGATAAGAGCGATCTTGCCAGTCGCATGCTTGCCGCTGTTAACATCGATCCTGTGCTGCCCAAGTCGCTTTTGGCCCGCAAGATAACCGTGCCCTCCGTCTACGACCTGGGTGATTTTCGTTTCAAAGTAGATTCCCATTATCAAGACGACAGAGAAAGGCAGCTCAGTTGTTTCAGAGACATCTACAAAGATTATCAGTTTAAGGGGGCTCTCGCCGGTCAACTGGTGAAGACCGGTCTGGCTGCCAGTGCCGCTTCAGAGAAGTTGCATAAGCTGACCGCCGATGCCGCCGCAAAAAGCAGCGCTGCCTATCCCGATGGCCGGCTCTCCGCCTCTTTGCGTTTGATAGCGCAGATGGTGGCAGGACAGGTGGGGGCCCGGGTGTACACTCTGCAAATGGACGGCTTTGATACCCATGCCAATCAGAGCCGCACCCATAACAGTCTGCTCAGTAATTTGTCGCGCTCGCTCAAGGCCTTTCTCGACGATCTGGAAAGCCGCGGCGTGGCCGACGAGGTTTTAGTGCTGGTTCATTCCGAATTCGGTCGCCGGGCCCAGGAGAACGACGGACGCGGCACTGATCACGGTGCCGCCGCCCCTTGTTTTGTCTTGGGTAAGGGCGTTAAAGGCGGTCTTTATGGCGAGCATCCCGAGCTAGCGGCAAATAAACTCGTGCAGGGTGACCTGGGCTTTAAAACCGATTTCCGCTCAGTTTACTCTGCCCTGCTTGAGGACTGGTTGGGCAGCGATGCCCGTGCCATCCTGGGCCGGAGTTTCGAGAAAATCCCTTTTGTCTAAAGATCAGGGATCTACCGGGCTGCCTTCCAGCATCGAGAAAAACTTGCGCTCGAAGTCCCACATGGTATCGTCTTTCCAGTTCTTCAAGGAAATCTTGGCGGCGTAGGCACCTTCTTTGGGCAGGGTCGCTTCCGCTTTGAAAAGGTAGTGTCCTTTGAAGATATCAGCCGGGTCGTTGGCGTGGAATTCCTTCTCGAAAATTATGTTGCCGTCCGGATCTTCGATGGTGACGGTACCTTTGTACTGCCGCCTTTCATAGGGCGTGCCGAAGCCCAGCACGCACATGCAGTCCATCTTGGCAGGGAACTCTTTGACAACGAATAAATCAAAGAGTCCACGTGCGTCGACACGGCCGTTTTCTTCGTGGCTGGCTTCCTGGCAGAACAAAATGTATCCGCTATGTAGATACTTCATGACTACTTCCAAACCTGAATACAGATGCGAGAGCGTACATATTAACAGCAAAAAAGAAACCCGGGGGGTACCCGGGCTTCTCTTTGATCTTTCTTTGAAGTTATTACTTCTCTTTTTTGGAAGTGATAACTGCTTCGGCGATGTTGGAGGGAACTTCCTCGTACTGGGCGAATTCCATGGTGAATGTGCCCTGACCGCGGGTTTTGTTTCTGATGTCGGTGGCATAACCGAACATTTCAGAAAGGGGAACCTGGGCTCTTACTTTGGATAGTCCGCTGATGGTTTCCATACCTTCAACGCGTCCTCTGCGGCTGGAGATGTCGCCGATGACGTCGCCCATGAACTCTTCCGGTACTTCTACTTCAACCTTCATAACAGGTTCAAGCAGGGTGGGCTGAGCTTTCATGAAGCCCTCTTTGAAGCCCATGGAAGCAGCGGTGCGGAAAGCCATTTCGTTGGAGTCCACATCGTGATACGAACCGAAAACCAGGGATACTTTCACGTCGATGACCGGGTAACCAGCCAGTACGCCGCCCACCAGTGTGTCTCTTACACCGGTTTCGCAAGCGGGGATGTATTCTTTCGGAATAACACCGCCGACGATTTTGTTGACCCATTCGAAACCACCGCCGGCAGGCAGGGGCTCGATTTCCAGAACGCAGTGTCCGTACTGACCGCGACCACCCGACTGACGGATGAATTTGCCTTCGGCTTTGACGGATTTCTTGATGGTTTCGCGGTAGGCAACCTGCGGTTTACCAACGTTGGCTTCTACTTTGAATTCACGAAGCAGACGGTCAACGATGATTTCCAGGTGAAGTTCGCCCATACCGGCAATGATGGTCTGACCGGTTTCGTGGTCCACACGCACCTTGAAGGTGGGGTCTTCTTCCGCCAGGCGGCCAAGTGACACGCCCAGTTTGTCGGCATCGCCCTTGGTTTTGGGTTCGATGGCTACGGAGATAACCGGATCGGGGAAGTTCATGGATTCAAGGATGATTGGTGAGTTCTCAGCGGAGAGAGTGTCACCGGTGGTGGTGTCCTTGAGACCGACGGCGGCGACGATGTCACCGGCGAAGGCTTCTTCCACGTCGGTACGGTTATCGGCTTGTAGCTGCACGAGGCGGCTGATGCGCTCACGCTTGCCCTTGGTGCTGTTAAGCACATAAGAACCGGCTGAGAGCTTACCGGAATAAACGCGGATAAAGGTCAGTTTACCGACGAAGGGATCGTTCATAACTTTGAAAGCGAGGGCCGAGAAAGGCTCGTTTTCATCGGAATGACGCTCGGTTTCGGAACCATCGGGCAGGGTGCCTTTGATGGAAGCGACGTCATCGGGAGAAGGCAGAAGTTCGACAACGGCGTCGAGAAGCTGCTGTACGCCTTTGTTCTTGAAGGCGGAACCGCAAAGGATCGGGATCACTTTGTTGTTGCAAACGGCTTTACGCAGAGCTTCTTTCAAAGCCGGCAATTCGATGGCTTCACCTTCCAGGTATTTGCCCATCAGTTCGTCGTCGGTTTCAACAACGGCTTCCACCAGTTGTTGACGCCACATTTCGGCTTCTTCCTTCATATTTTCAGGAATGTCGACGATATTGAATTTCTGACCCATGGGGTCGGTTTCGTCGTAAACATGGGCTTTCATATCGACCAGGTCGATGAGACCTTTGAAGTCGCTTTCGGCGCCAATCGGAATCTGCATGGGATGAGCATTAGCCCAGGTGGTAGTCATACCGGGCAATTGCTCTTTGATCTGTTTTACGACTTTGAAGTAATCAGCACCGGTCCTGTCCATTTTGTTGACCAGGATCATGCGTGGTACTTCGTAACGGTTGGCTTGTTTCCAAACTGTGTTGGTCTGGGGCTGTACGCCGCCTACGGCACAAAGAACGATGACAACGCCGTCAAGAACGCGCATGGAGCGCTCAACTTCTACGGTGAAGTCGACGTGCCCGGGGGTGTCGATGAGGTTGATGCGCTTGCCTTTCCACTGGCTGGTGATGGCGGCGGCGGTGATTGTGATACCGCGCTCCTTTTCCTGCTCCATCCAGTCGGTGAAGCTGGTACCTTCGTGCACTTCACCCATCCTGTGGATCAAACCGGAATAGAAGAGGATGCGTTCTGTGGTGGTGGTTTTGCCGGCATCGATGTGGGCGGCAATACCCATGTTGCGAATATTTTTGAGTTCTACTGTCCTTCCTGACACTGGCGCTGTTTTCCTTTCTTTGACGCTATCCATTGTGACCTTCCAGTTTGCTTTTTGTGCTCGACCCAGATCTTCTTAAATAGAAGTGTTTATCGAGGTTAACATCAGGGAGCATCTACCCCTTTGATTCTTCATAAAGATATCCGACTTTAGAAAAGCAGATTCTTTACATATAAAGGCAAAAACGCTTCGCCACCATAAAGGCACGAAGCGTTTTGAAAGCCAGTGTTTACCGCGTTAGTAGCGGTAGTGAGCAAAAGCTTTGTTGGCTTCAGCCATTTTATGGGTTTCGTCTTTCTTCTTGACGGAAGCACCGGTGCCGTTGGCGGCATCGAAGAGTTCGGAAGAAAGTCTTTCAGCAAAGGTACGACCCGGTCTCTTTCTGGAGTTGGCGATGATCCACTGGGTGGCCAGAGCGAAGCCTCTCTGTTGCTTAACTTCTACCGGCACCTGGTAGGTGGAACCGCCGACGCGACGAGCTTTCACTTCCACGAGGGGGGTGACGTTCTTAACAGCTTTGTTGAAAACATCGAGAGGCTCTTGCTTGGTTCTGTCTTTCAAAATCGTAAGAGCCTCGTAGAAGAGACCCTGGGCGGTGCTGCGCTTGCCGCGCTGCATCATACGATTGACGAAACGGGAAACAAGCTGACTGTTGTAAATAGGGTCAGCTTTAGGAACTCTTTTGTCGGCTTCTTTTCTGCGGGACATCTCTATCTCTTTCCTATATTACTGGTTTACTTCTTCTTGCCGCCGGCGGCTGCAGCAGCGCCCGGCTTGGGACGCTTGGCGCCGTACTTGGAGCGACCTTGCATGCGGTCTTTGACACCAGCGGTATCGAGAGCGCCTCTGACGATGTGGTAGCGAACGCCCGGAAGATCCTTCACCCTGCCGCCGCGAATAAGAACAACGGAGTGCTCCTGGAGGTTGTGGCCGACGCCCGGAATATAGGCGGTGACTTCAATCCCGTTGGTCAATCTGACCCTGGCGATTTTGCGCAGAGCCGAGTTCGGCTTTTTGGGTGTGGTGGTCTTCACCTGTGTGCAAACGCCGCGTCTTTGCGGGCATGATTTCAGAGCCGGTGACTTTGTTTTGTAAGTCACTTTGGCACGTTCGCGTCTGATCAGCTGATTGATGGTAGGCACCACTACACTCCTAAGAACTCAAACTATGACTAATGTCGTTGCAGGGCAGCGACGATGGTACCCACGAATAGGTACCGCAACGTCTCAGATTATCAGATGACCGATGAGATATATAAGACTTTCGCAAATCATTTACAAAGCTAAGCCCAAATGATCGAATTATTAGGAAAAGCAGCAGTCTCGGCAGCCTGGCTTAAACGGAGCTAAAGTATGGCCGACCTTGCCAAGATCTTCAGAGACCTTCAAAACCACAGTCGCAGGTAGTCCTTTGGCAGCATTCCCGGCGAGAGTATTGCGGGAGAGAGCAGGTCGCGATTCAATACTTCCCGGTTGATATTAATGGCCGGCTTGGCCAGGGGATTTAAGTTGACGCTCGTTTCTATAGATAGCTTCTTAGGGGTTTTGGCTCGCAGCCAGTAATCTCTTGTCAGCAAGGCGAAGTGACCGACTCTTTCCAGCCCGGCTGCTTCCAGGGCTTCGATGACCGGTCCCTGGAAGTCATAGGCTTTTACAATGACCATGCCTTTCATGCCGGCCCGGCGCATTATGGACAGCACAAAATTGATAATTTGCCCGGCTGTGTGGTTGAAGCCCGGATGTACGGCAAACTCAAGATGATAATCCCCTTCCCTGTGGGCGGTGACGCGGCAGGCGGAGGTGATCACCTTGCGCTCCGAGTCTTGCGAGACCCAGAACCAGGAGCGGCTTCTGATCAAACGCCTGGCCAGGGTGTCCAGACTTTCTACCTTAATAGGAAAGATTTTGAAGTCCTGGGGGGTGTATTGAAAGGTGAGGCGGATGTCCGCCGGCAAAATATCCTGATGCAACTGATAAAGACCAATCTGGTCTTCCGGCAGGCCCAGTCGAAAACTGTCGCCGGCTATATCCATAGCCGTAAGGTTGAGATCGGGTGGTACCTGGTAGTGGGTGATCCTGGCTGAGCGGCGGAAACCGCAACTGCCAAGCAATGAGAGCGCGGCCGGATTTTGATCTGAGACTTCCGCGATGAAATGACTGATGCCCTGGCTGCCGAAAAGAGCGCAGGCGAAACGTAGTAATTCCTGGGCGATGCCCCTCCCTCTGTGGTTGGGGTGTACCACCAGGTGGTCCACCTGCCAGCAAGTTTTGGAGCGAGTGGTGGGGTGCAGGGAGATGAGACCCAAGATCAGTCCGTCTTCCTTGGCTACATAGACCGATGGCGATACATGCAGGTGGCAGGGCAACCAGTGTTGCCAGAATGCCAGACCGGTAATCAAATATCGCTCTTCGGCACAAAAACTCTCATAAGGCACGGGCTCTTCCTGATAACGCAGCAAGGCTCTTACCTGGGTGGAATCTGTGGCGAATAAGGGTTGTATCTTGATCATGATGAAATGATGATACCACGGCTGCCAAGGGTTGTTGAGAGCAAGCATTGCCGTCTCTTAGTCGTTATACTTATGTAGATATTGCAGGTGTGCCGCTAATTTCAAGGCGGTGGGCAGTATCTTGTGAATAGCCGTTACCAATAAGCAGTCGTTCAAACATGAGTAAACAGGGCAAAGGCAAATCGGTACCGACCAAAGCGGCACCAGCCAAGCCGTCCACCAAAAAGGACGGCGACAAGCCTGTTTATAAAACCGTGGCCGATAACCGCCGTGCCCGCCACGATTTTGAAATCATTGAGACTCATGAAACCGGCATCAGCTTGCTTGGCACCGAAGTAAAGGCCATTCGCGCCGGCAAGGCTACCTTGCAAGATAGTCACGTGCGTATCGAGGACGGGGAGCTCTGGCTGTATAACTGCCATATATCTCCATATGATTTCGGCAATCGCTTCAATCACGAGCCTCTGCGGAAGAGGCGCTTGCTCATGCACTCTCAACAGATTTTAAAGTTGAAATCTCTCATACAAGAGAAGGGCTTGACCCTGATTCCCCTTAGACTGTACTTCAAGGGCAACCTGGTTAAAGTTGACCTGGCCGTGGCAAAAGGGCGAAAACTTCACGATAAGCGCGATGCAATTTCTCAGAAAGAAACCAAGCGTCAGCTAGATAGAGTAATTAAGACCAGTCGCAATATGAATGTATAGGGGAATTATGAAGGCAGGACTAAAGCACCAGGTGGGAACTAATTCCAGTCGCTTCTTTAAGTCACTATCTCTGGTATCACTGACCATACTGGTTTTCTGTCTGCAGTTGATGCTGGCCTTGCCTGCCTATGCCGCTTCACCGGTAGGTGTATTGAAGAGTGGTAGAAATGCCGCTGTCTATCAAGATCAGCATATCGGCACTTTTGAGGATGACTTCAAGGTCTTCAAATCAGCCATAGACGGTGCCAATGTGCGCTTCGACGAACTGAGCGACGGCGACATCGAAGCCGGTCAGGCCAAGTTGGCCGGATACAAGCTGATTGTTGTTCCCCTGCTTGTGGATTTGCCGCAAAGTGAAGTGACGGCGCTTTCCAATTATCAACAGGCCGGCGGCAAGCTTGTCATCACCGATGGTGCCGGTCAAGCCGGCGCCGGTGCCCAGGCCCTGATGGCCCTAGCCGGTGTGCAAGCTTTGAAAGAGACTACCCTGAAAGAAGTCGGCAAGTTAAATTGGCCTAGAGAGCCTCTGCCCACCAATGCCGAATTTGCCATTGCTTCGGTGGTGGCCGAGTTAACCGTTTCTCCTGCCGCCAAGGCGCTGGCCAACTGGCAGGACGCTTCCGGCAATAATACCGCCGCCGCCATTACCCGCCTGGGCAACGCGGCCTACCTGGGATGGGCACCGGGGGTGCAGGGTGAAATATCCAGTAATGCACAGCTACTCTCTCAAGTTCTTGATGAACTTTCTCCAGGCATCACCCAGCAAGCGGCGGTGCAGATAAGTTATGCCGAATACCAGACCCTTTCCAATGAGCTGGATTATCTAGCCAAGCGTACTGATGAAGCCATCAAGACAGCCAAACAGGCTGAGTTTTCCGTGCCCCTCAAGACCATTCAGGGTTTCTACGACTCCGGTCTTGAGCATGTGAAAGCCTTCAACGAAGCTTATCGGGAAAGACGGTTTCTCGAGGCCGATGAGCGCTTGCAGAAAGCCCGCCAGGATTTTGCCATGGCCTTTGCCCAGTCTATGCCGGTGAGACCGGTGGAAGCCCGCTGCATCTGGTTGGACCGCGGCACCATCGTGGCCACCAAGGGCCCCAAAGGCATGGCCGACCTCTTCGATAAGTTGAAAACCGCCGGCATCAACTCGGTTTATTTTGAGACCAACAACGCCGGCTTCACAATGTATCCCTCCAAGATGGCCGTTCAGAATCCTGAGACCATTGGCTGGGATCCGCTGGGAACCGCTCTTGCGGAAGCCAGAAAACGGAAAATGGAATTTCATGCCTGGTTCTGGATCTTCAATGTGGGCAATGCCAAGCACAATCCCATCATTGGCAAAGAGTCAGATTATCCCGGCCCCGTACTGTCCAGTCATGACCTGGTCTGGGCCCTTACTTCCAATACCGGCTCCTTCCTGCCTCCCAGGCAGTATGAATACTGGCTCGACCCCTCCAACCCCGAATGCCGCAAATATTCCAAAGACTTGATTCTGGAAGTGGTGAACAGCTACAAAGTAGACGGCATTCAGCTCGACTACATTCGTTATCCTTTCAATAACCGTGGTTCCGAAATGGGTTGGAACTGGCTTGGCCGCCAGCGCTTCGAAAGAGAAACCGGTTTGTCTCTGGATCGTCTCGATGATGACACCAGGCAGATGTGGGTGCACTGGAAGACGGCCATCGTAAACAATTACGTCAAAGATATGTCCGATACCTTGCGTGCCTTGCAGCCCGGTATTCGAATATCCGCCGCTGTTTACGCCTTTCCCAAGCGCATGCGCTTGAATGCCATTCAGCAGGAATGGGAAACCTGGGTGGCAAACGGTTGGGTGGACACCATCAATCCTATGACCTATGTAGCTTCGCCCAAGGAACTGACCGAACAGGCCGCCTTTGTGCGTGAGTCGACCCAGGATAAGGGTCTGGCCTTCCCGGGGCTTTCCATTCGGCAGCTGGATACGGCCGGTTTGATTGAACAACTGGACTCGGCGAGGGTGACAGGTACCCTTGGTACCACTATGTTTGCCGTAGCCCACCTGGATGAGAAAAAGGTGGGTGTCCTGAAGGTTGGTCCTTATCGCCGTGCCACCATCCTGACGCCGCAGGCCGAGCCGCTCAAAGCCAGCCGCATTCTCTTTGATGATTTTGCGGCCATGGTCAACCGTTACCTGCAAGACCCCAAGAAGCGCATTATGTCCGATACAGCCTCTACCAATGATGTGGTCAACCAGATCGATGCTGTGCAAAGATCAATGCATAACCTTGGTGGTCGTGCTCGCGCTGATGAAATTGACGGTTTGCTCAAGGATGTGAATACCCTGCATTCCACCCTCAAGGACTGGCTGAGATTGGAAGCCTTTATTCAAAGAGGTTTCAGGGCGCAGTACATCGCCAACTATTTGAGTCAGGTGGAAGCAATCTTGCAGTATGCCTCTCAGCGCACGCGCACCCAGGAGAAGTCGAACGAGGTTGCCGGTGCTGTTGGTTCTGGTAGTTAGAATTGAGTTGGCACCCTAGAGACCAGTACCTCTGGGACTTCTGGTTTGCTGCAACGCCGAACAAAATGCATTTGTTCTATCTTTGCGCCGATAGGTTGCTTTGTAAGTTCAATCCGTCCAATAAAGACGGTTTGGCTAGAATAGGTCATGCATCTTTTGGATCTGGCGGTTGGAAACAGGAAGATTCGTCCATAATTTCAGCACGGGCCGGTCACTGGGACGATACCTCTATCTGGAGTGGCAGCACTTTCTACAATGAGAAAGACAATAACTTCTATTGTTTCTACACTTCCCGGACGTTATCGGATTTACCTCAGTGGACTCCTCTTGAATGGCAGCGTCCTCAGCACATAGGACTGTGCATATCGGCTGATGCATCAAACTGGCAGCGGCATATTAAGTCCGACAAACAACCGTTACTAGCTAATCCAGGGAACATGGACGGCATGGACGGCGTTGCCTGGCGTGATCCTTATGTGATCTCTAGAGATGGCGGATTTCAGATGTTTGTTTGCACCAGGTTCACACCTGAGAGTGCTTATGATGTAACCTGGCAGAGCGGTGGTGCTATCGTTGCCCTTTCTTCCGATTCGCTCACTGATTGGGATAGCAGTCGTTATGAGGTTCTTGCTCTCTCCCGGGAGTTCTATCAAATGGAAGTGCCTCAAGTGTTCTGGCGGCACGAAAACTCCAGGAAAAAGCTTTACTTGCTTTTCTGCGCCCAGGAAGCAAATTGCTCGGAGATTCGCCGCCGGCAATTCGGTCCCGAGGGCTGTGCAACCGGTACCTATTACCTGCAGTCCGAATGGCTCGCTGAAGATGATAGTCGTCTGCCTTCTCTCTCAGGACCGGCTACCCTCCTGGCCCCTGGTCTTTATGCGGGCAAGATAAACTTTGATTTGGGTCCTCAGCCTCTCTTCTTCGGTTTTGAATGGTGTGATGCTTCAGGAAAATTTGCCGGCGGGCTTTCTGATGCGCGCCCTGTGACATTTAAAGAAGACGGTGAAATAGTGCTTTTGCCATAGGTCGCGATTTCCTCAAGAAGGACTTTAGGGCGAGCCGAGCAACTTTTGAGAAAGTTCCTGGTAGCAATAGAACTAAAATTTGCTTTTGAGCTTGATAAAGGGCTCTTCAATAAAGCGCCATGATAACCGGGCGGCAAGATAAGTAAGAGGCAGACCCAGACCCCAGAGAACGAGTACGGATGTGAGCGGGGAAGGTGTGCTGTCGCACTGCCTTACCATTAGGGCGAGGGTGTAAATGATCAAATAGTGGAAAATATAGAGTCCATAGGTGAGCTTGCCCACATGCACGATCCAGGGCTGGCTGAAGAAGCTCTTCAGTGGCTTAAAAGTGAGAGTGGCCAGGAGAAAGGCCGTCCAGCCAAGGCTTACAAAGAGCATGGTGCCTGTGAGGCTGAGGTCATGGGTGGCAATTTTGGGCGCCCAGACCATCACACTAAATATAGTGGCGCAACCGGTGACCGTGAGAAGATATTGCCAGGCTTTGCTTTGTTCCAGAACTGAGCGCCATTTATTGTAGGCAAAGGCTGTCAGGGCTCCGCACAAGATGCTGTCCATGTGGGTGATACCGTTTACGTAATATGGTAAATGGCTGGTCAGCGGACCGATTGTTCCTGAAAGAATTAGATAACGACTGAGGCAAGCCACAAGCAGTCCGACAAAAAGCATAGTGCAAATGACTTTCTTGTTTCTGACCATGGTCATGGTTAGACCCCAGAGCAAGTAAAACTGCTCTTCGATACAAAGGCTCCAGAGCGTATTGAGAGGCGTAACCAGTTCGCCGTCTTTGATGACGGCATAGTTACCTACGAAGAGAGCAAAGAATAAAATGTGATTGCTCCACTGGTTTAACTGTGCCGCCAAAACCGGCAAGCCCAGCTTGGCTTGCCAGGACATCAGGGGCGGATAGAGCAGGGTGGTTATGGCCAGGTAGAAGTAATAGAGCGGCCAGATTCTCAAAAGGCGGCGGGCCAGGAAGTTCTTGAGATTGATCTGACCTGTCTTTTCCCTTTCGCCAAGGAGAATGGAAGTAATCAGAAAGGCGGACAGTACAAAAAAGAGGTCCACACCAATCCAGCCCCAGGTGCGGATAGTATCGTCTGTAAGGTGCAGGACTTGATAGAGAGTGTTCTTGCCGGGATTATGCTTCCAGAAAAGTCCCTGGGTGTGAGAGTAGTAAACCAGAATGAAGGCCAGGGCCCTCAGACCGTCGAGTTCTTCCCACCAGAGTTTTTTTACCGGCAGGCTCGCTGAGGGTGAGACCTCAGAGTCTATGGTTTTTTCCAGTGTGATTTGCAAGAGAGTAGACTTTTCAGGAAACCCTATTATATGACATCTGTCCTGCCGGTCTATGAATTGGTTCTTTGCTTTGTGAGCGTCCGGCACCGGCTTACAAGGCATTTCTTAGGAGCAGTTAATTTTGCTGCACCTTAAATCAAAAGGGCTCCTCTCTTGGAGGAGCCCTTTTTGAAAGGAGGGCAAATTAGACATATGGCGCAAGCGCCATTACCAGTAAGGTGGATCTAACTTTCTAGTTGTTGTTGTTACCGGACCAGTCAGTAACCGGGGTCACGGGAGTGATCACGGGCTGAGCGTAGGTTACTTCGACCATCGGCTGAGCCGGGGGAGCGAAGTTGGTCTGGCTGGCTGCGGGCTGGCTAACAGGCTGAACGGCAGCTTGTTGAGCTTGAGCGGCAGCTTGCTGTTGAGCATAGGTGGTGAAGGTTTCTTCAATGAGACCGGACTTCTCGCGAAGCAGGTACTCTATGTAGTCGCCACGGCTCATACGTGAAGCCGCTACCTGCTCGTCGAGCAATCTGTGAGCCATCGGGGTTACGCAAACGGCTGTGGTTGTACCTCTGTTCTTTCCGAAGAAGAAAGATTTGGCACCGCCTTTGGGGCCGGTTTGCTTGGCTTGAGGGGGCAGTCTCAGAGGAGGCATGCCGGCGCGTTCGCGAATAAGCATTTCAACGTAGTCACCGTTGGAAACGCCCGCTGCGGCGGCTTGCTCTTTGAGCAACTGACGGCCGAGTGCTGTCAGGTTGAAAGAGACCGAACCCGACTCTTTGCCCGGGAAACGCGAACGTCTCGGGGAAGAGGCTTTGGCTGGAGCTGGTGTTGTCTGGACCGTTGTGTTCATCTAACTTTCGGCAGTGCTACCCGAGTGGCTCTCGCCCGCTCGTTCAGTATTTACTCTGCCTTTCCTCCTTTTCTCAGAAAACGGAACCCTACTGGTACGAAATAAGACACTGTCTTTTAATTTGCGATGGCAAATGCCATCAAGTTTCCAACGCACATCCCTAGTCTATAAATTAGACTGTGGTTATATTTGAGCCGGGCAGCTAATGCCGCTCGACTCGACGACCGAGATCGTCATATCTTGGAAAGCTTGCCAGAGCTTTTTGCTTTTCTCTCTTCGGTCTTCCCGGGGGGGATTTCTTGGGAGTATGGCAACCCTTTCCAAGACCTTGATTATAGAGCAAAGTTACAAGAATGATGCAGTAGTCATGTATTACGATCTTCTCATAAGTGGCTATTTTGGCGCTTCCTGACAACTATCTAATTCAGGTGCCAATGCTGATTGACAGCCAGGTTGTTGAAGCCAAGAGCAATTAAAGATCCAAGGGCCGCTCCCACGAATACTTCTACGGGTGTATGCCCTAGGAATTCTTTAATACGCTCATGAGATAGCTTGGGGTGATCTGAAAACAATTCGATCATCATCTTATTGAGCACCTTGGCTTGCAAACCCACCGTTCTGCGAACGCCCGCAGCGTCGTACATAACGATAAAAGCCAGGCAGAGGGCAATGGCAAATGAGACAGAGTTAAACCCTTCGATCAAGCCCACGGATACAGCCATACCCATTGTGCAGCTGGAGTGAGAGGAAGGCATGCCACCAGTGGTGGCGACCATACGCATGTCAAGCTTGCCGGTTGTCAGGAGCTTGATCAGCACCTTCAGCCCCTGGGCAATGGAGCTGCACATCAGGGTCACCAGGATTACTTGCCAGCCTCGACCGTCCAGGCTGGCAGCGGTTGCACCGCCGAGAGTGTCGGCCAGAATTAGTAATGAAGGGAAAAGGCTCAGGTCCATGGTCAGGTCAACTTATATAGATGCGGTTTAGTACGGATTCAAATCAGGGCTGAAGTGCAGTTAAGAATGCTGTCCTCACTTCTCTCTATTTATAGAGTACTGGAGCAGCGATGTAAGCGTTGGAGAAACGGGGTTGTCAAGCGAGGAGTCCTTAATGAGCTGTATGCCTTCTGCTTCCATTTCCTTCAACTTCTTGCGGGCGCCGTCTTCACCAAAGACGCTAATCCAGGTGGCCTTATTGCTGGCCTGATCTTTGCCCGGCGTCTTACCAAGGCTTTCGGCGCTGCCTGTGATGTCCAAAAGGTCATCGGTGATTTGAAAGGCCAGCCCCACTATTTCTCCCAGCCTGGAGAGACTTTCCAATTGTTTTGCGGAGGCTCCCAGGAGGCGTCCTCCGGACCAGAGCGAAAATCGAATCAGAGCACCGGTCTTGCTTTTGTGAATGGCGCTGACCACGGCTTCGTCCACCGTACCACTGCCGGCCGCGCCCGTGAATTCCATGTCTAAAACTTGACCGCCTACCATGCCACTGGGACCGGTGGCACGACATAATTCGAGCGCTACATCAAGAAGAGCTTGTGGTGAGACTTTTTTACTGGTCCTACTGAGAAGTACTTCTGAGGCCATCATCAATAGCCCGTCGCCGGCCAAAAGGGCCATGGCCTCGCCGAAGACTTTGTGATTGGTGGGTTTGCCCCTTCTCAGATCATCATTATCCAGGCAAGGTAGATCATCGTGGATGAGACTCATGGCATGCACCATTTCGATGGCGCAGCAGAGGGGTAGCACCAGTTCCACCGGGTCTTCCCCCTCAAGGCTCTCATCGGCTTGCACCGCCTCGGCCGATGCCATAGCCAGCACCGCTCTCAGGCGCTTGCCTCCCGACAGTACGGAATAGCGCATCGCTTCATAGAGCTTGAGCGGCTCGGCCGGCGGCAGGAAGCTCTCCAGGCTCGCTTCTAAGCGTGCACGTCTCTCGTCGATATAGCGGGCGAAATCAAAAGCCGCCTGTCTGTCTTTTTGCAGCATCTCTCTGTTACTTGTTCAGGATCTTCTTCAGTGATTGGTAAAACTTAAGACCTTCTACACCGAGAGTAACGAGACTGCGTTCTTTGGAGTTCCAGAGAGCCAGAAGGGGACCAACTTTTTTGGCTACGTCGATATAGTCGAAAGGTGTGGGGGAATTTTTTTCCTTAGGAAAAGCCAGCTTTTCCGTCAGGTCTTCCAGGTTATAGCGGGTGGCTTGCATCTGTAGAAAGGCCCGGTCGCGGATGTTGTCTATGAGCCCTTCCGCTTCCACCAGCTGGTTCTTGAGCCTGACATGGTAGAAGGCAATCACCACACAGCCCAGAGCCAGCCCTATGGAAACCAGAGAAATAGCCACCTGAGCAAAGTTGATCAGAATGGGGCTGGACTTGTCGGTGAGCCAGAAAAGACCGGGCGCAAGCAAAATGATCGCTCCCACGGCCAGAAGAAAGCCGAGGGCAGAGTAAAACCAACCGACCAATAACATCGTAGTGCGTACTTTTTCCATGACGCTTATCAGTACTTGCCCGGGCAAGAGTGCCATTTCATCAGACTGAGGAGCGGTCGATTCATAGTTCTGACCGCTTTTGAGAGCAGTATTACCGGTAGTGGCGGGTAATTGCCGGTCGGAAGCAGAGCGGCTCTCATTCTCATCTGTTAGTAGATCGTCGTTATGCATGTGTACCTACTTTAGAAGGTCTCTGGCAATGAGCATGCGCTGAATTTGATTGGTGCCTTCGTAAATTTGACCGGCTTTGGCATCTCGGAAAATTCTTTCTATGAGAATGTCGGGCTTCAGACCGTCTATGCCGATGAGAGAAATGGCCTCGGTAGCCACGCGCATGGCCACATCGGTGGCCTGGGTCTTGGCCATGGCCGCCAGGGTGACAGAGGCTTCGCCGGCATCCACCAGGCGGGCCGCCTGATAGGTGAGCACCCGGGCCGACTCCGTCAATACGGCCAGGTTGCCCAGGGCCAGTGCCTGACCGGCTGCATCGGCGCTGGTCAGACCGTCCAGGTAATAACGTCTGAGGGTTTCGGTGCAGGCGTCCAGAGCACCCTGAGCCCAGCCTATGGACTGGGCGGCGATTGTAATTCTGCCCTTAGCCAGACTGGAGAGTGCTACTTTTCGTCCCTCACCGTGGGCGCCCAGCAAATTGGCCTGGGGCACCCGGCAGTCATTGAAAACTATCTCACAGGTGGAATAGCCGCGCATGCCGAGCATATCGAACTTCTGACCGATGGCAAAGCCTTCGAAGCCGCGCTCTACTATGAAGGAAGTGATATTGCCTTTCTTACTTTCGGCGCCGGGCTCCAGGAGTTTGGCCATAACAATATAAAAATCAGCGGAGGCACCTGAAGTGATGAAGGTTTTGGTTCCGTTCAGGATGTAGTGGTCGCCTTCCAGTTTAGCCGTGGTCTCGATGGCGGCAGTGTCCGAGCCGGCATTAGGCTCGGTCAAACCGAAGGCACCCAGGTATTTGCCGCTGGCTGCCGGCACCAGGTATTTTTGCTTTTGTTCTTCCGTACCAAAGCGATAAATGGGCTCTTGACAGAGCACATGCACGCCCAGGGAACTCATCACCGGCATGCAAGTGCGGCCGAATTCTTCGTTCAAGAGGGCGAAACTCAAGTAATCGCCGCCGGAGCCGCCGTAGGTGGGAGGAAAAGGCAGGGCGCCCATCCCTTCTTTGCAAGCTGCTTCAAAGAGGTCGCGGCGGAATACGTTTTCCCGGTCGCTGGCCATGACTTCCGACAAGCTGACGCGCCTGGCAAAATCTTTAGCTTTCTTCAGCCAGGATAGTTGTTCTTCCGTGAATTTGCCGGTCTGACCCTGGCTGGTGGCTTTTGTCTCAAGCATGATCTCATCCCTTGTACGTGCATAAATATAGCAGTCATAGAGAGAAACAGTCGCCATAGTCTTATTTTTCTTAGGACTTTCACAGATATTGCTGTTATACAATTTATTATTTGCTGGTAACGGCTAATGGTTGTAAGAGGCATCAAAGACGCTTTGTCGCAAGAAAAAGGCTCGAAAATTTCCGGTCAGGCCCTGCCTGCTTCCAAACCTTTGCTGAAGCCCCGTGTGCTCAAGAAGGGCGATACCATCGGTATTATTGCTCCCTCTTCGCCGACCTTCGAGGCCGGCAATCTGGAGTTCACTTTACGCTGGCTCGAACGTCTGGGGCTCAAGTACAAGATGGGCCGCCACACCTTCGAGAGTTACAGCAGTTATGCCGGTTCTGACCAGGGGCGGCTGGCAGATTTGCATGAGTTTTTCGCTGATAAGTCTATAGCGGCGGTTATGCCCCTGCGTGGTGGGGCCGGTGCTGTCAGGCTTCTGCCCAAACTTGATTTCGAGTTGCTGGCTCGCAATCCCAAGATTTTTGTTGGTTTCAGCGATATCACCGGACTTCTGATTCCCATTCATCAGGCTACTGGAATGGTCACCTTTCATGGTCCCACCTTGAATCTCATGTATGAGAGCGCCTACACTCATAATTACTGGCTGAAGGCCGTAATGTCCACCCACCCCATGGGTCTGCTTACGGATCCTTGTGAGAGTGTTCTGGGTGATAGTTTTCTGGGTGAGCACGACCATAGCTGGGGGGCTGACTACCCGCCACCGCGGATGGTGATTTCCGAGGGCAAGGGCCGGGGGCGACTGACTGGAGGTTGCCTCACTTTAATCCGGGGACTGATGGGAACGCCCTATGAGATTGATACGAAAGATCGCATAATTTTTCTGGAAGATGTTGATGAAGAGCCGCATGCCATCGATCGGATGCTCATGCAATTGAAGCTGGCCGGTAAATTCGCACAGGCACGCGGTATCATTGTCGGTGACTGTTCCGGTTGCCGTCCGGGCGGTAGCAAGCGCAATAGTCTGACGCTCAATCATTCACTGGAAGCGGTTTTGCGTGAGAGGCTCGCTGATCTCGGCATACCGGTGGTCTTCGGCATGAAGATTGGTCACACTCTCGATAAATTGACCTTGCCGCTGGGAGTAATGGCCAGCCTGACAGCTTCCCGTAGCGGTGTCAGATTGAAATTGGAAGAAGGAGCCTGTCTTGAAAAAGCCCCCAGCTCTAAAAAGTAAAGACAAAGTCGCCCTGGTCGCTCCGGCTTCCCGACCGGCCAGACCGTCCGTGGTCAAACGCAGTGCTGCCATCATCAAAGAGATGGGCTTTACACCGGTGCTTGGCAAAAACTTATTGGCCAGTCATGGCTTCAGTGCCGGTACCGACCGTGAAAGGCTGGATGACCTGGGCCATGCCCTGCGTGATGAGAGCATTCGGGCCGTCTGGTGCATCACGGGCGGTTACGGTTGCCTGCCCTTGCTGGCCGATCTTCCCTATGGCGAATTTGCCGCCTCCCCCAAAATCGTTCTTGGTTGCGAAGATGCCAGTCATCTGACCCTGGCTCTCCACAAACGCTCCGGTGTGGTCACCTTTCACGGTCCCAATGCCGATCGTGTAGTCAATCGAATTATATTTGAAAGGGTGAAGCGTGCCTTCACCCACGGTGACTATGACGTGCTGCAGGCGGAAGATGCGGTTTTGCCCGAATTTGCCTTCTCGGCCGTAGAGGGAATTGGCAAAGGCGCATTGCTTGCCGGAAATTTAACCAGCCTGGTATCACTTTTCGGCACCGAGTATGAACCGGATCTCGATGGTCGGGTGCTATTGCTCGATGATGTGAGAGAAAGAAACGACATCCTGGATCGCTGGTTCACTACCCTTTATATCTCCGGTAAACTCTCGGCCGTGGCCGCTCTCGGTCTTGGTATGTTTGAAGGCTGCGATAGCCGTGGTGCTTTTAATATGCTTTCCTTTGAAGAGCTGGCTTACGATCGACTGGTGGAAATGGCTCTGCCCTCTTGTTTTAATTTGCCATTCGGGCAGGGTGGCGACCATGTCTTGCCTCTGGGAGTGCAGGTCAGCCTGGACACTCAACATGGTAAGTTGACTTTTCTGGAGTCTGCTCTTTCTCGTTAGGCTTCGAGCGGGGGCTAATTGAGTGGCTCAGCGGCCTGGTTGAAGCCGAGGCTGGAAGCTTTGAGCCGGTCCCTTTGAGCCTGAGCCGCAAGACCAAGGGCTTTGTTGCCGCAGGCTCGGTAATAATATGCTTCAGCCAGTTCCGGCTCAATTTCCAGGGCACTGGTGGCATCCACCACGGCCGGTCCGAATTTTGACAGTTGCAGATAGAGCCTCGCTCTTCGCAGGTAAGAATACTCGTCGTCCGGATTGAACTTGATGCTTTTTGTGTAGTCTTTCAGGGCTTTGTCATACTGTTTCAGTGCTTCGTAGCAATCACCGCGATAGGCATAGGCGGCGCCGTGCTCCGGTTCTATTGCCAGTGCTTTCTCGGCGTCGGCTATGCCCGCCTGGTACTCGTGCATCTGCAGGTGACAGAAGGCTTTGGTGCTGAGGGCATCGGCATCATTGGGTGAAAATGTAAGAGCTTCCTCGCATTTGGCCATGGCTTCCGTCAGATCGCCATTTTCGCTCAGTGCTTCCACCAGGGTCAGGCGGGTTTCTACTTCCGGCTTGAGCTCAGCCGCTTTGCGAGCATCAGATAGAAAATTTGCTTTCTCCCTCAGTAATTTGAAGGCCTGGGCGCGCAGTAAATAGAGCTCAGCATCTTCTCTTTCAAACTCCAGTAGTCTGGTCAGATCTTTCACTGCCGAGCGGGCTGAAAGCACGTCGCTCATAGCCAGGCAAGCCAGGGCCCGCTGCTTTAGAGAGGCAGTGTCGTCCGGATTTTTTTCCAGGCTGCGGGTGGCCTTTATCACCATACTCTTCAATTCATCGATGTCGTCGAAGATACTGGTGGACGAAAGTATCCTCATGTCGAAGCTGAAATCGAGACTGATCTCGTTCTCTAAAATTTGGGGAGGCTTCGGCAGAGGCGATGCCTCTTTTACGGCGTTCAACATGCGCTGGTCGAGCAAGGCATCGCCTGTGCTCACTTTTACTTTCAGATCTTTGACCTTGCCTTCTTTGTCGATTTTGAAAAAGACGACGCCGGTCTTGCTGGCCTCTTCTTCAGAGGGCTTCCACTGCGCCTTCACATGTTCCTGCACATTGCGCAAATAGCGGCGCACGGCAGTTCCGTGTGCCGCCTCATTGAACTGTCTCTGCCGGTCCTTGCGTGCTTCCTGCCCTTCGCTGCCGGCCTGGCAGCCCTGCAACAGCACAACCGGGGCGAGCAAAATCAGGGACAGTAAAAGCCCGCAACTAAGTTTCGGCAACCACTGCCTGCGAGGTTTCCGGCGCATTTCATAAATGTGAAGGGGCGGCGCTTTCAAGGGGGTCAGTCTATAAGCTGGAGACGGATTGCAAGAGTCGTTCTTCCAAATAGGATACATCGCCGGCCTGTAAGCTTGCCAGCGCAAAGGGAATATGGGCCAGAATGTCGGTGGCCACTAGTGAAGCCTGGGCTCCGGCCAGTTCCGGCCGATTGGCGGCCAGGTCGCCGGCTTTGCCGTGCAGGTAGACTCCCGCCACCGCCGCGTCGAAGGGCGGTAGACCCTGGGCCATGAGACCGCCGATCATGCCTGAAAGAACATCGCCGGCTCCGGCCGTGGCCATGCCGGAATTGCCCGTAGGATTGATGAAGACTTGTCCGGTGGGGGAGGCAATGACGGAATAATGCCCTTTCAAAACTACTACCGAACCGAACTTTCTTGCGGCGGCAAGAGCGGCGCCGATGCGGTCGCTCTGTATAACCTCTACTGACTGGCCGGTAAGGCGGCTCAGTTCTCTGGGATGAGGGGTGAGGACGAAACGGCGCGGCGCCTGTCCGAGCAAGACCTCCGGATTTTGAGCGAGGGCGTTCAGCCCGTCGGCATCAATAACACAGGGCTTGGAAATAATGTCGATGAGGCTTAAAACAAAGCTGACCGTGTCGTGATTCTGGCTTAAACCGGGGCCGAGCACTACGGCTTGCACGCCGTCAATGAGGGGCAAGACCTCGGCCACGGCCTCCTGGCTGATGGACTGCGCAGTGGTTTCAGAGAGAGGCTTGTATACGATTTCATGGGTGGGCAGCCCGACGATGAGAGAGCGGGCTGTGCTCAAATATGAGAGACCGGCGCCGATCTTTAGTGCGCTCGCCGCCGCCATCACACCGGCACCGCTCATCCCCAGTGAACCGGCGATTGTGAGCAATTGCCCAAAGGTGCCTTTGTGGCTGTTGGTGGGTCGAAAGGGCATAATGCCCTGCACCGCACCGCAGGTAGTGAGCCAGATTTGAGAGCCGTTGTCGGCGCTGTCCTTATCGAGATTTAGCTGTTGCACGAAGGTTTCGCTGAAGTCGGGCAGACCGATATCCACGAGGCTGAGCTGCCCGGCATATTCGGCACCCGGAAAAGTAAGCAAACCGGCCTTCAGATAGCCGAAGGTGACGGTCTGATCTGCCCTTACCGCCGCCCCCATGATGCGACCATTGTCGGAGTTGATGCCGGAAGGGATATCTATAGATAGAACCGGGCGGGCACTGTTATTGATGGCATCGATTACGGTGCGATGAATGCCGCCGACATCTCTGGTCAGTCCGGTGCCAAAAATGGCGTCTACAATTACCGTTGCCCCGGAAGCGATTGATTCAAGGGCATCTTCCAGATCTTCTTGACCGGAGAGTTGCACAATTTCGATATCCAATCTCTCCAGCAGCTTCTTGTTGGTGAGTGCTTCCGCCGTGGTCATTTCCCCTTCACCAACTATGAAAACGCTGGCCGGTATGCCCCAGAGATTGAGATAACGGGCCACAACCATGCCGTCGCCGCCGTTATTGCCCGTGCCGGCAAAAATTGCCACGTGCCCGGGGTTTTCATTCCAGATGGAAAGGGTGCAATGGGAAGCGGCTCGCCCGGCTACTTCCATCAGTACCTGTCCCCAGTTAGTTGCTGCCGTCTCTTCGACGCTTTTGATCCAGGCGCTTTCCAGGGCTCTAATCTGTTTTGTGGTGGGCACTCTCAGATTGCTAATTACCATTGGCTTACCTTTCTTTGGTTTTGATAAATTGATGCTTGCCCCGGTTTTGGCCGGTGATTTTTATTCTTTTTCCACCAGGAAACAGCGCACCACATGACCCTGCGACTTTTCTTCCAGGGTGGGAATGCTTTCTTCACAGCGGGCTTCTCTTAAGCCGCAGCGGTCGGCGAAGCGGCAGCCTCTAGGCAGCGCCGTCAAACTCGGCGGTTGACCATCAATGGGCGAAAGGCGCTTGGAGCCCTGTCTGGGAATACTATTGAGAAGACCGAGGGTATAGGGATGCCTGGGGTTTTTGAAGAGTTCTTGCACCGGCGCATACTCTACTACCGAGCCGGCGTACATGACCGCCACCGTGTCGCACATCTCGGCCACAACTCCCAGGTCGTGGGTGATCAAAACTACAGCCGTGCCTCGTTCTTTCTGAATCTCTCGTAAGAGATCAAGAATCTGGGCTTGCACTGTCACATCGAGCGCCGTGGTGGGTTCGTCGGCAATCAGGAGTTCCGGCTCGCAGGCCAGAGCCATGGCAATCATAACCCTCTGGCGCATGCCCCCTGAAAACTGGTGGGGATAGTCATCAACCCGGTTTTTGGCCTCCGGAATACGTACACTTTCAAGGGCTTCAATGGCTTTTTGCCGCGCTTCCTTGCGGGAAAGCTTCTGGTGAAGCTCAATCGCTTCCATGATTTGATCGCCTATTTTGTAGACCGGATTCAATGAAGTCATGGGATCTTGCGGGATCAAGGCAATGCGATTGCCCCTGACGGCGCGCATTTGCGATTCCGGCAAGCTTAAGAGGTCGACCCCGTCCAGCAAGATTTTGCCTGAGGCAATTCGACCGGGCGGCGGAACCAATCTTAATATTGAAAGGGAGGTGATGGATTTGCCGCAGCCGCTTTCACCAACGATGCCAAGCACTTTGCCCTTGTCCACGGAAAGTGTCACATCGTCTACGGCCCTTGCTTCGCCGGTTTCAGTGGGAAAGGTTGTGGCCAGGTTTTGGATTTCAAGAAGGGGCATCGAATTTCTTAGCTACCGGAGGAAAGGTGTTTAGTATTTGCCATGATTTTAGACTATTGCTCCCATGCTGAAGCTCAGTCGCGGTATAAATAGTGGAGGAGGCGGAAAATGTCCACAGACTCTTCAAACAACACTAAAGATATCTCCGTATTGCAGCTTCTCACCAAGCTAGTCAAGGAGACGGACCGGCTTGTTCGTCTGGCCGACGATATCGACACACACGCCAGTACGCCCCAGGCCAAAGCGGCCTTTAACTTGATTGGTTCGGAAGTTAGTAACATCCTGGCCATAATGAAGTCTTCCCTTGACCCGCTCTATCGTCTTTACGATTTAGACCCGGGCATGAAAAACCTTGACCGCAACAGGCGCAATGCCACCATCAAAGAATTTACCGTCGCCACCGAAGCCGACGACAGTTACGATGAGCAAGCCCTCTGGAACGATATAAAAGCCAAAGAATAAGGCAGTCTTCAGCTAAGCTGGTGTAGTCGGAAACTACCCCGGAAGCTTTTCCACGGAAATCTTCACCGCCAGGCTGTGACTTTCTCCGGCGTTTAGGACCAGGGCATTTTCCATGGCATTGGCACTTTCTACGCAGATGAACTTTCGAAAGCCATTCTCCTGCATGTCAGCCATTTTCCCTGCTAAAGTTTCCCAGGGGTTCCAGACAACCGTAGTGAGAGACTGTTCTTTCTCAATCTTGATGCGACGCTGGAAGCCCTGATCAAGAATAGTTACAGTGGCGCTGGTGTTTAGATACGGCCGGTCTGTTTCGCCGCTCAATTTGAGCAGCTTCTCTTCCTGCCGCTTGCGTTTCATGCCGTCAGTTTTATCGAGATACTCGGTATTGGCAAGACCGGAGACGCTTACATTATCGATATCGGATACCGCAAAATAGGTATGCAACGCTTCTTCAAATAGAGTGGACGCGGCTTCCCGGTCTATGTGCTGGGAAGTTTGTCCCGTATTCGTACAGGTTAGCTTCAATTCCAGAGTC
>Ga0268298_10000507_pt1 | contig 50282 bp, 36 predicted proteins | sample WWTPWeurt_MetaG_FD_194462 | JGI IMG/M metagenome (GOLD analysis project Ga0268298, IMG submission 194462) | Activated sludge microbial communities from WWTP in Nijmegen, Gelderland, Netherland - WWTP Weurt | ecosystem: Engineered > WWTP > Aerobic digester > Activated sludge | place... | reverse complement strand
CAGCAAAATTTCTGCTGATATTTTATGCAAATTGATTGAATTGCTGGATGTGCGAGCCAGAGCAGCCTATGGCGCCCGGGCGGCAATTCTGGCAATCCAGGAGCAGCCGCCCGATATTGTCTTTGTCGATATTAATATGCCCGGGCTCAGTGGGTACGAGGTCCTTGGCTTTATCAAGCGGGATCCCGCAACCGAAAATATCCCGGTGGTGGTGGTAACCGCCGATGACGATACCGACACCAAAGCCAAGGCTCTTCAGGAGGGTGCTCTGGCTCTCCTCGTCAAGCCTGTCGTGCTCGAATCGTTGGAAGATATATTAAAGTTAGCAAAAATTATTGTTTGAGCAAGGAGATATACCAAGTATGGCAATTCAAGCGGGCCTTCAAGCCCCCGATTTTAACCTGGCCGATGAAAATGGGACTGTCCGGCACCTGGCCGACTATCAGGGTAAAGCCCTGGTTCTGTATTTTTACCCAAAAGACGACACCCCCGGCTGCACCACAGAAGCCTGTGAATTTCGCGATTCCATCAGTGCTTACCGTCAGGCGGGTGTCGAAGTTTTCGGCGTCAGCCCCGACAGCCCGAAATCACACACCAAATTTATTCAGAAATTCAGCCTGCCTTTTAGCTTGCTGGCCGATGAAGGCCATACAGTAGCCGAAGCCTACGGGGTCTGGGGACGCAAGAAGTTTATGGGCCGCGAATACGATGGTGTTTTCCGCACCACCTTTCTGATCGGCCCGGATGGTAAGATCGTCAAGGTTTTTGAAAACGTAAAACCCCAGGGTCACGCTGCCGAGGTTCTGGCTGCATTAAGCTAAACGCTCGCCGGCTGTGCGGGCGATAACTCTGCGCCACGCATCTTCCTCCGAACCCCAGGGTTCGTGGTTAAAGCGATAATCATTTTTCCGGATATATTCTGCCAGCTCAGCGTCAATGACGCTGAGCTGTTTGCGCGTGGTTTCTAATAAAAGCTCAAAAACGGCACTGTCTGTTACCAGTGGCAAAGCCTGGTTGAGATGCACCAGACAAAACCCATGCGCACCAGGGTAAGGCGCTGCGATCTGTTCGTTTTGCAAACCTCGCACAAATGCCCCCAGCGCCATGTGGGCGCTGCTGTCGCGCACGCTGCAGGCCGGGCAGCCAGCCTCCGGCGTCAGAGCCTTGCGCAGCGATTGCACCCGGCGGGTAAACTCTTTTGACAGCCGGCTGAACAACCCACCAACTGGACTTGTATTGTTCGATTGCGCCTCGGGAAAACCGCGCAAAATATTGGTCAGGATATCGTGATAAATGATTGAGATGCCCAGGGCATTTCCCAGACTGGCGTCACGCAGGGCCCAGGTATGCTCCTGGCAATACCCTAAACTGGCTCGGATACCTGCTCGCAGCTTGATGTCATTGACATGCTCGTAAAAAAGCGAGCGAATATATTGGTGAACACTGCGCTGAGCCAGCCAGCACACCGGACAGCATGGTTGGCCCAGGGCCTCAAGCAAATCAGTATAGGTATAAGAGGGGGTATCAAACATACAAAGAAGTATAGCACGATAAATTTGGCCCGAGTAATCAGATCTACCAGCTCTCTGGGAATTGCCGTGAAAGTACCCATATTGGGGGGTGTGAAAGCGGCTTCGCCGCTTTCACACCCCCAATATACTTTCTCACGGGGAATCCCAATGACCTGATCTAACAGCGCCCTTAGCGCTAACCCGGATACCAGATCTTACGCTGGTCATCGGTGGCGCGCTGGTATGCCCAGGCAGCTTCGACCATTTTCTCCAGGTCATACGCGGGTCGCCATCCCAGGAGGAATTTAGCCTTGGTGTTATCCAACCAGGTCGAATGATAAGGCGTGGGAACCATCACCAGGGGCAAACCACGGCTGGCTTCCAGATACGCGCCCAAAAGGCCGTAATCTACAGGTTCATCCATGCAGATATTAAATGTTTGCTGGCGAGCCTGTGAATTATCAATCGCCGCTAAAATCGCACTGACCAGATCCTCTACGTGCACAAAATTACGCTTGACCGGTTGACCTTGCGGGTCCAGCATAACCGGAACCGCCCCATTGCTTGCATACAGATCGCCCTGGACTGCCCCTACCAGATCTCGCCAGCGCGGTCCTCCAAACACATCCTCACCAAATGACAACTGGTATTTGAAATCATCTTTTTCCATGATCCACGGCGCCCGCATACAACAGCCGTTCAATCCATATTGGATGTAATACTGCTCCAGCATCACTTCTTCCAGCACTTTGGAAAGTGCATAACAGCCGGGATAAGCCGAATGCCGCTGGGTTTCCGTCACGGGTACAGGATGCGGATACACAAAATGCCCCATCCCTGCGTCACCGCCAATCAAGATAAACTGCTCAAAGGTCGGGCTCAGGCGGCACTCTTCCAACAACCAGAACAACCCCTTGACTGCCACATCCATAATCTGATCGGGTATCTCTTTGCAGGTTGCCAGGTGGAGGACATGCGTCACCCCTTCAAGCGCCGAATTCACCACATCCCTGTGCTCAATAGATCCATGCGCGATTTCCAGCCGCTCCTGAGGCGGCAGTTCTCGTTGATGGCATAACGCCCGCACCGAAAAGTTGGCAAAATTCGGATCTGAAAGCAGCCTCCGAACAAACACCTGCCCCACTTTGCCCGCAGCACCGGTCACCAAAATTCTTTTTTGTACCGACATACCCACTCCTATCTGATTCGAATTAGTCGAAGTTCCCGCGATTATTCAATCGTTTTTTCCTCGGGGTTCTGGCTCACCCGATTGCGCCCGTTATGTTTAGCAAAATAGAGCGCCTGGTCTACCCTGGTCAGCATGACACTAATTTCGGCTGGTTCGCCGTGATACGTAAAAACACCCAGACTGACTGTCACCACATCCGCCACCTGACTGGCTGCATGCGGAATTTTCAGCCCTGCAACCTGGGAACGAATACCTTCTGCAACTACCATACTCCCTTCCAGACTGGTATCCGGGAGCACAATCACAAACTCCTCCCCACCAAAACGTGCCACCAGGTCAGTCGGCCGCCGGACAGTTCCCTTAATCGTCCGTGCGATTCTTTTCAAACATTCATCTCCAGCCTGGTGTCCATAGGTATCATTGAAATATTTGAAAAAATCTACATCGATCAATATAATTGAAAGTGGATGATATTTACGCCGGGAGCGGAAAAATTCGCGGCGCAGATACTCATCAAAATAGCGCCGGTTGTGAATCTGGGTAAGGCCGTCAATCTCGGATAAATTTTCCAGCTTACCGATCACCTGGCCTAATCTTAAGCCAAACAAGCCAATCGCCATAAAACCAATCAAGAGAATGATCGAATGGCTAAAAAGAACCGGCTGGTACGATATGGACTGGGTTGGAAAAATCACACTGATTCCGCCGCGAATATCGCCCAATTTGTACCCCTGGCGGGCATGGCAGACCAGGCAGCTTTCCGCAGTTATCAGCGGAGCCATATAGTAATAAGTCCTGGTTTCATAATCCCAAAATAAATACTCGCTCTTCCCTTCCAATTCAAAAGACTCAAGCGCCTGAACCTCCCATCCTGAGGCTGCATTCGCAGGTCGAACAGGATTAAGACTGGTTATATGGAACAGAATCTGGTTGTTCGCGTCAGCCAGCTCAGCAATCAGGCGGGTCATATAGGCCGGGTTTACCCGGGTTAAGGTTCGGCCATCTGGAAGTAAAATGTCCCTGCCGGCTGGATCCAGGTAAGGATTGGGTTGGATCTGTTCTGAAACCGGGACAAAAACGCCTCCCATCTCAGAATTCCACTGCCGGACGGTCACCATCAAATCAAAATAGGAACGCGAGGTTTCCAAGTAAACCTGCTCCTGCATCTTATGGAGCTGACTGGCGTTCCAAACTGCTGAGCCGACAATTATGAAGAGCCAAAAAGCCGAAACCGTAATCCAATACTTTGCTTTCAAGAAATACCTTTCGCGAATCTCTGCTGCCAAAATAACACAGCGCTTATTGACGTCAGTTCGGGACAAGAGGTTGTTTTGGGTGGCTACGCCACCCAAAACAACCTCTTAATAACCCAAACTTGGATTAATTATAAGCGCTGTTTACCTGGTTTGGCTCAAAATCTGCCAATTGGATTAAGAGCTATGGATTCAAAGCAAAATATTCCAGGATCAAAGCTTTCATCGCCTCTGCCCGCCCAGGTTCTGCTCCGAGAAGGTTCTCTGTCTGGTAAGGAGAAGAAGCGTTTAACTTATACAATTCATCACTGGCAAGCTGATCGGCATGATAAATATATCGCCAACCATCCTGGTAAACCGAGTAAAGATCCTCGCGCGGCGCTTGCCAGTAAGCCCAGCTGCCTGTATCAACAACCCCATTAATCTCACTGAAGGCGGGTCTGCCGGGACTGGATGGGTCCCCAGCAACAATACCCTGCGCCAAAGGCCTGATACTCTGCGCCTTGATCTCATCTTTGAGTGGCACACCAACCCAATCGAGAATGGTTGGCATAATATCATAGGTCTGGACCGTGGCGGCAACGCTCATCCCTGCGGGGATTGCCCCTGGATATTTCATCAAGAGCGGCACCTGGAGAACTTCTTGCTGCATCCCAAAGGCATGCACCCAAAGGCCGTACTCGCCCAAAAACTCCCCATGATCCCCTGTCAGAATAAAGAGTGTGTCCTTGGATAACCCAATCTCATCGAAATAAGTCATCAATTGTGAAAACTTCGCATCCCAAGAGGTGATTTCGCCATCATAGAGTGCCGCTTGATGCTGAATATCGCGCTCTGTTACAGATAATTCTCCTTTAACAGCCGCCTCGCCTGTGCCAAAGATCTCCGGGGTCAAAGGACCAGTGTAATCTGGGTCGAACATGGTGTTAAATGGGGCTGGAGGCGCAAGCCAGACATGCGGCTCCATATAGTATAAAAACAGAAACAGGCGTGGTTTTTCGCCTTTTTCATTGACCCAATAGTTGTTCATCCAGTCCATCACCACCGAATTGACTTCATCGCCGCGCACTTTATTCGATGTGGAAATATCTTTGCGTTTCAGGAAGACGTCATCATAATAATCAAACCCCTGATCATATCCAAACCGCCCCGCCAGGCAGGGATTATTAACAAACCCGGCAGTAAAAAATCCAGCATTATCCAGGTATTCCGCCAGTGTCGTATGCTGATTTTGCAGGCTGCTGGTTAGGGTTTCAAATGTTGCGTTCAGGATGGAAGGCGTCTTGCCAGTCATAAGAGCCGCATTGGACGGGCCGGTCCAACTGGCAGAAGGCACAGCCATTTCAAATCGCACACCTTCGTTGATCATCCAGCTGTCCAAATTGGGAGTGGTCTGGCGAGAATATCCATACGAACTGAGATGGTCAGCCCGCAGTGAATCAACCACAATGAATACGACATTGCGGGGCGCCTCCATCACTGGTGTTGGGCTCGGCTGAGGCAGCGGAAGATCAGTCGGTGCGGTTTCTGGCTGCGTAACCTCCACAACTGGAGTTGGACTGGCAGTTGGTTTGGTTTGCACTGTCGGTTGAGGGCTGGGTTGGATAGACACAACCGTGGGTTTCGTCTGGCACGATAACAATCCCAACCCCAGGCTTACGGCTAAGAGCGAGTTTAAAAATCTTGATCGAAACTGCATAATTTTTCCTCCTGAATATTAATCCTCGGTGACTGATGACCCCAAAGCACGATCGTTCTGCGATGATACTTGATTTTCACAAAATTCTCGCAAAGCGGCAAGTGACGTTTGTACTTTTATTAATATGACAATTCATATAAACATACCATAATACAACCGACACCCACTGGCCATTGTTCAATCATTTCAGACATTTCATGCTTCGTAATTACAATTTTTCTCTTATCCCCTATTGTTTATATCCACAATATCGCCGCCCTGCTGCATTATTAACCTCCTCAGATTTTTTCAGCATACAGGAGCTGGGCAACTCCAAAACCAATTGGCACCAATTTGCCTCCCACTTCGAGATTCATCACCTGATTAAAATCCCAAATTCCCTGGATACCAACCTCTTTACCAGCAGAAATCCCGTTTTCCCAGAGGTAACGAATCAGATCCCGATCATCCTCCGCGAATTCATGCAGCCGCCGGATAACAATTCGATCCCCCGCAGCCAGCTTAGTCAGCGGAACCCAGCCGCTCGCTGCTTCTTCAAATCCAGGAAAAGGATTGCCGTGTGGACAGAATTTTGGATTACCCAGAATATCCACCAGCCGTGCTTCGATTGCAGGCGAGATTGCATGCTCAAGATGGTGAGCTTCTTCATGAATTTCCAAATACGGAACTTGCAAGATCTTTAAAAGAAGCCATTCGATCAGCATATGCCGGCGCACAACCGAATGTGCTGCCGCCTTGCCGGCATCTGTCAGATGGATACCCTCATGATTTCCTTTTCGGGTAATCCAATGATCACGTTCCATGCGCTTCAGAGTCATAGCCACAGTGACATGAGACACCTTCATGATTTCTGCCAATCTGGCCCCAACAATTACGCCCTGGTCGCGCTCCATGACATGCATATTCATCAAGTAATCCTGAATGGTATGGGTTGGCTGAAGATTTTTTGAAGCCGATTCTGTTTCAGGCATAAGATTTCAGTGGTTTCCAGTAGGTATTTCAGACACCTAACAATATCCGGTAGACAATAAAATGTACTATGCACTTATCAATAAAATTAGTGTATACTAAGTATATATATTATCGAGTACGACTTAATCCATTATACCCGATTTAAGCCCGTTAGCTCGAAAAGGGATTGTTAAGCGTGTTTTGCGGCTGTCTGAAAAGAGGAGTTTGGGGTATATCGACCACCACATGTGGTGGTCGATATACCCCAAGAATCCAATACATACGGCAGGGGCTGTCCAAAAAGTTCCTTGTTGGACAGCCCCAAAACATCCTGATAGATATCAAAAGTATGATCCCAATATGCCGTGGTGCCATGCCCTTTATTGAGAGAATACTCACTACAGTTTTTGGAGGACGCTATGTTGGCTAGTTTTCTTTTGGCATTGCGCGAAGGTTTGGAAGGCGCACTGGTAATCGGCATCGTATTGGCAGCCCTTAAGAAACTCGATCGATCCAGACTGAGCCAATCTGTCTGGCAGGGAGTCGTGGCAGCCGCAGCAGTCAGCCTGGCTGCCGGATTTCTTCTGAGCTGGCTTGGCGCCAAACTGGAAGGGCAGGCTGAGGAACTCTTCGAGGGGATCACAATGTTTGTCGCTGCCGTATTACTCACCTGGATGATCATCTGGATGCAGCGCCAATCTGGCGGCTTAAAAAAGGATCTGGAAGCGGGTGTCCTAAAAGCCACAAGCGGCGACAGCAGCCAATGGGGTTTATTTTGGCTGGCTTTTCTTGCAGTTGGACGTGAAGGAATTGAACTGGTACTATTTCTGGCTGCCGTTCAAACAGCAACCGACTCATTTCAAACCTACAGCGGAGCGCTGCTGGGATTGGCTGTTTCAGCCAGCCTGGGGTGGGTATTATTTGCATCCAGCAAACGGATGAGCCTGAGGTTATTTTTCAATATCACCAATGTTTTGTTGGTTTTGTTTGCGGCAGGGCTTTTAGCGCACGGCGTGCATGCCTTTAACGAGGCGGCAATTATCCCTCCAGTGATCGAACAGGTCTGGGATCTTAATCCAATTTTAGATGAGACCCAATTTGCAGGGCAGCTTCTGACCGCCCTTTTGGGCTACAATGGGAATCCATCTCTGACAGAAATAACAGCCTATGCGCTCTACATTCTTGGCGCTTTTGTGCTCTGGATGAAACTGGCTCCAGTTCAAAAACTGAGCTCTAAACAGCTCCCAAATACCTGAGCGCCTAAAAAAATCAGGATTAAATCAACCGGATATTTTCAGACATCAATCTGAAAATATCCGGTCATGGTTAACAACCTCTAGAGAATTGCCAGCGCCTGTTCCATATCTTCCATCAAGTCCTGGATATCCTCAATACCCACTGCATAGCGGATCAAACCTTCTGGAATTCCTGCCGCCCTTCGTTCTTCTTCTGTACATTCCACATGACTGGTTGTAGAAGGCGGACCAACAACCGTGTCCACCTGCCCCAAATTAGCTGCCAGAGCGGCATACTGCAAGCGCGGCAGTACCCTGGAGACAGCCTCCAGTCCGCCTTCAATTTCAAAGCTTAACACCCCGCCAAATCCGCCTGGCATTTGCTTTCGGGCAATCGCATGCATAGGGTGGCTTTCCAGACCAGGATAATTGACCTGAAGTACCCGGGGGTGCTTTTCAAGATATAAAGCCATCTGCAGTGCATTGTCATTTTGGCGTTGAACCCGCAAAGCCAGAGTCTTCAAACTGCGCAAGAGCAAACTGGCCCGATGAGCATCCAGGCAAGGACCAGTTAGCTCACGATAACGATAAATTTTTTCTACCAAATCTGCAGACCCACAAACCACTCCGGCTGTTACATCATTATGACCGTTAATAAACTTGGTGGCGCTGTGAACAACCAGGTCGGAGCCCAGTTGAATCGGGTGCTGATTAACAGGTGTTCCAAATGTATTGTCCGTAATCGTGACAGCGCCGACTTCATGCGCCGCTGCAATTAATTTTTCAAGATCAACAACCCGCAGCAAGGGGTTGGTTGGCGTTTCAAGATAAAGCAAGTCGCAGCCTTTACCGATCGCAGCCAGGATCGCAGCCTCATCACCCGTTTCGCACACCTCACACTGCACCCCAAAGCGGGGCAAAATTTCGGTAAAGTGCAAATAAGTTGCCCCATAGGCGTCCTTAATCGTCACGGCACGCGAACCAGGGCTGAGCAGAGCAAACAAAGCAGTATTAATGGCTGCCATCCCCGTCGAAAAATCGGTGGCAGATTCAGCTCCTTCGAGCAGAGCCATTTTTTCATTAAATGCCCTGACCGTTGGATTCGAATTACGGCTGTAGATATCACCGCTCTTTTCCTTTAATGCCACAGCCCGCCAGGTTTCCAGGTCATCATAAGCATAGGCTGAATTCTCAATAATCGGGGTCGTCATCGAGCGGGTGGCTGGATCCGTTTTTGAACCAAGATGAACACACTGGGTGGAAGCACCGGGTTTTCGCATATTTATTCTCCAGAAATGATTGGTTTGCAATGGAGGCTATACTAACATAAAAATCGGACCATCACCCAAACACATAAATACAAGGGTGGGCGAAAAAACTCTGCCCACCCTTTTAAGGTTTTCGAGTGATTTGGCTGTACAAATTACCCAAAACTAACGTTTTGAGCTATCCCCAATCTCCAATCTTAGTTACCCATAGCAGCAAACCAGGCGCCGGTGGGACTGGTGACAAACACAATCGGAGCAATGCACGGTTTTGGAAGCATGATCGTCTCTTCAATCACCGAATTGCCCATCGCATCGGCAGGGAACAAGCCAGTAGAAACATTCACTGTGGTTGGGTTACCGGCCGCATCTTTGCTCAGGCAGCTCACAACAGCTTTGAAACTTGTACTGGGATTTGTGCCAGCAACACCCCGGGCAATGGCAGTTGGATCAGCAGGATCGATCACCAGCCCGAATACCTGAATTTCCAGTTTTCCATTTGATTTCAACTCTCCCTCAGCCATCCGAACCACCCAGGGCAAACCACCCCCATTAATCCCGCGTATCGGGTTTATGCTACCAGTATAAGGCCTAGAAACTCCTGCCAGATTGTTAAATTCCATAACAGATGCGCCCGAAGCAGACACATCAGGTGTTCTTCCAGCCAATAAAATGGCGGAGACCAGGAACAGGGAAGCCAGGCTAACGATAAAAAGCTTTTTCATTTGTTTCTCCTTTGGTATGTTGATGGCTTTTGAGTTTATTTTTGCCATTAATACTCATTACGCTGGATTGCCTCAAATTGGATCTATCAATATGATAACTACGGCAAACATTATCGTAATACACCTATGCAACGATAGAATGACTGCTGCTTCTCTCATCAGCTTCAATTTACGCTGTTCTTCCGTAGTACAATTAGCCTGTGTTGAATTTGGACGATCTGGAACTTATTCAGCGAATATCGAGCGGTGATGAAAATGCTTTCCTGTCGCTCTATGACCGCCATGCCAGCCACGTGTTCGCTTTGGCTCTGCGGATTCTGGGCGATCCAGGGGCAGCAGATGAAGTGACACAAGATACCTTTTTGAAATTATGGAAAAGATCCGATCATTACCAGGCAGCTCTTGGCACCGTAATAACCTGGTTATTGACAATCACCAGGCATACCGCTCTTGATCATCTCCGCAGCGAAGCCCGGCGTCCCCCGATAACACATTCACTGGAAGATGGCGATCAATGGCTGGATATTCCTGCCGCAGAAAGTGCAACAGAGGAGAGCCGCTGGCGAAGTATGTATTTTGCGGTTCAATCCTTGCCTGACGATCAGCGCCATGTGATTGAACTGGCTTATTATCACGGCCTGAGCCAAAGTGAAATCGCCGAAGAGCTGAAATGGCCTTTAGGCACTGTTAAAACCCGACTGCGCGCAGGCATGGAAAGCCTCCGCCGGGTATGGAATAAAGCTTAAAGCAAAACAGTGCCAAAAACAGTTTAAATCCTGATTAATCCAAACCATCCCAAGCTAACGTACCATGAATGAGAAAGTTTATGCCAGACGAAATTTGCACTCGCTATTTTGAAGATATCCCTGCTTATGTTCTCGGAGCGATGGATGAAGCCGAAAGCGCTGCGCTGCGCCAGCATCTTTCCTCCTGCCAATCCTGCCAGGCCGAACTACAGACCTATAAAACCTTGAGCCAGGGTTTGCTCTTCGTCCCTCCTCAAAAGCCACCCGCCAGTCAACGTGATGCACTCAGGGCTTCGTTGATGGGTGGCCGTCCTTCAGGTCGCTTGCCTGTTGCGCCCTCAAATTTCCCTCTGTCAATCCCAAAATCATCCTCTCAAAGCCGCTGGAAATCCCACCTTACCTGGGGCGCTGCCATCTCAGCATTCATTACCTTACTCATTTTGAATATCATGACCTTTACCACTCTTCAAAGTATCCAGGATGAGCAGCAGGCTTTACGCGCTCAAATTGCTGCAAACCAGACGATCATCAGTATGCTGGCTTATCCAGGTGTGGAGAGGCTGGCGATAAATTCAGGGACAGTTAGTGGATCGTTACTTATTGACTGGGATCGCAGTATTGCAACGATAATCGCCTGGAACCTGCCTGTACTTCCTTCAGACCAAACATACCAGATCTGGTTAATCGACGAACAAGACCAACGAATCAGCGGCGGGTTTATTACAGCCAATGGTGGCACACCCTATTCATCAGCCGCAATTATCGCCCCCAAAGAACTCTCAAATTACAGAGGGATTGGTGTCACGATCGAACCTGTCGGCGGAAGCCCAAAACCAACCGGGGAACGCATATTTCGGATTGACTTTTAACCTGCCTGTTTTGCAAACCGCTTTCAAACACGTGGAACTAATCGTCTTCCAATGTTTCAAAAAAGGCTTTCACAACCCATGGGTCAAACTGCCTGCCGCTTTGAGCCGCAATATACTGGCGAGTTTCTTGTCTCGTCCATTTCTTTCGATAGGGCCGGTCACTTGTCAACGCATCCCAAACATCAATTACAGCAAATATCCGCGCAGAAAGGGGGATTTCCTCCCCAGCCAAACCTTGAGGATAACCACTTCCATCCCATTTCTCGTGATGACTGGATGGAATATCAAGCGCTTCTTTGAGATATGTGATCGGCAGCAGCATCTCGCGTGCCAGCCGTGGATGCTGGCGCATAATGATCCATTCTTCATCCGTCAGGCTGCCTGCTTTTAACAGGATCGAATCTGGCACACCCATTTTACCGATATCGTGCAGCAGTGCTCCGTGCCGAAATGCAGCCATTTGGGATTCGTTCACTTGCATGTATCGGGCCAGTTTCATCGTCATATCGGTCACCCGCAGGGTATGGCCTTCTGTTTCACGATCACGCAGATCCATGGCTCTCGACCACCCTTCGATCGTGGCCTCATACGCCAGGCTCAAATCCTGGTTGGCGCGCTGCAAATTCTCAAATAGCTGTGAACTGTTTATGGCAATTGCCGCCTGACCCGCCAATGCCTCCAAAAATTCGATCCAATCCATATCCGGCGTAAAAGCTTTACGCCGGTAAACTTCCAAAACACCCTTAACCTCTCCCTTGACAACCAACAAAACACTCCAGTAACATGCAAAACCTTCCTCTCTCCAGAGGTCCCAAATGGGCGGATTTGAGCGCAGCTTTTCGTTTGTTACATCAATCATTATGATGGGAAGATTATTCTGGATTGCCTGCATCGAAAAACCTGTACTTAAATCAAGACTTTCGAGATTCAGGGTACGAAAACCTCGGCCCGCCACCAGTTCAAGTTGGTTATGCTGCAGCAGAAGAATGTCGGCTGCATCTGCTTGAAGCTGAGCAATTGTTTGTCTGAGAATTATATCCAGCGTCGCACTCAAATCGAAACTGCTGGAAATCGATTGATCTACGGCACGCAAAGCCTGCAACAGCTCAAGGCGGCGGACGGTTTCTTCATGCAGTCGCGAGGAATGGATCGCCCCGGCTGCTTGAAGGGCAAAAAGGGAAAGCAGCCGCTCGTCATCGTCGGAGAACTTACGCTCAGAACTGCCGGTTTCATCAACAGCCAGAACGCCAACCAGCTCCCCCTGGTGAAGCAGCGGGACTTCAAGAACTGCCCGGATGATCGTCCCTGCATACTGCGGCGAGCGGCCCTCCCAGGTAGAATAATCATTAATTCGCAGCGGCTGCCTCGATTGAGCCACCCGCCCTGCAACGCCTTCACCTTTACGCAAACGTGTCCCCACCGGCAAATAAGAAGCTGTTTCCACTGTCAAAACCAATTCGTCGGTTTGAGACAGGTACAAATAGATCCCGCTGGAAGCCGTATTAAGCAGCTTTTTTGCCCATTCGATAATACTTTGCAGCAGACTTGTCAGGTCACTTTCAGCAGCAATTGCGTTACTCGTCTCATACAGTGCCCTAAATTCTTCTGCCCGGCGCTCAGTTTCTGCAAACAACTGCATCCGCTGGATTGCAGCCCCAGTCATTTCTGCAAGTATAGACAACAGACGGATCTCATCCTTGTCCAACTGCCGGCTGCTCGGGATAGATACAGTCAGAACACCCAAAACCTTGTGCGTCGTACGAATTGGCAAGCTAACCCCGCCCCAGCCGGGCGGCAGGCTGGCGAGTATTGCGGCCGGCGTAGCCGTATCAGTGGCAAACTCATGTGCGATATATATCTCCCCACTAGTATATACGTTGTAAGAAATCCCTTCTCGAATTGACTGCGGCGGTTCCACTACCTGGGCAGGCCAACCAGACACAACCACTTTCTCCAATTCACCGGTTACTTTGTTGAACAATTCAACTGAGCCATCCGACGCGTTGACGAGCGAAAAGGCTCCCTCCATCACGAGTTTCAGAATATCCGTTTGTGCAGAAACACCCCGCATCGTCAGCGAAAGTTGATTCAGTGTTTCCAACTCAAATACGCGCTGCTGAATGCGGACTTCAGTTTCTTTTCGCTCAGTGATATCGCGGCAAACAACTGTACTTCCGCCATAAACCCCGCCACTGTCGTAATAGAAGGTCGCGTTATCTTCCCGCCAGATATAAGATCCGTCTTTATGTTTTGCTCGATAAGAATAAATTACCCCTTTTGCTTTCACTTCAATCGCTTTAAATATTTTGGCGAATACTGCGTCGCGATCTTCTGGATGGATCAACTGGTAAACTTCATCCGGACCGCCGTTAAATTCATCTTCAGCCCGATATCCAAGCTGTTTCAGATAAGCCGGCGACATATATTGAATACGGGAATCGGCTCCAAAAACAATAATCCCATCCGATGTGTTCTCGGCAATAAAACGAAATTTTCCTTCACTTTCACGCAAACGATCTTCGGCATTCTTTCGAACTGAAACATCCTCTTTGATCGCGATAAAATAATTGATGCTGCCGTTGGCATCCCGGAGCGGGGTGATCGTCAGCTCTTCGGTGTAATGCGTACCATCTTTACGTCGGTTAACCATCTGGCCTTGCCAGACCTGCCCAGACAGGATGGTATCCCACATGGTCTTATAAAAAGCCTCGTCCTGTTTGCCAGACCGAACAAGCTGGCGAGGGTTTTTATTCAGGGCTTCGTCCAGCGAATACCCGGTGAGCTTACTAAATGCCGGGTTGACCCATTTAATGATCCCAGCCGGGTCGGTCAAAATCAAAGCATTTGATGCTGCGTTTAGAACTAAATTCCGAAGGAGAATTTGTTCCTCCGCCAGCCTGCGCTGAGTGATATCGTGAAGGATCAGATAATCAACCTGGTTTCCCTCAAAATAAATCGTGGATTCATGAATCTCTACAACCCGCTCTTCCCCATTTGCCAATTTTTGCGGAAAGACAAAGTAAGTCCGCCCCTCCTGGCCCGCCTTTTGACGCTCAATATCAACCAAAGCTGGGGGCAGGGCATGCAATTGATCCATACCCATCGTGCAGATCTGCTGTTTAGAATATCCATAAAAGTCAACCGCGGCCTGATTGGCTGACAATATTCTTCCAGACTCGGGTTCAATCAGCAGCATGATGACAGAATTTGTCTCAAATATTTGCTGAAAAAATTGTTGATCAGGATTATCGAGAGGATATTTATTATGAATAGACATCAATCAACTTACCCCACGCGGACTACCATAAAGCTGCTTTGCCTGTCCAAATGCTACTAAATCCCGTCGAGGTTGGGAATAAATCACAAAGTCAACAGCATTCGGCCATATTCAATCTCGCTGAAGATCTATCACAAGTATATACTAGAATTCCTCCTAAGTTAATGAGCAATTGTAGCAATTCTTGATACGGATTTTCATTACAAATCCAACTTTACTGCCGTTTCGAGCAAACCAATCAGGTTTATCTGTGCGCCTACGGTTATTTCCAATCCCAAAGGCATGTTGGAAGGCGGGCCAATGCAGGTGTCTGTACCTGCAAGTTAACCCCAGTTCGGGTTAGTTCGAAAATAGGTTGTTTTGGGTGATTTTTGGGTGGCTACGCCACCCAAAAATCACCCTCCCGAACTGACGTAAGTTATTGTTTGTGCAGATTTGGCTTAGACAAGCATCAACGCTGACGGACATAAGGCAAACAAACTTTGTTACTGCAGTGGATGACCTTCAAATCATGATTGATCGAATCAAAATAAGCGATCATGGTCATTCGATCTGAGCCTGTAGTAATTGATGATCCTATCCCAACAGAACCTGCATGGTCCATAGCGCGAATTGTGGCGGAAGAGCAGACCGGGTCGTTGCAGCGGGCAAACTTCAGATCGCCATGCGTACTGTCAGCATAGCTGATTATCGGTAAGCCGTCTTCATCGATCGTGATGGAGGAAGTCCGTCCAACATCGCCAGCGCTGTCCAAATTGACGATCGACATAACCGAACAGGCTAAGTTGCTGCAGTGGGCAATTTTCAGATCACTGGCTGTTGGTTCATAATACGAAATCAAGCCCAGCCCATCTGCCCCAATTGATATCGATGAAAAATTACCGAAATCAACCTCGGTTTGATCCGCACTGGAACAGACCAGATCGGTGCAGTGCAGCACCTTGAGTTTGCCAGTTTTCTGATCGAAAAAAGTGATTAAACCCAATCCATCTGAACCGATTGCAAGCGCTGTGATGGTTTCAGAATTCTCATTGGCATCCAATGTGGTTCTGCTGACAAAACTGCAGGCGAGGTTATCACAGTGAGCAATTTTCAAAAAACCTGCGGTACTGCCACCGCCAAAAGTGAATGAAGAAAAATAACTGATCAGCCCGAGTCCATCTGCACCAATTGCGATGGATGTAAAACCTGCAACAACGTTCGGGTCTGGCATATAAAGGTCAGCCGCTGAACACAGCAAATCCTTACAGTGGGCTACTTTTAAGGCCTTTGATGTCGCATCAAAGTAACTGATCAAACCCAAATTGTCAGCGCCGATCGTAATGGATGAATACCGCCCAACATCTCCTGGACTATCCAGCGTGTAGATGGATGCAGTAGAACAGGCAGCATTACTGCAGTGAGCCACCTTTAAATCCCCATTTGTGGCATCGTAATAACTGACCAATCCCAATCCGTCTGAGCCCAGGATAATGGCAGGCTCCATTCCCACCTGATCCTGCGTGTCAAGTGCAGCCAGGTTGAAGGTTGGCCGCGGATCTTGAGATTGTGCAAAACACACCACACTGCCATCCTTATTGACAGCCTGGACAGTGCTGCCGGCTGCGCAGGTCCCCATGATTCGCTCCTGGTAGCCCGCCGCATCGACCCCACCTAAAGCGAGGGAATTCTGGGAAGCAGCGGCATAAACAGCATAAGGTGTTGGATTCAACACCTGGCGCGGGCCAAGGATAGTAAAAGCAGAAGAAGAAATTCCAGGTCTGACTGCAATTTCTAGCCACAACGCGGTCCCATCCAGGCTTGCGCCAAAATCCAATTCAACGCTGAACAACCCGCGGCTGATAGGGACATCATTGATTGAATTGGTTCCAATCAATCCCCCCAATTCGAAAGCATCATAAAGTTTAAATTCAAAATCATAAACACCTTGCACTGGCTGCCCTGCCTCCTGCAGGTAACCCTGATAGGTAAATCCTGTCCCGAACCCGGCATCTATCTGGCTAAATTTCGCCTGAACAACCGCTGTTCCGCCTGGAATCCCACCAAGAATGGCAGCACAAAGGAAAAAAGTAAATATATTCTTAAGGACCATCGAAGTTGCAAATTTCTCTATTTTCATTCCATCACTTCCTTATCCGTAGATTGTGGTGTAGTTGTCACATCCCCCGGTTTCATTTAACCAGAAGTTATAATTTCACAACAGTGCCTAAAAGGATACAAAATGAAATCCACAATTCATACTTTCAATTGTAAATTTGACAATCACCAAATAATGCTGTACACTGTAGTAACTCCGATGGGGAGTAGCCGCCCGAATGTTTCGGGATGAACAGTCGTCAAGACGGAAAGAAATTTCCCGGCTGTCAAAAAAGTGCAAGACCATCGCTTTCAATGCGCTGGTCTTTTTGTTTATATCCAGAATGAACACCCTCAGTCCAGACCATAATCACGTCGGAATATTATGAGACAGTATTTTTCGCAAATCCTTTTAGCTGCCCTGATCGCCTGCCTTTGTTTAGGCAGTTTTGTCAGCTTGCCGATGAACAATAATATTGTTTGTTGTATGTCGGGCGTTTTTGAGATGGACAAAGAAAATGACATCCCAGTCGATTCAAATGAATTTGAAGACGACCTGATTTTTCAAACCAACTGCACCACAGCCGTGGAATTGGTAACTTCAGCATCAAATCCAAACAGGCTTAGTCTACAAAACCTGGTTTCATCGCCCCTCACTCCCCCTCCTGAACATTTGTAACGAAATTGCCTCGCAGTATTGGCTGCTAATAACCGCAAAAAGCCGTCTTTAGCACCCAGCACAAATTGGACAGCTGGCCTTAAGCCAGTCATTTGCTATTCATGCGTCATTCGTTACAAGAGGAAGATTTGCTCACAGAACTTGAAACCATTATTCTATCTGCCGCTCAAACAATTTATGATGCCTGGGGTTGGTTTGGGGTAGCAGCGCTGCTTGTCTTTGAAAACGCCACCGGAATTACACCCAGCGAAATAATCCTTGGCCTGGCAGGTTGGATGCTAATTTACCAACATCAACTACCGCCAGCCATGATCTTCCTGGGCGGCTTCTATGCGGCGCTGGGGAGTACGATCGGCGCATCCATTACCTATTGGGCGGCCCGCCTTGGGGGGCGCCCAATGGTAGACAAACTCGCCCGCTGGGTGCGGATTGACACCGTCCACATCACCTCTGCTGAAAATCAATTTCAGCGCTGGGGGGCGGGGCTGGTACTGGTAGGAAGGGTTATCCCTGGTATTCGCACCCTGGTCAGTATCCCGGCAGGGCTGGCGCGTATGCCATTCCTTACATTTATTGCTGCAACTTTCATTGGCGCATACGCTTGGTGTACCCTGCTGATTGGTGCGGGGTACATCTTAGGGTATGAGTGGGCCCTGATCGGTACCTACCTGAAACAGGGCCTGCCTTATCTGGTGGTAGCGGGAATGATCGCATTGGCAGTGTATACCTGGGCTGCTTACCGTCTCAAGTCAACGGCCTTAGAGCCGGTCAATCGTAATGAGTACCCAAAATAATTTACCTTACCGTCAGTTCGGGATAAGAGATTTTGGGTGGCTACGCCACCCAAAAAACACCCAAAATAAACTCTTTTCGGACTAACCCGAACGACGTTACCTTACAGGAGTTTTAACTGAACAAAAGGAGCTGACAATGTCCCACACTCTCCGCCCTTCTTTCTTTCGTAAGTTTTGGAAGCCCGCTTTCGTAACCGGTGCGGGAGGAACGGCGATTGCTGTTTGGTTTGAGGAAATCATGCTGTATGCCGAGGATCTGCTTGGGCTGATTTTCCTCCCGATCATGGCAGGCGTAATATATCTGCTCAATAAAGTTATGTTCAACTCACGCATGCCTGCGAATGATGATATCCAAAATACAGAGCATATAGGAGCAAAGCAATAAGATGCAAAGCAAAATCTGGCATACGCTTAGTCGCGATAATGCCTATGAAGTGTTAAATACCTTGCCACAAGGCCTTACAAGCGAAGAGGCTGCCAGGCGGCTCCTTGAGACCGGCCCCAACGAATTACAGGCGGCGAGTCGTGTTTCGCCCTGGGAAATTTTACTGGAACAATTCAAGAATGTGCTCATTCTGATCTTGCTTGGAGCAACCGCTATCTCGCTTTTTCTGGGGCATGGCATTGAGTCGATCGTGATTGGCGTCATCGTCCTGTTCGCTGTGGTGCTCGGCTTTGTGCAAGAGTATCGTGCAGAGCGGGCGATTGAGGCCTTACGCCAGATGGCAGCACCCACTGCGACCGTCTTGCGAGACAACCAGGAGATCAAAATCCCGGCTCGGGATCTGGTCCCCGGCGATGTAATTGTGCTCCGCACGGGAGATCGGGTGCCTGCGGATGCGCGTTTGCTGGAATCGATCAACCTGCAAATCGAGGAAGCTGCCCTGACTGGCGAATCTGTTCCCGTCGAAAAGCATATCAAGGCCCTGGAAAATCCCGATCTCCCCCTGGGCGACCGCAGGAATATGGCCTATGCGGGTACGGCAGTTAACTACGGACGCGGGCGGGCATTGGTGGTCGCAACAGCCATGCAGACCGAGTTCGGCAAGATTGCGCAGATGCTTCAAGATGTAGAAACCGGGCGCACACCGCTTCAGCAAAATCTGGACAAAGTCGGTGCGATGCTGGGGCGGGTGGCTTTTGTGGTTGTCGCGGTCATTGTCGCCCTCGGACTGCTGCGCGGCCAGCCATTCATCGAAATGTTGATCTTTGGAATCGCTCTGGCTGTGGCTGTCGTGCCCGAAGCTCTGCCAGCGGTGGTTACGATTTCACTGGCAATTGGTGTCCAAAAGATGGTTAAACGCAATGCCCTGATTCGCCGGCTGCCTGCTGTGGAAACGCTTGGCAGCACCTCTGTCATTTGCTCAGACAAAACCGGCACGCTCACCAAAGACGAAATGACCGTCCGAAGTGTTTACTGCGCCGGGCAGATTTCCAACGTCTCGGGCGCTGGCTATACACCCGAAGGCCAGTTTTCCACAAATGGAGAGGCGCCGGCTGAACCAACACCAGTATTGCTCCAAATGCTGACAGCCGCCTCTCTGGCGTCTGACACACGGTTGGTACAACTGCCAGACGGGGGCTGGGATATCAAAGGAGATCCAACTGAAGGCGCCCTGGTGGTTGCGGCCGCGAAAGCAGGGCTGCAGAAGGCGACGCTCGAAATTACTTTTCCCCGGGTGGCTGAAATTCCCTTTTCTTCTGAAACAAAACGAATGACCACCCTGCACCAGGTGGAAGTCAGCCTGACGGCTTACGCCAAAGGGGCGCCAGAGATGATTTTGGCCGGCTGCGATTTTGTACAAACTGCACAGGGTGAGCGGCCTTTGGATGCGGCCGGCCGTGAACAAATTCTCGCTCAAGCACAGACGATGGCGGGCGAGGCGCTGCGCGTCCTGGCCGTGGCCTACAAACCCAACGCAATCCTGGAAACCGCTGAGCGCGGGATGATCTTTTTGGGGCTGGCGGGGATGATCGACCCACCGCGCCTCGAAGCAAAAGCCGCAATCGCCGTCTGTGTGGACGCAGGCATCCGCACGGTCATGATTACTGGCGACCATCCGACCACAGCTGAGGCAGTTGCGCGAGAATTGGGTTTGCTGCGCAAAGGTGGGCGTGTCTTGACTGGGGCAGAACTCGAAGAGATGACCGATGAGCAGCTGCAGCGTGAGGTTGAAAACATCAGTGTGTATGCCCGCGTTTCTCCAACCCATAAGCTGCGCGTTGTAACTGCCTGGCAGGCCCTGGGACATATCGCCGCCATGACCGGGGATGGCGTCAATGACGCACCCGCCCTCAAAAAGGCCGATATTGGGATTGCGATGGGCATCACTGGCACGGATGTCACCAAAGAGGCCGCAGCCATGACCCTGACCGATGATAACTTCGCTTCGATTGTGGCAGCGGTTGAGGAAGGGCGCGGGGTCTTTGGAAATATCAAAAAATACCTGATGTACCTTCTGTCGTCCAACATTGGCGAAATCGGCCTGATGGCTGGGGCCGCCCTGTTGGGCTATCTTCCGCCGCTGACGGCAGTCCAAATCTTGTATGTCAATCTCGCCACCGATGGGTTGCCCGCCCTGGCCCTTTCTGTGGATCCGCCCGAAAAAGATTTAATGAAACGCTCGCCGCGCAATCCCCGCACAGGTATCTTTACCCGTCCGGTGGTTACACTGATGGTTCTGGGCGGAATCTGGTCAACCATCATCAATCTGGGTTTATTCATTTGGGCGCTTAATTCTGGCCGTACGCTTGAAGAATCCATGACCATGACTTTTGTCTCTTTGGTCCTGATTCAGTTCTTCAAGGCGTACAACTTTCGCTCCGACAGGCATTCGGTCCTCGATAAACCGTTTGCCAATAAGTGGCTTAATACCGCTGTCGTATGGGAAATTGTGCTGCTGCTGGTCATCATATATGTGCCCTTCCTGCATGATGCCTTCGGCACATATTATCTCCCGCTGCTGGATTGGGTCATCATCGCCGGGTTGGCGGTGACAATTGTTCCCATCCTGGAATTGGCCAAGTGGATGGAACGCAGAGGGTGGTTTGGAAAAGTAGATTAGGCGCAGGTGCAAACCGCACCATGCGGCCGATGAAAAATTGACACAACGAAAGCCTCGTTGGTTGGAGTTGGTTGCCAGCCCAATCTACTCCCAACGAGGCTGTTCGGCATGCGATATAATCAATTTAATGGAATTTGGCAGGCGCTGGGCGATGGCATCGATAACGGCACCAATGTCCTGTCTTTTAACCCAAAGGGTGAACTCTTTGGCGGCGGAGGGTTCTCCGTGGCGGGGGACAAAGCAAGCCTCAACCTGGCGCGCTGGGTTCAGCCATACACAGCCTGGCTCCCGCTGTTGGCAAGATAGATCAAGGGGCCGGATGAGCCCCCAACGGAATGATTTGCAGCACCCTATCCAGCCCGACCATCAGGGCCACTGCCGAGCCATCCGGCGCCCAAACGGCATTGGTAATGAACATTCCATCTGCTTCGAACCGCGCCGGGCCGTAAACGAGACCCTTTATTTCAAACGTATCCCCTGTCCAGCGCTCCAATTTCGGATGACCTGGTTTTGCTTCAACATAAGCCACCTGGCCGTCCTTCAGCCAGGCGGGGAAAAGATACCAGCTTTCCGCGTTGGCCCGCTTTTCAAAGCTGACTTTTTCCGGGCTTTGGCGAACCATAAACCCAAATGCTGGGTCGTCCGCCAGGCGATAATCGATGGTGGTATACAGGTATTCGCCCCCAGGTGACCACCGCAAGGTGGAGGTATGATAGGCAGCCGGCTTCAATGCGTCCCAGCCTTCCAGCAGTTCATCATGACCAGGGTTGCTCCTGGTAAGGTTAATAATTTTTCCGCTGGCTGGGTCTGCGCCATAGATATCCACGATGTAATTTTCATCGAAATCGCCCGTGACGAACTCAAAAATAAGCTGGCTGCCATCCGGCGACCACCCTGTCAGCCGTCCACCCCCGATCAAGCGGACCTCCAGGGTTTCAAGCTCCACCACCGCAACCCCAGAGTAGGGTGGAGGACAATCACAGCTCAAACCGATAGCCAGATACCTGCCCCCCGGCGAATAAAACACTTCTCGGACACCATCAAACGGGGGGACGGAAGGGTCTACGGGTGGCCGGAGCGGGTTGATTGTCAACTGCGAAACCTGGACAGATTTTTCGGATTGAAGGGTATAAATCCAGGCCTCACCCTGAAAACTATACGCGAACTGGCTGCCGTCGGCTGCCCAACTAACAGCATAAACAATCCCCTCGTTTTGATCGACCGGTGGAACAGGGCTGGTCGGCGCCAGGATTTCTTTCGCCTGCCCGGCACCGTTGGAATCGACCGGCACCAACCAGATTGCCGTCCAACCAGGGTAACCCTCTCCCCATCTCCCATAAACCAGCAAAGCATCGCCCTTGGGAGACCAGACAATCTTTAATTCCGATGGCCGCGGCGCAAGAATGCCCGTAATTTCCACTCCTTCGACAGCATTCTTTGTCTGCAGCCAGGCGCGGCCATCCGTGGTGGTATAAGCCAGCCAGCGGCTGGAAGGATCCCACACCAGGCTGTCCATTCTAACCACCGCCAGGAGGGGCTCCTGGGTTGGCTCTGCGGTCAACGTCGAAGTTGGCGGCACGGCTGTTCGGGTTGGTTTGGGCGGTTCGGCTGTTTTAAGCACAGGCGTTGGTGAACTGCTGGGGGTTGATGTGATCGCTGTAGTTGGCGTCGCCAGATACAGCGTTGCCACCGGGAGGGTGGCTTCAGCCACGGCTGGTGTACAGCCTGCCATCAGCAAAATAGCAAACACCAAACTTACAACTTGAGTAGGTTTCATATCGTCGCTTCCACCTGATTAGACTGTTTTATTCAATTATAAGTCCCAGAAAGTTGAATCTCTGAAAAGCACTTCGCTGGCCAGGGGCATTTTCAGTGATTTCATCCTCGCTCAGTTGTTCAGCGATTCAATCTTCCGATCTGTGCGGCGAACTTACCCATCTGTCTGGCAGCCCGCCAGGCGAAAGCCGGTCGGGCTGAAGCCCTTCCTCAATACATGGAAGCCCACGGCGATGAATACATCGCGGGGGCTGGGATTTCAGCCCCGCAGGGGCTTTCAGGTACTCAGCCAGGGGATTTTATCCCCTGGCGACGGGAGGAAGTGGCTCTGCACCTTCCGTGCAGAAAAAATTCCTCACCTTAAAACCTAAAAACAAACTACCCCACCGGATAATCCGATGGGGTAGTCAAGTGGCTCCCCGACCAGGACTCGAACCTGGAACCTAGCGGTTAACAGCCGCCCGCTCTGCCGATTGAGCTATCAGGGAATATTGGGTTGTTCCTCAAGCGTGCTGATTATACGCGTAAGCCCCCGGAGTGTCAAGGCCGCGACCGTCAATTTTGGGGTATAAAAAGCTGCTTTGCAGCTTTTTATACCCCAAAAACTATTTCAATACAGACCGGATCTGCTCCAACGCCTTGCGGATGTTTTGGAGCGAATTGGCATACGAAAGACGCAGATAGCCCTCGCTCTGCGCACCGAACGAGGTGCCAGGCAGCAGCGCCACCCCAGCTTTCTCCAGGATCAGGTCAGCCAGTTCGTTCGAAGACATTCCCGTGCCTTTGATGTTGGGGAAGGCATAAAATGCCCCCTGCGGTTTGCGGCACGAAAAGCCCGGCAGCGTGTTCAAACCGGCCACGATCGCGTCGCGCCGCTCCTGGTACACCGCCACCTCGGCGTCCACCTGCTCCTGCGGACCCAACAGGGCTTCCACGCCGGCATCCTGGGTGAACTGAGCCGTCGCCCCGATGGAGTGCGTCAGCAGAAGACCCACCCGGCGGGCCAGTTCCTGCGGCATCACGCCGTAGCCCAAACGCCAGCCAGTCATGTTATAGGTTTTGGAAAAACCATCCACGATGATCGTGCGCTCTTTCATCCCAGGCAGCGCCGCGATCGAAGGCGCGCTCAGACCGTCATAGACCATCCGGGCATAAATCTCATCCGACATCACCCAGCAGTCATTTTCCAGCGCCTTTTGAGCAATATGCTCCAGGTCTGCCAGCGGCAGCACGCCGCCGGTTGGATTGCTGGGCGAGTTCAAGATGATCATCCGGGTGCGCTTGTTCACCAGGCGGTCAAACACACCCAGGTCAAAGGAAAAGTCACTTTCCTCCAACAGCGGCACCGGCACCGGCGTCCCACCGGCTACCCGGATCATCGCCTCGTAGGTTGGAAAACCCGGATCGGTGTAAATCACTTCGTCGCCAGGCTGAACCAGGGCCAGCGTCGGGAAAAAGAGCGCTGGTTTGGCCCCTGGCCCCACCACCACTTCTTCTGCCGAAAACTGGATCCCACGCCGCTTGCCGCAGTCCTCGGCGATGGCTGCCCGCAAATTGGGCATGCCCGCCGGCGGGGTATAACGAGTCCGTCCGTTGGCAATCGCCCGCATGCCAGCCATACTGATGTTGTCAAAGGTGGCAAAATCGGGCTCGCCAATTTCCAGATGAATGATTTCACGCCCGGCAGCTTCCAGCGCTTTGGCTTTGGCCAGCACCGCATAGGCGCCTTCCTGGCGCAAATGATCAGTCCGTTCAGCAAATCCCATATGCTTAGAGCAGTTTCAACAATTCGTCGTATTCTTCATCGGGCATGCCAAACCAGTTTTCTGGCTGGGGGAAGGTCTTGGTGTTAACCTCAGACACATACTGCTTCAACCCGTTCAAGATCACTTCGCCGGCGTTGCCAAAAACCTTGGCCATTTTGGGCTTAAACTTGGGATACAGGCCAAACATATCATGGTAAATCAGCAGCTGCCCATGCGCATCCAGACCAGAACCCAGGCTCATAATAATGCAGCCTTCGGCCCGCTCGGTAATCAGCTTGCACAGCCGGTCAGGGACCAGCTCGAGCAAAATGGCAAAAGCGCCTGCTTTTTCCAGCGCCTTGGCGTCATCCACAATCTTCTTGGCCAGCGCAGCCGATTTACCCTGCACCCGGAAACCGCCCAACGCGGAAACAGACTGCGGGGTCAGGCCCAGGTGACCGATGGCGGGGATACCGGCATCCACAATCCCTTTGATGCGGTCAGCCATGGCAGCGCCGCCTTCCAGCTTAATACAGTCGCAGCCGCATTCAGCCATGAAGCGCCCGGCGTTGAGAATAGCCCGCTCAACACTGGGCTGGTAGGTCATGTAAGGCATATCACCCACCAAGAAGGCGTTGGGGGAACCGCGCCGCACAGCCTGAGCATGGCGGACCATGTCATCCATGGTGACGGGCAGGGTTGAGTCGTAGCCAAGCATGGTCATGCCCAGGCTGTCGCCAACCAAAATCATATCCACGCCGGCCTGCTCTTGCAAATAAGCAGTCGGATAATCATAGCATGTCAGCCAGGTGATCGGCTGTCCATCTGCCACTTTTTTAAACAGGTAAGGCAGGTTAACCTTCTTGCGATCAGCCATAGTATTCTCCTAAATTTCGAATGCGATAAGCATGAATAATTCCTCAGCAAAAGGAATTGATCAATCCTATCAAGCCAGTTCTTGCATGAACTACCCGATTTGGGCAGATCTTCAAAAAATCTGCGCAATCTGCGGATTGAATGACTTTATGAAAGCAACGCCCGCGCCACCCGAGTAGCACTGGAGGCATCGGCAGCAAAGCCATCTGCGCCAATCTTATTGGCATAATCCTGGGTTACAGGGGCGCCGCCGATCATAACCTTCACATTGTCGCGCAGCCCGGCAGCCTTCAGAGCCTGCATCGTCGCTTCCATATTGCTCATGGTGGTGGTCAAAAGCGCTGAAAGTCCAATCACCTGAGCGCCGTTCTGAACAGCCTGCACAAATGCCTGGGGAGCGACATCCACACCCAGGTCCACCACTTCAAAGCCAGAACCTTCCAGCATCATCGCCACCAGGTTCTTGCCAATATCGTGCAGGTCACCCTTCACGGTGCCAATCGCCACTTTCCCAGCCGATTTCACATCGGCCTTTGCAAGCAGCGGTTTCAAGTAACCCAGGCCGGCCTGCATCGCCCGGGCGGCAATCAGCATTTCCGGGACAAACAGTTCACCTTCCTCGAAAAGCCGCCCAACCTCATCCATCGCCTTAATCAGGGCTTTGTTCAAAATTTCTTCGGCGCTTACACCAGCAGCAATGGCGGCCTTCACGCCGGCTTCCACATCTGCAGCCTGACCATCAACAACATTTTGATAGATATCTTGTAGATCCATAGTGTTTCCTTTTTTGAATCGAGATTGACAGAAATCGGCGGGATTTTGCCTGCCGGAAAAAACAATTTACCCAACCTGCCAGGATTCAGCCTCGTCGCGCAGAACCTTTTCCAGGATCGAATCGTGGCTGCGCTCAATATCATCCAATATTGCCTCACGAGCCCGATCGGCATCATGCGCTTCGAGCGCATCCAACAGCCGGTTGTGTGTTTCCACCTGATTCCGGCCGCCGTGGCGCATGACCATAAAGCGCGCCAGCCGGTCGTGCAGGCGGCCCATTAACTGCGTCAGCTCGGCATTGCCAGAAGCCTTGGCCAGGAGAATATGAAAGCGGCGGTTTTCCTCGGTATAACGATCGTAAGAGATATCATCATCACCCGTGTACCCAGCATGCACAGCCCGCATCTCGGCGATCTCGGCGGGAGTGATGCGCTCGGCGGCTCGTTCTGTGGCTGCCACTTCAATCACATGGCGCAGATCCAGCATATCGCGCAGCTGTTTCAAGGTTGTTTGGGCTACAAAATATCCCGAGCGCGGCTTGATGGTCACCAGGCCATCCTGGCTGAGCATTTGAAGCGCATCGCGCACAGGGGTAACACTGGTGCTGTACTGTTGGGCAATCGACTCCACATTAAAACGTTCCCCCGGCCGGCAGTGCCCCATAATAATTGACCGGCGCAGTTCAGCGTATATGGCTGTTTTTGTGGTTTCATCTTCCAGGACCCTGAACATACACTTCTCCTGTAAAAATATTACCACATGATATATCAATCCGCAAGCAGCAAGGCCTTACACTACATCAATGTTGACATCTGATATATTAGATGCTATGATTGATGTACAAAGATGCAGACTTTCAAGGATCGTCCTGCAAAACAACCAGCCATTCCATTTGTGTAAGGAGAAATTGTATTATGGAAGAGAAAAAATTTCATCCGCTCGTCAGTGAGGCCCAAGATGCACTCCGTTCTGGGAAAATGTCCCGGCGCGACTTTCTGAGGATTTCAACACTGGTCGGGCTCTCGCTGGCTTCCGCAAAATTCCTGGCCGCCTGCTCCCAACCGACTGCAGCTCCCACAACCGAATCCGTAGAAGAGGCTCCTGCTGCACCTACCGAAGCACCCAAACCGGCTGTTGTACGCGGCGGCACTTTGACAGTCGCTACCCGGGTGGAGCGTGTTGACAATCCGGCAACTTTCTCTCTGGTATCTGCATCTCACCCCTGGCGCCACGTCATTGAGTATCTCACCCACACCGATCCTCAGGGCATCACCCACCCCTACTTGCTCGAATCCTGGAAAGCCAGTGATGATCTGCTGATCTGGACGCTGAACATCCGCAAAGGCATCAAATTCACCAATGGAAAAGAGTTGAACGCCGATGATGTCATGTTCAACTTCAAGCAGTGGCTCACCGAAGACGTGAAGTCCGCCATGTTCGGCGCCATGAACAGCTACCTGGATCTGGCCGGCGTTGTCAAGACCGATGACTACACAATCACCCTCAACTTGAAAGCCCCCTCCATCTTCATCCCCGAACATCTGGCCCAGTATGTCGCAGGCATTGTCCCAGCCACCTTCGGCGGCGATTTGACCAAAGAACCCATCGGCACCGGCCCATTCACCATGGAAGAATATGTGGTTGCCGAACGCTGCACCCTCAAAGCCCGCACCGATTACTGGCAAAATGGCGTGGACGGCAAACCGCTGCCCTACTTGAGCGAAATCAAGATGGTCCAGCTTGGCGAAGACCGCGCCGCCGATCTTTCAGCGTACCAGAGCAACCAGGTCGACACAATCGTCGAGCCGAATGTTGCCATCTGGGAAGCCCTCAAAGATGATTCAAGCTCAACGATCGTCGCCACCCCCACCGCCACCACCCGTGTCCTGCGTGTGCGCGCCGACCAGGAACCCTGGACCAAGAACGAAGTTCGCCAGGCCCTCAAACACTGCCACAACCGCGAAAAGATTTTGGCTCTCGCCCTGCAGGGTCAGGGTGTCATCGGCAATGACAGCCACGTCGCCCCCGCCCAGCCCGAATTTGTCGATATTGCCCCATACCCCTTTGACACTGCCAAATCCAAAGAACTGCTTGCCACAGCAGGATACCCAGACGGCGTCACAGTCGAATTGACTGTCGCTTCCGACTGGCCCGAATCGATGGCTTATGCTCAGGCCCTCAAAGAAGATGCAGCCGCCGGCGGATTCACCATCAACCTCAAGCCCATGCCCGCCTCGCAGTATTGGAACGGCTGGACCGATTTCAACATGGGCATCACCTGGTGGTCGCACCGCACCCTGGCCCCCATGCTGCTTTCAGTGGCCTACACCGCCGATGATCAGGGCAATCCTGTTGCCTGGAACGAATCCCACTGGGTTGACAAGGAATTCAACGATATCCTGACCAAAGCCTCTGGCACCCTCGATCTGACCAAGCGTAAAGAGCTGGTCGGCCAGCTGGAAACCATCCAGAAAGAACGCGGCTCCATCTGCACCCCGTTCTTCATGAGCGTCTGGAAGATTTACAAAAAGAATGTGCACGGCGTCGAACCTACCCCCGACGAATACGCCATCTTCATTGAAACCTGGAAAGACGCATAATTGATATTCTTCCATCTCGCTGATGCACATGCATCAGCGAGATGGAAACATTTAAAAAGAGGCCAGCGAATGATAGAGACACACGGTACCAGCATGACCAGCGCCCACTATGCCCGCATGGGGCCAGAAGAGTGCGAAAAGATCCATCGAGCCAGCCTGGAAATTTTACAGCGCGTTGGCGTAGATGTGCATGACGAAAAAGCCAAAGAGATCCTGATACAAGGCGGCGCCCGAGCCGATGGACTGCGAGTGCGCATCCCAGAATACATGGTCGCCAGAGCCCTCTCCACCGCCCCAAAATCCATCACCCTGTACAACCGCCTGGGCAAGGTTGCCATGCGGGCTGGCAAGTACAATTCATATTATGGCGGCGGTTCCGACTGCCTGAACATCCTCGATCACCGCACCGGCAAGCGGCGTAGACCCCTGCTGACGGATGTGCGGGAAGCCTCCCGCCTGATGGATGCGCTCCCTGAAATTGATTTCGTCATGTCGGCTTTCCTCCCTGAAGATGTGGACCAGAAGATTTATGACCGCTACCAAATGGAGGTCATGCTCAACAACACCACCAAGCCAATTGTCTTCGTTTCGCCCGATTTTGAAGGCTGCAAGGCCGCCATCGAAATGTGCGAAGCTGTCGCTGGCAGCCCGGAAGCTTACCAGGCTCGCCCCTTCGCCACCTGCTACATCAATGTCACCTCTGGCCTGATTGCCAATGCTGAAGCGCTCCAGAAATGCATGTACCTCGCAGGCAAAGGCCTTCCTCAATTGTATATTCCGCTCAATGCCGGTGGAGTCAATTCCCCCGCCACCACCGCCGGCTGCATGGCATCCATGAATGCCGGCATCCTGCTGGGCATTGTGCTTTCACAATTAGTTCAACCCGGCGCCCCCATCGCAGTACCTGGCTGGAACGGCGGCCCCTACAACCTGCAAACCATGGTCGGCAACTATGTTCTGGCCGACGAGCAGGGCGTCCCCACCTCCATGGGCAAGTATTATGATCTGCCTGTCTTCGGCCTGGGCGGATCAACCGACTCAAAAATTCTCGACCAGCAGTCAGGCTTCGAAGCCACCCTCAGCCTGATGACATCCCTGCTGCACGGCGCCAACATCATCCACGATGTGGGTTTTATGGATGCTGGACTGCAGGGCAGCATGCAGATGATCGCAATTTGCAATGAAATTCTGGGCTTCTTGCGCGCCACCACTGCCGGCGTTGTAGTCAATGATGAAACCCTCGCCCTGGATGTAATCGAAGAACTTGGCCCAACCGGAACCTACCTCGGCCACGAACATACAGTCCGCCATTACAAAGAGCCTTTCTACTCGAAATTGATCGACAAAAACCCATTCTCGGTCTGGGAAAAGCGCGGCAGTAAAAGCATGGAACAACGCGCAGCCAAGATGGTCGATGATATCCTGGCAAAGCACCAGGTTGAACCCCTTTCCGCAGAAGTACAGGCGGCGATCCACGCCATTGTCGAACGCGAACAAGCCTGGATTAACCAACAATCTTAAAAATACAGAATGGACGGCTCAGGCCGTCCATTCTGTAAATAACTTCCACCGGAGCTAAACCAATGGCAAGATATATCGTCCGGCGTTTATTAACAATGCTGCTGACCATGGTTATCGTTTCGATCACGGTTTTTGCTATCGTCGAAATCGCCCCGGGAAATGTCGCCCGCAATATGCTGGGTGCGTTTGCCACCCCCGAACAAGAAGCATCGATGGCGCGTCAGTTGGGACTTACCCGGCCGGCAGTCACGCGCTATATCTCATGGCTGTTTGGATCCGACTGGCAGGCCAGCCCGATTATCAAACTGCCCCTCAAACAAACAGTTTCCCAGCAAGGCCTGGTAGCCAAATCTCAGGAATGGTGGGCTGTTTTGCCAAATGGTGACCTTGCCCAGTGGGTGGTGGAAGAAGGGCGTCTGAATATTTTGATCCGCCAACCAGATGGCAGCACCCAAAAAAGCCTGGCAGAAGATTCCTGGCTGGTGGGCGCTGATGGCGAAACTTATTTCTGGGGTATAGACACCTCTAATCATGCTGTGCGTTGGGTCAAAGGCAGCCAGGAAGTGGAATTCAGCCTCGGCTATTCGGGTTGGGTCCAAAAAACTGACGCCCCGGTGGAATACATCCCCCTCACCAAAGGCCTGCTCAGGGGCGAAGCCGGAATATCGCTGCGCTACAATGCACCAGTGTCCGATGTCATCGGCCGGCGGATCCTCAACTCCCTGGTCCTGGCTGGATTGGCCCTTGCGGTATCCATCCCCACCGCGGTGATGTTGGGTTTGGTTGCCGGACTGAATGAGGGTAAAGTCATTGACCGGATTATTTCCATTGGTGGCTTGATCACGGCAGGCTCCCCCGATTTTGCCACCGGCATTCTGCTGACCATGGTCTTCGCCTTCTGGCTCAAGGTGCTGCCCGGAGCAGCAGTCTACACGTCTGAAAATGCCATCCTCAAAGACCCGCGTATGCTCGTCCTGCCTGTGTTGACTGCCAGCCTGGTAGAAATCGGGTACATCCTGCGTATCACCCGCTCCAGTGTTGTGGAAGTGATGAACAGCATGTATGTGCGCACGGCCATTCTCAAAGGGCTATCTTACCGCCAGGTTGTAATGCGCCATGTTCTGCGCAATGCCATGATGGCCCCCATCACCGTCATCATGCTCCACATCAACTGGTTTGTTGGTGGTCTGGTGGTGGTAGAGTCGGTCTTTGGTTTTCCTGGGCTGGGCAATTTTATTCTGAATGCCGCCCTCTATAAAGATGTCTACTCAATCGAGGCTGGCGCCATGGTGCTCATTGTTCTGGCAGTGGGTACACAGCTTGTCGCAGACCTGGTCTATTCGCTGATCAATCCGCGCATTCGCTACGCTTAGGAGGTCCCCGATGACAACCAACCGCACAAGCTCAAACAAACTCCAGGCTGGAAACAAATCCATGCTTGGCCTGGCGCTTCAGGATTTTTGGGATGGGATCAAAGAACTGGCTGCCCTGATTTGGTCATCACCCACAGCCATGATTGGTCTGGTCGTGGTACTTGGCTGGGTGTTTGTGGCAATTTTTGCCCCCTTCATCACCCGCTACAGCCCCTTAGAGCAAGACTACAAACAAATTAACAAATCGCCCACCCCCGACCATATCCTGGGCACCGACACCATGGGGCGCGATGTCTGGGCCCGGGTGGCTTATGGTGCCCGGACGATCCTTTCGTTAGGCCCTATTTCGGTATTGGCTGCATTCCTGGTTGGCCTGGTGTTGGGACTTCCTGCCGGCTATTATGGAGGCTGGGTGGATGAGGTGGTCATGCGCCTGCTGGATTCGTTGATGGCGTTTCCCACCATCCTGCTCTATATGATCATTATTTCAGCGCTTGGGCCATCCTATTTTAACGTGGTCATTGCCATTGCCATTGGCGGCGCACCGGGCATTGCCCGCCTGGTGCGCGCCCTGGCTATGGATATCCGCACCCGAGAATATGTGGCAGCCGCCCGTCTGCGCGGAGATCCAGATTTTTTGATCATGCTGCGTGAAATCCTGCCAAACTGCCGTGGCCCGCTGATTGTCGATTTTTTGCTGCGCATCGGCTATGCTGCCTTTTACATCGGCACGTTGGGCTTCCTTGGGCTGGGGCTGCCGCCACCCACGCCCGATTGGGGCGGAATGGTGCAAGAAGGCCACAGTCGAATGTCTGCCAATATCTGGCCTGTGCTTTCTGCCACGGTCGCCATTGTCACCCTGGTTATCGGCTTAAATATGTTTGCCGACGGCCTGCGCGAAGAAAGTATGCGTTACCAGTAACGGAGGCTGAACAATGGACCAAATCCCCCCTATTGAAATAACACCTGCCCCCGAACCGCCGGTTCTAGTTGTTAAAAACCTGGCGGTCACTTACAAAACCCGTAACCGCTCCATTGAGGCGGTTCGGGATGTATCCTTTGAAATTAATCGCGGCGAAAACCTGGGACTGGTCGGCGAATCGGGCTGCGGTAAAAGCACGGCTGCCTTTTCGATTGTCAATTTCCTCGGTCCCAATGGTCGGGTAACCCACGGTGATATCCTCTTCAAAGGCGAGCAGCTCCGCAACCGCCCGGAAAGTGAACTGCGTAAACTGCGCGGTTCGCAAATCTCCATGGTCTACCAGGAACCAATGTCGGCCCTCAATCCATCCATGCGCATCCAGGATCAGATGGCCGAAAGCCTGATCGTCCACCGTGGTTTTTCCAAAGACCAGGCATACACCGATTCGCTGGAGATGTTAAAAAAGGTTTACATGCCGGATGCCGAAGGTGTGCTGCGCCGCTTTGCTCACCAATTGTCTGGAGGGCAGCAGCAGCGGGTCCTGATTGCAATGGCGATGCTCAACAACCCCTCATTGCTGATCATGGATGAGCCCACCACCGCCCTCGATGTGACTGTCGAAGCCGCCGTGCTGGACTTGATCGCCGAATTGCAGCAGCGCTACCAGACCGCCGCCCTCTACATCAGCCACAATCTGGGTGTTGTCGCCCGGGTTTCTCACAAAGTTGCGGTCATGTACGCTGGTGAAATCGTTGAACTGGCCCGCACAACCAATATTTTCCACAACCCGCTCCATCCTTATACCATGGGGCTGATGCGCTGCCTTCCCGATGTGGATGCGCCCAAAGGAACGCGTGTCTTGCACCCCATCACAGGGCGCGTCCCCTCCCCGGCAAACCTGCCCCCGGGCTGCATCTTTGCCCCCCGCTGCGAGCTGGCAATCCCTGCCTGTACCCAGCAGCACCCCAATCTGGTTGAGCTTTCCACCGGGCATCAGGTGCGCTGTATTCGGGCAGCCGAATGGGCCAGCACTGGACGCATCTGGTCCCTCAGTGAGGACGGAAATGTTGAACCCTGCCCAGACCGGGCTCAGGAAAGCGTTGAAACTGTACTGAAAGTAAACGAAGCCAAAGTGTACTATCCTGTACCTTTCAAAACCGTTGCCGGTTTGTTTGGCATGGAAAAGCGCAAATACGTCCATGCCTCGGATGATGTCAGTTTCAGCGTAAAACGCGGCCGGACATTGGGGATTGTTGGCGAATCAGGCTGCGGCAAAAGCACAATCGCCAAAGCCATCGTCGGCCTGGAACCAATCTATGATGGCAAAATCGAATTCTTGAATGTCGATGTTTCCAAGCAGTTAAACAAACGCGGCATCGAATCAATTAAAGATTTGCAAATGGTCTTCCAGGATCCAAACGGTGTGCTCAATCCGTCCTACAGCGTTGGAGACCAGATCGCCTTCTCGTTGCGCCGCTTCCAGACCGTTCCGCCCACCCAGGTAAAATCAGAGGTTGAACGCCTGCTGCGCGCCGTAAAGCTCGATGAAAGCTATTACAACCGGCTGCCGCGTCAGCTTTCAGGTGGCGAAAAACAGCGCGTGGGTATAGCCCGCGCCATTGCCACCAACCCTGCCATGGTCGTCTGCGACGAACCGGTGTCGGCTCTGGATGTATCCGTCCAGGCGGCAGTATTGAATTTGCTGCTCGAAATCCAAAATTCACGCAACACCACCCTCATCCTCATTTCGCATGACCTCAGTTCGGTCCGTTTCTTCGCCGACGATGTGGCTGTGATGTATCTGGGGCGAATTGTGGAAATTGGGCCGTGTGAATCGATCTTTTGTAAGCCCAACCACCCCTACACCACCGCCCTGCTGGCTGCCGTGCCCCGCCCGGACCCCGATGTTGAACCTTCCCGCGTCCGGCTAAGTGGGCGTGTGCCAAGTGCGGTTAACCCACCCGATGGCTGCCGGTTCCACACCCGTTGTCCGGTCAAAATCGGCCAAATTTGTGAACAACAAGAACCACCCTATCGGGCTTTGGGTGGTGGACATATCATTTGCTGCCACCTGACCGAGGAGCAGTTAATTAATTCGATTTCTGGGAGTTAATCCAATGTCACACGACGAACAACCGTTTTTTCTCCGCGCCCCCTGGCAGTTTGACCCTGATTTCAAACGTCCAGCACAGCCAAATGACGCTCAAGGTTTTGAAACCAGGGCGCTCCACGCCGGATTCCGCCCAGAAGGCAATCTGGAACGCTTTCGGGCATTTGTGCCTCCGATTGTCCCCTCGATGACCTATCCGTATGAGAATTTTGACAAAATTCCTTACCCTGTTTATGGGCGCACCAAAACCCCCACAGCCGACATTCTGGAGCAGCGCTTGGCTGCCCTGGAGGGTGGGCAGGCTGCCGTTACGGCTGGATCTGGCTCGCAGGCTCTCTTCAGCTTAATCTTCACCATCGCCCGCCCAGGCGATAATGTCGTCACCTCGCTGAATATCTTTGGCGAAGGCTACAAACAGGCTGCCAGCATCTTCCCAGAACGCTGTGGTGTCAATTTTCGCTTTGTAGAGAACCCCGCCGACCCGGCATCGTGGGATAAGGAAATCGACGCCAAAACAAAGCTGGTATGGGTGGAAACCCCCTCCAACCCGACCCTGTTTGTCACCGACATCAAGGCCGTTGCCGATGTCGCTCACGCCCATAAAGTGCCGCTGATGGTAGACAACACCACCGCCACCGCCGCTCTTCAGCGCCCAATGGATCTGGGTGCAGATATCGTTTTGCTGAGCATCACCAAATTCCTGGCAGGCAACGCCACCGTTTTGGGCGGGGCAATTGTTGGGCCAGAAGACTTAACTGAAGATATTCGCTGGAACACCACCGAATTCGTCGGGGCCATTATGCAGCCCTTCGATTCATGGTTGACCCTCCAATACCTCGAGACCCTTTCATTGCGCATGGACCGCCACAGCAGCAATACCCAAAAAGTAGCTGAATTCCTGGAACAGCACCCCAAGGTCAGCCGGGTGAACTATCCCGGGCTTGCCAGCCACCCACAGGCCAGCCTGGCCCGCCAGCAGATGAAAGCAGGCGGCGGAATGATGTCATTTGTGGTAAAGGGCGGCATCCCATCAGCCCGTACCGTAATGGACAGCTTCAAGCTGGTTATCCATGCCGTCACCTTTGGCACCAGCCGTACCATCTGCATGCACCCTCGCACCATCACCCACGAACACATGACCCAGGCCGAGCGCGACAAAGCTGGCATCGATGATGGTCTGATCCGCCTCTCGATTGGCCTGGAAGATCCCAATGATCTGATCGCAGATATCGAACAGGCATTGGCCAAACTATAAACCCTGTCAGCAGATTGTATGCAGCACGATTCAGCTATCCACAAAATCACTGCCCGCCCCAACCGCCGCGCCTACGGCATGGGGTTGGGCGTGATTTTGTTGGATGACATCTATCCCGGTTTCCCAGGCGATGTTCGCAACGCCAGCGGCTACCCATTTCCAATCCAATACGAAATCGCCAGCGGAGTAGATATCCAGCGGCTGGTGGTGGATGAAGACAAGTCCCCCTGCCTCGAACCGCTTCTGCGGGCCGCTCGCCGCCTGGAGGATATGGGCTGCCGGGCAATCGTAGGCGAATGCGGCTATTTCGCCTATTTCCAGCGCGAAGTGGCCGCGTCTGTCCGTGTCCCCGTCTTTATGTCCTCTCTGCTCCAGGCACCGTTTGCCCGCCAGATCATCGGCCCAGACCGGCCAATCGGCATCCTGATGGCCAACTCGACCTATGTCACGCGCCGCCACCTGGAGTCGGTGGGGATCGACATGGATTCCGGTGGCTATATTTTGGGTGGAGCGATGGAAAGAGGTCAATGTGCAGAATTCGATCACCTCTGGACGAATGGATTGCGCACTGATCCACCCGGCGCCAATTATGCCAAAGCCGAAGCTGAGTTTATCAGCTCTGCAAGTGATTTTTATGCCCAACACCCCAATATGGGCGCCATGCTCCTGGAATGCACCGGCTTTCCGCCCTTTGCCCGCGCCTTGCAGGCTGTCATCCAAATCCCGCTCTTCAGTTGGGGTACGCTGCTCGATTACGCCTATTCCATCGTCGTACATCGCGATTATTACGGTCATATCTAATCATCCTATAGAACCCAAGGAACAGCCCAATGATTATTTCTTCACAAGCCAACCATCCCAGCGCCGCAGCGGCCCCCAGCTTTCGGGTGCTCAGCCCGGTTCAGTGCGACCAGATCTTTCAGGCTGCGCTGGAATGCCTCCAGCGGGTTGGAGTGATCGTCCAAAACGCCGAAGGCCGAGAACTGCTGGCCGCCGCCGGGGCTCAGGTTGAGGGAGATCGGGTGCGGATACCTGCGCATATAATTCAAAATGCACTCAAGACCACCCCGCCTGACTTTGATGTCTGGGGAAGGGATGGGCGGGTAATGCATATCGCCCATGGACAGGTCAACTTTGGGCCTGGGCCTACCTGCACCTATTTTATTGATCCATTCAATGGGGAGCGGCGCAAGGCACAGCGCGGAGACGCCGGCCTGACGGCCAGGGTTTGTGATGCACTGCCAAACATGGATTATGTGATGGGCCTCAGCCTGTTCGATGATGTGACAGCCGTGCTGTCACCCGTCTATGAATTTGCTGAGACAATGGTCAATACCAGCAAACCGGTTGTGGCCTGGGCCAATACACCCGCCACACTCCAGGCCATCTTCGAAATGGCTGCTGCAGTCGCTGGCAGCGAAGAGGCTCTGCGCCGCCAGCCAAATTTCATGTTCTTTACCACCTACGAATCGCCTCTCAAATTGGCTGACCACCCGGTTGCCAACATGCTCTGGGCAGCCGAGCATGACATCCCCGTCATCTGCCTGGGTGGGCCAACAGTTGGCTCCGAAGCGCCTTTCACCGGCGCTGCTGCCCTGGTACTGCATCTCGCCCCTGTCTTGTGTGCGCTGACCATGGTCCAGCTCAAACGCCCTGGCGCGCCCATGGTGCTGGGCGGCGTACCCTCGATGATGGATCTCCGTTCAGGCCGGCCAGCGTATGGCTCTCCAGAAATGAGTCTGCACTCAGCGGCAGCCGTGGATGTGGCCCGGTTTCTTAAAGTGCCCTTCATGGGAACTGCTGGAGCTTCGGAAAGCAAAGCCGTTGATCTGCAGGCTGGCATCGAAGCGTCCATCCAGGTGGTCTTTTCAGCACTCAGCGGTGCTTCCCTGGTTCACGATGTGGGTTTTCTCGATTGCGCAGATATAGGCTCGTTGAAATATCTGGTGGTTGTCGACGAAGTCATCAGCATGACCAAACGCCTGATGCGCGGTATCACCGTCACCCCAGACACACTCATGCTCGACCTGATCGAAAAAGTCGGCCCGGGCGGCTCGTTCTTAAGCCAGGCCAAATCGGCTTCGCTCTGTCGGGCTGAAGCCTGGGTGCCCACGGTGTTGGAGCGCAGCGCGTATGCGATCTGGGAAAAGAAAGGGCAGAAAAACAGTGAGACCCTGGCTGCCGAAAAGCTGCAAAAAATTCTCACCACCCACACCCCTGCCCCGCTGTCAGCTGAGATACTCCAGCGCTTCGAGGAAATCCTCTCCTCAGCCGAAAAACAAGTCCAGGCAGAATAACTCCCTTAAGCCATCAGCGCACCCGGCGCTTCCACTCTTCCTTCAACTGAAGCTGCCGCGGGCTGTCCCCGGAAGGCAGGGCCAGAAAATCGTTGAGCAGGCGGTTAAACTTGTTTGGATCATCCAGCATCGGAAAATGACCAGCCTGTTCAAAAAATATCGAATGGAATTGTTCTGGCAAACCAGCCAGAACATCCTGCGCAGGTGCCTGCACAACCAGGTCATTCTGCCCAAAAACCATCAGACAGGGAGTAACAATTCCCTGTGCGACATCCAGGCTGTTGATCAACTGTAAACTTTCCAATGACGCTGCCACCGCCTGCGGGTCAGCTTTGGGAGCTTCTACCCGGGCAGAATCCGTACCTGGTGCCCGGCCCAGCATCCACTCAGCCAGTTCGGGCAGTGGGCTGGTCTTCAAGCGGGCATTCACCATCCCGGCGCCCAACGGCAAACTAGAAACCATCAGACGGTCCACCAGCCGAGGAAAACGCGCCGCAAACGAGAGTGCTACCAGAGCGCCTAGCCCATGCCCAATCAGAGCTATTTTGGCAATACCAAGCTGATCCATAAATTGATCCAGCATAGCGACCTGATTTTCCAACGCATACATTGAAATCCGTTTGGCCGATTCGCCAAAGCCCCACATATCCAGTGCATAAGCGCGGTAACCCATCGAGGCAGCCTGCATGGTAGGCACCCAATAACGCCAGGACCCAACCCAACCGTGCAAAAAGATCAACGGCCGGCCGCGTCCCAATACCTCGTAATGCAGTATTTCACCATCCAGGGTCACAACACTCATGCGCTAGTCCCTTATTTGCCTTGTTTCTTTAAAAGCTCACGTACTTTTTCCGTCAATTGATCCGGCGAAAATGGCTTTAAAATATATTCCGCCGCCCCCACCCGCAGTCCGGTTTGAACTTCAGAGTCCTGTCCTTTGGCGGATAAAAAGACAACCGGAATATTCTTTATCGCATCGATTTCTTTCATCTTGATACAGGCTTCATAGCCCGTCATCTTGGGCATCCGAACATCCATCAAGATTAAATCGGGAATTTCAACCTGAGCCCGCAGGTATGCCTCTTCACCGTTGGCGGTCGCAATAACCTCATAACCTGCAAACTTCAGGGTAAACATGATCAGATCCCGGATATCGCGCTCATCTTCTGCAATTAATATTTTAGCCATAATCTCATCTCACTTCACTGGAAAGTATTCCTGATTCACGATCCGCCATCGGCCTGATAAACCGGCAGGGTGAAAGAAAATGTACTGCCTTCACCTGGTATGCCGCTGCTTGTAAACCAGATCCGCCCCTTGTGCATTTCAACCATCGTCTTGACAATAGATAGACCCAGACCATTGCCTGGCATCGCATAAACCAATGGGTCCGAGCCGCGGTAGAACCGCTCAAAAACGCGCCTGGCGTCTTCTGGCTTTATACCAATTCCCGTATCCTGAATGTCCACCTGAACTTCCAGGCCTTCCTGGTGCATTCCAATTGTAACCGTTCCGCCTTCATCGGTATATTGGAAGGCGTTGGTCAACAGGTTATCCAACATTTGAAGCACTCTGCCCCGATCGCCAAGCACACGTGGCAAATTGGCAGGCAAGTTGTGTTTGAAACTGATCCGACCGTGCTGGTCTTCCAGCCGTCGGACAACCCCTGCATAAGCCTCATCAATCAGTGGCCGGAGATCAAGCGGCTGAAGCGACAGATCTACCTTGCCAGCTTCAATCCGTGACACATCCAACAAATCGTTCACCAATATGGAAAGCCGCTGAGTATTTTGCTGCACAATTTGTAAGAAATGCGTTTGCTGTTCAGATAACTGACCCGCAGCGCCCATCAGCAAAATTTCAACATAACCCTTAATCGAAGTCATCGGCGTCCGCAGTTCGTGGCTGACAGTCGCCACAAATTCAGATTTAAGCCGGTCCACCTCAACCTGGTGGGTAATATCCCGGAAGATCGAGACAGTCCCAAGAAAATCATTTCGCAGCCGTACCGGCGAAAGTGAAACTTCCATCACCCGCCCATTATCCAACCAGATTTGCTGGGCATAATTGTCGCCAGGGCTGTACGAATCCGGCTTTTCAGACCAGTTCTGAATGGTTTCAAACCAGGCAAACCCGGCAGCCCCAAATAAGCCGCTGAAATGGCTCAGCGAGCGTCCCACCACATCGCCTCGCTTCAGACCTAAAATAGTCTCTGCCGCAAAATTGAAGAGCGTAATCACTCTTTGGGAATCCGTCACAAGGACCCCGTCGGCAACTGCTTCCAAAATCGCTTGAGAACGGCTGGTTTCAATATGCTGGGTCCGCAGCATTTCACCCAGCCTTTCGGCCTGGTCGCGAATTAATCCGTACAACTGGGCATTGTTAATCGCGACCGCAATCTGCTTGGCAGTCGCCTGCATCAGCTCCAACTGATCCTCAAGGAACGCCCGCGATTCGCGGTTATAGAGCATTAACACACCCAACACATCTTCTCCAACCAGCAGCGGAATTGCCAGGGCAGACCGGTGCTGGCGGGTTCCATCGTCACGCGGGATCCAGCGCGGGTCATTCCAAACATCTTCTACCAAAACCGCCCGCCGGGTGGCGATCACCCAACCAGCCAGCCCTTCATTACGGCGGTTATTTGAAGCCCGCCCGCCTTTGCCCACACTGCCCATATAGCCATTCGATGCACGCAGCAGGAGCATCGGGCTGTCAGGTTGGAGCAGTAGAATAGCCGAATGTTCCGCTCCGATCGTCTCATTAATCACACCCAGTGTCCGGGTTAACACCAGATCCAGGTCCAGGCTGGCGGATAGTTCGGTTGTAATCGCCAGCAGGGTTTGAATGCGATGGTGTTCGCGCTCCAATTGGTCGGTCCGTTCGGTGACACGCTGCTCCAGCACAGTTGCTGTCAGCTCCTTCTCGCCAAACAATTGAGCGTTGTCAATTGCCACCGAAAGCTGATTGGCCAATTGTTCCACCAGATGCAGATCGGCTTCAGAAAATTGGTTCGGCGTGTAACTCTGAACCGACAGGACGCCAATTGCTGCTCCACGCACCACCAGAGGGACACCCAGCCAGCAGGCACAGGATCGCTGTCCCACTCGCATACCCTTGACCGGGGTTTCGCCAGCCGAAGTATCCTCGAGCAGGAGCGGGCGATTATCCGTAATCACCTTTTCCGAAAAGCTTGCCCCGGTTCGCTCTACACTGAACACCGGTTGGCGCTGCCCATCTTCATAAATGTTTACCGCCAGCAGATTTGGCTGTTGCAGCAGCGAAACCAGAACCGCATCCGGGTTGAGCAATTTTACGACCTGCTCAAAAGTCAAATCGAGCAGCCGCTGTTCATCACGAACCTGGGTCAAGTTCACACCCAGGTCAAACAAAGTAGCCAGTTCGGCCGAACGGCGCTGCGTTTCCGCAAATAACCGGGCCGATTCAGCGAACAAATCAGCATTTTGGAGCGCAACCGCCACCTGATTTGCAATTGTCCGGCCCAACTCGACCTCATCGGGGTTGAACCAGTAAGCAGTTGGAGCGTGAAGGAGTGCCAGCCCTAAAAGATTGGCCCCTGAGATAAAAGGCAAGGCAAGCAGTGACCGGGTTTGGAAGATCTGCAGATAAGGCTGCAAGTTTGTTAACTCTGGTTCGTTCGCCACATCCTGACTGGAAAACACACCCTGGCTCTCACGCAGTCGGGAAAACAGGTCTGCCTCATCAAGCAGCAGCGGCAGCCGTTCAGAGCGCTGTGGCGCCTCGGCTCGCACAAAAGCCCGGCCCTGCCCATCGAACAAAATAATTGAAACTGCCCGTTCCAATTCGCCGGTCAGTAACCCACCCGAGACAACAAACTGCAGTTCCCGGCAGGCAGTCTGGATAATTTTCTCCAGATCAAGCGACTCACTCAATGCGCTGGACAACCGGTTCAAAAGTGCCAGACGGCGAGAGCGCTGGTCTAATTCCTGGGCGCGCCGCTGGCTGTCTTCATACAGGCTGGCATTTTCCAGGGCAATTGCAGCCTGGCTGGCAAAGGTCACCATCACCTGAACATAATCAGGGCTGAAATAATTGGGTTCGATTTTCTCCAGGACAAGCACGCCTACGACTTCTTTTTGTGAAAACAGCGGCAGGCTTAACCAGGAAAGATACTGAGCCTCTAGCAGTGAGGGGAAACGTGTATCCTGGCGGACATCCTGAACAACCACGGGCTGCCCGGTCTGGGCCATCTCCCGCAGCAGCAAACTATCTGAAAGCGAAACCGATTGACCAATACTTTCTGAACGAGGCACATAGCCATCTGGCGTCCGGAGTTGGGCAGCCCGAGCAGTAAAAGTATTCCAACCCCGCCGGATTTCCGTTGTGGCGCTTTCGGAAGGCTTTTCGCGCACAATCACACCCGTCCCGCGCAGCCAGAGGGTAGCCGTGTCGAACGGCAAGATCTGCTGGATTTGATCCAACAGAGAACGGGTCAGGTCGGTAACTTGCAAATTAGAGCTGATCGCACCCGCTGCCCTGGTCAAGGCCTGAAGCTGGGTTGTACGTGCTTCCGCCGCCTGGTAAAGCCGGACATTTTCCAGTGTCAAAGCTGCCTGTCTGGCCAGCGAAACAACCAGTGCCTGATCGGCCGGCGAAAACGCCCCCGGCGTTTTAAAGTTATCCAGCACCAACACACCCAAAACACTGGACCGGCGTTCCAGGCTGCTTTTTGAAGCCGCTTGAATCGCCAAAGGTACAACAAGACTGGCCACCGGAAGCTGGCCGCCCGTGGCATCCCGATACAGCAAAACCGATTCGGCCGGAAGCGTATACTGTTGGGCGAAGTTCACCTCGCTAATCCGCTCTGGCTGTCCGCTGGCAAAGACTCGCCCAACCAAAGCTTCGCCAGCCTGGTACGTGATTTGCATGATGCGCTCATTATCCGGATAACCGACTGCAAACTGCGGCACAATCCGGTGGTCTATATCTGACCACAGAGCGGCCATGGCGGCGTGGGTTGCAGGGATTAGCTGCTGGATACTCGAGACCAATGTACGTACAATATTGCCAGCATCAAGATTGCTTAACTGGCGGCTGAACTCCAACACCAGGTTCAATTCAAGCAGATTGCGGTTCGTCTCTTCCACCAGGTTCAGGTTTTGCAGGGTAAAGCTGACCTGGCTGGCAAGGTTAACAAATAAATGCTCGTCTTCTGGCCCAAAAGGCGGCAGGGGAGCTGAACTCACGCCCAAAACAGCCGCATCAACCTGCCCACTGGTGTGAGTTACCCCGGCCTGTATAGGCAGACAGAAAAAAGCTCTGCCATCCAGCGCCATAAGCAGTGGTGAAAAACGCCAAACCCGGCTCGACTGCTCCTGGTCGGCTGCAAAAGGCAGCAGCGCTGGATCTTCAATATTGGAGGTAAACATCGGCTGACCGTTTTGAAGTACAGTCCGGAGCGGGTTGCGCTGTCCCAGCAACGCCTGTGGATTAACATTGGCGGGAATATTTCCCAGGGCATGCAGCAGGCGCGGGCTGCCCTGGTTCATTTCTGCAACCAGAACCACATCCAATTCCATCCCCGTCATCAGCCCATTCGCCAGCGCCAGAAGCACTTTCGCCCGGGTTTCCTGCTGGTTCACCACCGCCCCAATTTCAATCACAGCTCTCTCCAGCCGGGTACGGCGGGTGAGTTCATGGATGACCAAAGTTTGTTCGAGCTCTTTATGCAAAAGGGTTGGCAGGGTTGTCTGGGTATTATCCGCCGACATGCGGCTGCGGTGGGATTCATTTTCCAGGTCATTTGCCCTGGCTTCAAGCGTGCGCAGTTTTTGATACGTTTCAATCACAAATCCGGCCTGGCTGGCAAATATCTCCAGGGCGTCAATCGTTGCCATGTCTGGACGCTGACCATCCCGCGGCGCATCAACACTGATCATCCCTAACGGCGAATTGTCCGAAGGGCTGAAAAGCGGAACAAGACACATATCTTCTGGATGCCAGGTTTGTTGGCTGGGAGCAGTCAGAATGTTTAATGCAGGCAAAACCTGGGCAACGTTCAGGTTCAAATTCTTTATGATCGCCTGAGCCCGGTCAAAAGGAATCAGGTAAGTTTGCGAGATGCGAAATTCAGGTTGAAAAAGGGTGTGGACCGCTTCCCAGGTCTGAGAGGTTTTCTTAAGCTCTGCGAGCGTCTGCAAAGGCAGACCAGCCCCAGACTTACGCAACAAGGTCTGCGTTTCTGCGTCAAAAACACTGATCAAGACTACCCCGAAGGGCGTGGCGTTTTGAATCGCATATGCAATTGTCTCAAGCGATTCTTCCAAAGGTTGGCTGGAAGACAGACAGCGAGACGCTTCAAGCAAATAGGTCAGTGTCTCCACCCGGCGGTTGAGCTGCTCAGAGCGCTGCATCTGATCCTGATAACCAACTGCATTCGCCAGAGCGATGGCAGCCTGCACAGCCAGGCTTTGCACGATTTCCAGGGCAGTTTGGTCAAAAAAGCCGGGCTTATTGGCATGCAAACTGATTAAACCGGCCACATTGCCGTGGAAACCGACTGGCACATACAGGGCAGATCGGACACCTGCGTGCGGCGCCTGGAAGTCTGCTTCCAGGAAATCCGGCACAATTTGGGGTTCAGCTTCCTGAATCACCTTCTTTTCAAGCTCGTTCAGTTCGGTTACAGCCTCTCCCAGAGCGAAAGCTGGTGCGAGGGTGGTTTTGCTCGGGTCTGAACTGCGTTCGAACAAAACGATTGAACCGCAGTGGGCAAGGGTGGTTTTAAGAACTTCATCATAAACCAGGCTTAGAACATGTTTCAGATCGAGCGTGGTGTTTAACTCACGGCTGATCCGGGTCAGCGCTAAAAGCTGGACTACTCTGCGGCGCAGGCTTTCATCCGTCTGATTATACAGGGCGAACCGTTCGACCGCACTGCCAAGCTGGCTGGCGGTGGTAACTGTTAAAGTCAGGGCAGAACGGTCAAAAAAGCCGGGGCTGTCTGACCCCAACATCAATTCACCAACACAACGATCACGCATCAGCAGCGGTGCAATCAGCGCCGAGGCAATATTAAAGGCCTCAAAAATCGGGCGGTAGAATTCGGCCCCTGCCAGATCGGGTGACGAAGACGGATCGATTCCAGATCCGTCTTCACTGATCAAATCATTAAATATTTTTGCCTGCCCCGTACCAGAGACGGTTTTATGCACCTGTTCTGCCGAGACGACGATCCGGACGGGCTCAAAATTTTGGGCCCACTCTGGACTAAAGAAGGAAGGTCTGTGCAAACGCAGTTCGCCCAAAGTTTCATCCAGCAATAAAATAACCGCCGTATCAGCCCGAAAAAGACGGGCCAGTTCACGCAGCGAGAAAGACAGAATTTCATCCAGCGTAGCACTGGAAGCCGCCAGACTGGCAATCCGGCGCAAAGCCTCCGATCGCTGAGCCCTTTGCTGGCTCTGATGAACGAGCTGCGCATTTTCAAGAATTGCAGCCGACTGGCTGGCGATAATCTCGAGCAATCTTAAATCGGCCTCGTCAAACGGAGACCCATCCAGTTTATCGGCTGCCTGCAAATAACCGATTTTCCGCCCCGAGGCAATTAGGGGCGTTAACACGGTTTGCATAATTCCAGCAGCAATAGCCATCCGATCCAGACCCAGTGTGACAAATACCGGGTCCTTTTGTGCATCCAGGCTGGCCAGTCTGCCCTGCTCAAGCCAGATTTTCTCTGGCAGGCTTTCGAGCGGAAGCGACACCTTATACAATTCCAGCATTTGCTGAGGAATACCCCAGAATGGCGGAGCAGCCTCAAGCTGATGACGCTGCTCATGGTAGATAAGAAAACCCAGCGTCCGGACTGCAAGTAAACGGGAAGCCTCGCCGCTGGGATCGCCGGCAATCACATTCACCAGCCGGCCGTAGAGATCATTTGGATCTCGATTTGGCGCTGCAAAAAATTCCTCACCAACTTTTGCCAGCCTGGCAAGGCCCGAATATTCCAGAATCCGGCGCTGCTCTGCCTGAAAAAGCAGGGCATTATTCAATGCAATCGCAGCCGGCCCCGCCAACACCCGCAAGATTTCACATTCGCCTGGGCCAAAGGCATGGCGGCGGAGCGAAGCCAGCTCCAGGGTGCCTACAAGGTTACCCGCAACAACCAGAGGAACACCTAAATAGGCGTTAAAAGGATACTTTTTACGATCGACCGATGGCCGAACATCGCGATAGGCGTCGACATCCCCAATCACCAGCAGCGAGCGCTGTGTGACCAGATAACCAGAATAACCGGGAATCTGCCCGGTCTGATCCTGAGAATAGCGCTCCACGGCCACTTCCAGACGGCGATTTTCATCTACACCCACAAACCGGTATGGCACAAGATGGTTATACGCTGGATCCCAACGGGTAATCTCCAAGAAATCAGCTGAGATCAACCTTTCAACACTTTCGAGGATAGCAAAAAGTGTTTTATCCAGCTCCAGGTTGGCAGTCATCTGCTGGCTCAACTCACTAAAAATTTGGAGCGAAGCCCCTCCCGAGAGTCTGGTCGGGTTCTTTTCCCCGGCCGGTGCAGCGCCATGCTCCATAAATGAAACCTGAGGGCGGCGTAAGGTCACCAGCATTGCCAGAGATGCGTGGAAAAGGCTCTCACGCGGTTGGGTAATTGGTCTACCCTGGGGGATTACAGCCCCCATTTGGGGTGAAAAAGGCACCAGGTAACTGCTGCCTTCCACCAATCTGCCATCCAACGAAAAACGCGCCTGTCCTTCGGTAACACACAGACCTAAAAACACATCCGGGGGTCGGGCCTTTTTGGCCAGTCTTTCCAGGTTAGGCTGTTGGTCCTGGGTGCCAAACCATTCCTGTGCAGTTCCATTTGTGTAAACCACCCGTCCGCCTGGCTGAACCAGAATTACAGCATCTCTAGACGCCTGAATTGCAGCATCAACCGGGCGGGATGGGGTCAGGGATGCATTCGCAGATTGTTGGGCTTTTTTCTGCCAGCCTGGCAGCCAACGCAAAGTCAAGAGTACCAGGAGTAAAATCCCTGCACCCAAAGACAAAAACACGATGACCAGGCTGGTTTGGTTCATTTCCTCTGTATCTTATTCAAAACAAACTACATATCACGCCGGCGAGCATCAGCTGCCTGTTCGGTAATTTCCCGAATGTCCGAAAACTCATATTCATTTGGCGAAACCATTCCAATCGCCAGGGTCATCAGGCCGACTTTTTTACCGCCATCTCCACCCGAAGCCAAAATATAGCCCTGCTCACGATCCATAAACGAATAGTGCGCCAAAACTTCCTCAGCAAACCGGTTTTTAATCTTCTGCCGAATGGCAGAAGCCGAAGCAAAAGCAGTTACCACGATAAAATTATCCCCACCCGCATGCCCAACAAAATCATTCGGAGTCCCCAGTTCATCCAGTGTATCGTTAATAATCATCGCTACAAAGCGCAAGACATCCCCGCCTGCGACAAAACCGTAAACCTCTTTAAATGCCTCAAAGTTATTGATCCGCACATCCATCAGGGACCAATTCTTCTGGCGAATGATCCGGCGCAAATGATCCTCGATCAACCTTCCCGAAGGCAGCCCAGACTGCGGATCGGTCAGATTTTGCTGCTCAGAACGGGTGATCGCCCGCGAAACTCGCAGCCGCAGCTCATCAATATCAAACGGCTTGGTAATGTAGTCGTCCGCACCCAATTCCAGCCCCGCCAGCTTATCGCTGCGCTCATCCTTTTGAGTCAGGAAAATAATCGGGACGTGGCTGGTACGGATGTTCGTACGCAGAGAGCGGCAGACCTCAAAGCCATCAATATCTGGAAGCATGATATCCAGAATAATGAGATGGGGCAAATTTGCCCGGGTTTTTTCCAGCGCCACAGAGCCGCGCGGGGCGATATCGACATCAAAATTCATACTGCCAAAGAATATCTGAAGCATATTCGAAATATCAGCGTCATCTTCAACGATCAGGAGTCTAGATTTACTCATTGATTCACCTTATGTATCCTTTACGATTTCTGCACTACGGTGTAAACCATGCGATAGTGCGGGTGGAGTCAATTCGCGCCCCAGCCGCATTACTTGTGGGCCATTTCGCGCACGCGGTCGATTTGTTCTTTCGTTACGGGACGGTCAAAGGAACGAAAACCGCTCAAACGGAACCCGTGTTTATGGGCCATGGCGCGAATTTCCTGGACATGCGCCAATTCAATTTGCTTACCCAAAGTATAATCCTCAAAACGGCCTTCGAGGGCCAGGGTTATCGTCTCTGCCATACAAGCAAAGGCCATTCCATTCGGCAGGCCGAAATTAAAGTGAAAATCGAGGTCTGGACCGCCAGGGGTTTGGACCATTCCACCGTCAATCACCAGAATATCCTGGCGGGCTGCCGCCAGGTGAGCTGCTACATCCCTGGGCCGAGCCACATCGCAAATCACAGCGCCTGGCCGAATGTACTCCGGGTCAATAACCGCCTCTACGGCGCTGGTCACCGTAATCACCAGGTGAGCCCGCTTCAAATCGGCCAGATCATTCGAGACAGAAACAGCCAACCCGGGCCAACTGGCGAGCAGAAGACTGCGCAGAGCCTGAAGTGCATCCAGGCGCCGGCCAATTAACAGCAGTTCAGCCGGTGGGGTATCACCGGCAGCCAGCATCTCGGCACAAACCTGCCCAATAGCCCCGGTCGCCCCGACCACGGCTATTGTAGCGCTCGCCAGAGGAATCTCCATCATGCGGGCAGCTTCCCAAACTGCTTCCACTGCTACGGCCACGGTATATGCATCTCCTGTTGTTACGGGTATATCCAGCGCCCTGGCGATTGTCACGCCAGCATCTCCAACCACAGAGGTAAAAGCACCTAAGCCCAGGATGCCCGCTCCTAATTTTTCAGCCAGGCGGCCTGTCTCTATAATCTTAGTATAAACCCTCTTTTCAGGCAACCCTAAAAAGTGTTTGGGACTCAATGGACAGGCAATCAAATATCCCTGGACCTGCTTGCCAGTTGCAGCCGATGTAATACCTTCCATCTTCGCCAGATAGACCGGGGGCCAGAGCGGGGAAAATGTATAAATCATCCAATCAGACGCAATCTTGCCCAACAGGGGGTATTTTCGCTGGATGTCGCGCCGCGGGTTTATTGGATGAATAATAAAAGCAAAACTATCCATAATTTGCCTACCAGGCCGAATCAGAGGCTTCACCAGGGCGCGGGTACAGACGGGGGTGCAGCCGGGAGAACTTCAATTTATGATGATCACTATCTTCAAAGTGGACATCTTTTTCAATCACCCGCCTTAGTTGCGAGGCAAAAAGCACAACATCTGATTCAATCGTACGCGCCGGGAAGAAAACCATCCCTGAACCCAAACGGCAGTTATGCCCCACACACCCACCCAAAACAGGCCGGTTGGCATTACTCAGACGGGCGTTGCCATCCAGGGCTCGAATCGGCGAGGGCAGTAAGTTGAAATCAGTAAAGGTAGACCCGGCCCCGATGAACGTATTCCGTCCAATCACACACATCTGCAAACAGGTGTTTTGCGCCACCATCGAGTTGTCCATCACCGTGGTCATGAACAAAGACGCCCGGAAAGGAATAAATGCCCCATCTCCGACCACCGAAAGCATCAACTGACTGCCCTGACCGACATTGACGTTGTCGCCAATAATGCAGTTCTCTATTACCGCTCCC
>Ga0268298_10000506_pt1 | contig 50419 bp, 49 predicted proteins | sample WWTPWeurt_MetaG_FD_194462 | JGI IMG/M metagenome (GOLD analysis project Ga0268298, IMG submission 194462) | Activated sludge microbial communities from WWTP in Nijmegen, Gelderland, Netherland - WWTP Weurt | ecosystem: Engineered > WWTP > Aerobic digester > Activated sludge | place... | reverse complement strand
CCAAAAAAAATTATTGGTATAGATATTAGCGAAGGCATGTTAAAAATTGGCAAACAAAAAATTGCCGATAAAAAACTTCAACAAATTATTGAACTAGAAATAGGCGATAGCGAACAATTAAATTTTACTGAAAACAGTTTTGATGCTATTACTGTTGCTTTTGGTGTAAGAAATTTTGAACATTTAGAAAAAGGATTAGAAAACATGTTAAAAGTTTTAAAACCAGGCGGCAAATTAGTAATTATGGAGTGTACCCAACCAAAACAAACAGCATTAAAGGGTTTTTATAAATTTTATATGAACTTTATAACACCGGGAATTGGTAAAATGATTGCAAAAAACAAACAAGCTTACCAGTATCTTAATAATTCAATTCAGGCTTTTCCAGAAGGTGAAACTTTTTTGAATATTATGAATAAGGCAGGTTATAAAAATACTTATTTAAAAACATTGAGTTTAGGATTATGTACTATTTACTGCGGAAGCAAATAATATTATTTGGCATATTTATTTTTGTAATAACAAATGTATTTGCCCAAAAATATGTAGAGTTAAATCGTCCGGATAGAGATGAACTACCCTATTATTTTGGTATGACCTTAGCAGTTAACCAAAGCTATTTAGCTGCTACTAAACATACAAAATTTATTAACGATGACAGTATATTATCTGTTCAACCAGGGGCAAGTAGTGGAATTTCTTTAGGTTTATTGGGTACTTTAAAATTAAACTACTGTTGGGAGTTTAGGTTTAACCCACAGCTTATCATTGGTGGTTCAAAACATTTCATCTATCAAAAAAATTATCCTGTAGAAGAGGTTAAAAAAACACTCCCTTCTACCATTGTTAGTTTTCCATTTCAGTTTAAATTAAATTCAGACAGGTTAAATAATTTTAGAACCTATGTACTATTTGGTGCTAAATACGATATTGATTTAGCAAGTAATTCTAGTGCCAGAAATGCACAAGACATGGTAAAATTGAAAAAAAGCGATTTTGCACTCGAAGCAGGTATTGGTTTCAACTTTTTTTTACCATTTGTAACCATTAGTCCCGAGCTTAAATTTAGTTATGGTCTAAGTAATATTCATAGCAGAGACCCTGCATTAAAATATTCAAATGTTTTCGATAAAATTCAATCTAGAATGATTTCCCTTTCTATACATTTAGAAGATTAGTTGTATCTTCCTACATTAAAATACAACTATAATATTAATTAGCTTAAGCTATTAAATTTATAGTTATTTCATAAAAAAATTCTACTAAAAACAATAACACAAAAAATAAAATTATATGAAAGAACTAATTGAAAAATTAAGTACAGAAGTAGGCTTAACACCAGAGCAAGCCAATAAAGCAATAGAAGCCATTGCAAGTTTTGTAAAAGAAAAATTTCCGATGTTGGGCGGTGCTGTTGATAGTATTTTTAGCAAAGAAGAAGAGTAAAATGTTTATTAAATAGAAGTTTAATTAAATAACATCTTCTTCAACTTGTTACTATTATTATAGCTGAAAAATTTAAAGACACCAAAGTGTTTTTAAGCCATAATGTACAAAAAATAACTTGCCAATTTAGGCAACATTAGTTCAATTATTGTTCTAATTCATTTACATTAATTCTACTTAAAAACATATATTTCTTCTATAAATCTTTCTGCACAATATGTGTGCATAAACTAGTTTTTTATTGTAACAACTTTTGTAAATTGTGCATAAATAGCAAGTTTACTGTTAGTATAATTAAATTTTTATTGAATTAAATTGTGAATAGCTGTGAATTAATAAATGCTGCCTAAAAAGATTTTAATACTCCATTTCTGTAGCATATTCGCTAACACTATTTATTTTTTTAAAAAAATTATAAAAAAAACAGATTACAAAACACAATAACAAACCCCTTAAATTTTTGTTTTATTAACCCATGGAAATAATTAGCAACTTAGGAAGAGATAATAAGAAAAGACGAAAATCAAATATTGATTTAAGTACAATGGTATATGGCAAAGTACCACCACAAGCAAGAGAGTTAGAAGAAGCAGTATTAGGTGCAATTATGCTAGAAAAAGGTGCATTTGATAAAGTGGTGGATGTAAATCTTAAATCAGAATGTTTTTATGTGGAAGCTCACCAGCATATTTATAAGGCAATGCAAGATATGCAGCAACAAAGCATTCCAATAGATATTTTAACAGTAGTAGAAGAACTTAAAAGAAAAGAATTATTACAACAAGTTGGCGGTGCATATTATATAACCAAATTAACCAATACAGTTGTAAGTACCGCAAATATTGATGCTCATGCAAGAATAATTTTACAAAAATTTATTCAAAGAGAATTAATAAGAATAAGTGGCGAAATAATTGGCGATGCTTATGAAGACAGTACAGATGTGTTTGATTTATTAGATGACAGCGAAACCAAAATGTTTAACATAACCAATAACTATTTAAAGAAAAATTTTGAAGATATTGGAAGCGTTTTAACAACCACAATAAATAGAATAGATTATTTAAGAACCAGAGAAGATGATATTAGTGGCGTACCAAGTGGCTTTTCTAATATAGATAGTATAACCTTTGGATGGCAGCCAACCGATTTATTAATACTTGCTGCAAGGCCAGGTGTGGGTAAAACTGCTTTTGCGTTAAACCTTGCACGCAATGCAGCACTTCATCCAATCAAGCCAACTGCTGTTGGGTTTTTTAGTTTAGAAATGAGTGCCAGCCAATTAGTACAACGTATATTAAGTGCAGAAAGTGAAATACCACTCCAAAAAATTTCAAGAGGCCGATTAGAAGAACACGAATACCAACAACTACATACAAAAGGTATAAAAAGATTAGAGCAAGCTCCTTTATTTATTGATGATACAGCCGCCCTAAATATTTTTGAATTTAGAGCAAAAGCAAGAAGATTAGTAAATAATCATAAAGTAGGTTTAATTATAATAGACTACTTACAATTAATGAGTGGCTCCTCTGAAAATAGAAATACAAACAGAGAGCAAGAAATTTCTACCATATCCAGAAATTTAAAAGCACTAGCAAAAGAACTAAGTGTACCAATTATTGCATTATCTCAGTTAAGCCGTGCAGTAGAATCTCGTAAAGAAAGTAAAGTACCACAATTAAGCGATTTACGTGAGTCTGGTGCAATAGAACAAGATGCAGATATGGTAATGTTCATTTATCGTCCAGGTTATTACGAAATAACAGCCAACGAAAATGGAGAAAATATTAAAGATTTAGCCGAATTAAAAATTGCAAAACATAGAAATGGCTCCTTAGAAACCCTTCAGCTAAAAATGATTCCAGAAATTCAAAAATTTGAAGTTTGGGACAGAGGCGACAGCGGTTTAGGTAGCAATTATAAATCTTTAGGTCCATCGCCAAATAACCCTTCAGATTCACAAAATGGAGGAAAGTTTTTATACCAAACAAGCAAAATGAATAATGGCAATTTTGATGACGGCTACGATAATGAACAACCAATTGACTAGAATTTATTTAATTCAACTCTTATTCTATAACTATATTCTTTCAACTTTTACTAAAGTTTAATGATTCATTTTAATAAACATACTCTACATAATGGACTAAAAATAATTGTACACGAAGATAACAGCACCCCAATGGCTGTTGTAAATATTATGTACAATGTTGGTGCAAGAGACGAAGACCCGCAAAAAACAGGCTTTGCACATTTATTTGAGCATTTAATGTTTGGCGGAAGTATAAATATTCCAGAATATGATGAGCCTCTACAAAAAGCTGGTGGAGACAACAATGCTTATACAACAAACGATTTAACCAATTATTACTGTGTATTGCCAGCACAAAATATAGAAACTGCATTTTGGTTAGAGAGTGATAGAATGCTGAGTTTGGCTTTTAATAAAAAAAGTTTAAATGTACAACGTAAAGTTGTTTGCGAAGAGTTTAAAGAACATTATATAAACAAACCTTATGGCGATATTTGGCATAATATGAGAAACCTTGCCTTTGATGTGCATCCTTACAAATGGATGACGATAGGTAAAGAATTAAGCCATATTGAAAATGCAACTATAGAGGATGTGAAAGCATTTTTCTTTAAACATTATCGTCCTAATAATGCAATTGTAGTAGTGGCAGGCAATGTGCAAAGCAACCAAATTTTTCAATTAGCAGAAAAATGGTTTGGCAATATTCCTTCCTCAGAAAATAGCATTAAAAATATACCTAAAGAACCCCAACAGAACAATGCAAAATTTTTAGAATTGCAAGCCAATGTGCCTTTAGATGCAATTATAAAAACATGGCATATAGATGCTAGATTAACCAAAGGATATTATGCAGCAGATTTAATAACTGAAATTTTTGGAGGTGGTGCTTCCTCAAGGCTGTACAACAGTTTAGTAAAAAATAAAAAACTTTTCTCCTCCATTAATTGTTACCATTTTGGTTCTATAGATCCAGGTTTACTAACTATAGAAGGTAAGTTAATTAAGGGCATTAAAATGCAAGAAGCAGAAAATGCAATTGAAGAAGAACTAGAAAAATTAAAATCTACTTTAATTGAAAACAATGAGCTACAAAAAGTAAAAAACAGAACAGAAAGTATGATAACATTTGAAGATATAAGTGTGGAAAGCAGGGCAAATAGTTTAGCTATGTACGAACTTTTAGGAGATGCAGCATGGATGAATACTGAATTAGAGAAATATCAAGAAATTACTATTCAGGATATTCAACAATATGCTCAAACAATTTTTAATACAAAAAATAGTAGTACTATACATTACTACAGCAAAAACAATTAATTTAAATTATAGTTTTTAAATTTTAATTACAACAATGTCTTTCAGAAAACAGGCACCAGCTATACAAAATGCTGTAGATTTTGATTTAAAATTACCGGCAATACAACAATTTGCTTTAGATAATAATATACCAGTTTATTCCATCCATGGTGGTACACAAGATGTAATAATGATTGAATTTGTTTTTTTTGCAGGTAATTGGTACGAAGAAAAAAATATTATAGCAGCCATTACAAATGCATTACTAAAAAATGGTACAAAAACCAAAAATGCATTAGCAATAAATGAACATTTTGAATTTTATGGTGCTTATTTAAATACACATACTTACAGCGAAACAGCAACTGTAACTTTACACACTTTAAACAAAAACTTAGAGTATTTATTACCTGTACTTGCAGAACTTTTTACAGATTGTATCTTTCCTGAAGAAGAATTAACAACCTATATAAAAAATGCCAAACAACGATTAGAAGTTAATCTTAAAAAATGCGATTTTGTTGCAAACAGATTAATTGATGAATATATTTATGGGCATAACCACCCCTATGGAAAATATTCTACAATTGCCGATTTTGATGCAATAGAAAAAAATGATTTGCAAGATTTTTACCAGGCAAATTACACCAATGGCAAGTGTATGATTTTTGTGGCAGGAAAACTGCCAACCAATATAAATAACTTATTGAACAAGTATTTTGGTAACTTGCCTTTTAATTATAATAAAGAATTACAAAAAAATTATTTACCTGTTTGTAACAAAACTAAAAAACACTCTATAATAAACGATACAGATGGAGTTCAAAATGCAATTAGAATTGCTAGAAGTTTTCCTAATAAGCAACATCCAGATTATAACAATGCTCAAATATTAAATACCATTTTGGGTGGCTTTTTTGGAAGCAGGTTAATGAAAAATATTAGAGAAGATAAAGGTTACACCTATGGCATACATTCTTTTATTCAAAATCATTTCCATCAAACCGCATGGATGATAAGTACAGAAGCAGGAAAAGATGTTTGTAACGCAACTATTGAGGAAGTATATAAAGAAATGAAATTATTATGTAACGAACCAATAAGTAACGACGAACTTTTTTTAGTAAAAAATTATTTGATGGGAAATTTACTTAGCAATCAAAGTGGCCCTTTTCAAGTTATTGCAAAGTGGAAATCATTAATATTAAATAATTTAAACGAAGACTTCTATTATAATTCAATTCATACCATTAAAACAACTAATGCAAAAGATTTGCAGGAAATAGCAAATAAATATTTAAATCCTGCAGATTTTTATGAACTTACTGTTTTGTAATTATAAAAAATAAAATCATGCAACCATTTATAACCAAAACATTAGTAACAGCAGCAGCAGTAATTATTGCCTCTTTTTTATTAAGTGGGGTACATGTAGATAGTAGTTTAACTGCAATTATGGTAGCCATAGTTTTAGGTTTACTAAATACTTTTATTAAACCATTATTAATAATATTAACAATACCAATTACCATTTTTACACTTGGTTTATTTTTAATTATCATCAATATATTAATGATAAAATGGGCAGCAAGTTTAGTACCTGGTTTTACTGTAGAAAATTGGTGGGCTGCATTTTGGTTTAGTATTATTGTTTCTATTTTTTCGTCCATTATTCAAAATATTACAACAACAAAAAATAAATCAGAAGAAGAGTAGATAAATATTATGGTGTAAATTATAGTTGAATAGTTCAATTAAAAATAAATCTGCTAAATTGCCATCTATGGATAAGTTTATTGTTTCTGCCAGAAAATATCGACCACAAACATTTGATACTGTAATTGGGCAATCTCATATTACAACAACTTTAAAAAATGCAATAACCAGCAACCAACTTGCACATGCATTTTTATTTTGTGGGCCACGTGGTGTTGGTAAAACAACTTGTGCAAGAATTTTAGCCAAAACAATTAATTGCGAAAACTTACAACCAGATACAGAAGCCTGCAATGAATGTAATAGCTGTAAAAGTTTTAATGATGGGGCTTCTTTAAATATTCATGAATTAGATGCTGCCAGTAACAACAGTGTAGATGGTATTAGAGCATTAGTAGAGCAGGTACGTTTTGCACCACAAGGAGGCAAGTACAAAATATATATTGTAGATGAGGTGCACATGTTATCTTCTGGTGCATTTAATGCTTTTTTAAAAACATTAGAAGAGCCGCCGGCGTATGCAAAATTTATTTTGGCCACAACCGAAAAACATAAAATTTTACCAACAATTTTAAGTCGTTGTCAAATCTTCGACTTTAAAAGAATAACTACAAACGATACTGTACAACACTTACAAGAAATAATTACAAAAGAAAATATTAATGCAGACAAAGCGTCGTTACAAGTTATTGCTCAAAAAAGCGAAGGCTGTATGAGAGATGCTTTAAGTATTTTAGATAAAATTGTAAGCTTTTCAAATGGCGAAGTAACTTATACCAACACAATTGAGCATCTTAACATTTTAGACCATGATTATTTTTTTAAAATTTATCAATGCTTGCAAAATCAAGATTTTGCTACAGCAATGTTATTATATGATGAAATAAATAGAAAAGGTTTTGAAGGAGATATGCTTTTATCCGGCTTTGCCGAATTTATTAGAAATATTTTGGTGTGTAAAGATGAAAAATCGGTAAAGCTATTAGATGTTGTTGTAGGGTTAGAAGACAAGTATGTAACACTGGCACAACAAGCAAGCCTATCTTATTTAATAAGCATATTAAATATTTTAAACGAGTCTGAACTAAACTATAGAATGGCTAGAAATAAAAGGTTACATATAGAACTTACACTTATAAAACTTAACTTTTTAAAGCAAGCAATTGAATTAACTATAGATAATGAAGGTAGCCTTGTTAAAAAAAAAATAATCTACAATAATCCGGTTTTAAAATTTAAACAAATACCCTCTTTACAAGTAAAGCCCAAATTTGCTTCAACAACAGATGAGGCAAAATTGTATGTACAAGAACCTACAATAAAACAAGTTAAAGTTACCACACCACAACAAACTGAAAATAGCACAAAGGCGGCATCTACTACAACTACTTCTTCTAATGTTATACCACCAAATAATATTAATAATTCGGGCAATAAAAGATTGTTAGATATTTTAAGAGAAAAGGCTGGCGATAAATATAATGTTACAGCAATTTTAGAAGCAGAAGGTTTGGTATTAGAAAAACTTAAAACTTGTTGGCATAATTATGCATTAACATTAAAACAACAGGGAAATAAACATTCAACAGTTAAAACTTTTGAAATAGCTGAATTAGAAATTATAGATGACCTAAATTTTATAATTAAAGTTTCGGCCATTACACAACAAAAGTTTATTGAACAAGAAAAAACAAACTTATTACAAAGTATTCATACAGCATTTAATAATAGAGCAATTAACTTTACTTTTCAATTAACAGATACTTTACAACAGCAAGATGTACCCTTACACATGAAGTTAAATAGCAAACAAAAATTTGAATACCTTGCTAATAAATATCCATTACTTAAAGAATTGAAAGAAAAATTAAACTTAGAAATAGATTACTAAAAGGTAATTTAAATTTATTTATATATCAACCCCTACATTTGCAATATGGAGTATAATACACAAAGAAACCATTTAGAGATGAGAGAATATGGTAGGCATATTCAAAAAATGGTGGAGTATCTTTTGTCAATAGAAGATGAGGAGAAAAGAAACAATCAGGCTAAAGCTGTTATAGAATTAATGGGCTTTTTAAACCCTCATTTAAGAAATGTAGAAGATTTTAAACACATGCTATGGGATCATTTATTTGTAATCAGCAATTTTCAAATTAAAGTTGATAGCCCTTACCCAATTCCACAAAAAGAAACTTATAAAGAAAAAGGAGAAAGATTACCTTACCCAAAACGATATCCAAGATATGCTCATTTAGGTAAAAATTTAGAAACTGTTATTGACAAAGCCTTAGCTGAAGAAGATCCAGAAAAAAAATCTGGTTTTGCTAATGCTATTGCCTATTATATGAAACTATCTTATAGTAATTGGCATAAAGAGTTAGTACATGATGATACCATTAGAGCAGAGTTAGATGAAATTACTGGTGGTCAACTAGAATTTAGTAATACACCATTTATAAAACATAGAAATCAAAACTTTGAAAGAGATGATTATGGACGTGGAGGAAGCAACCAGCAACGAAGACAAAGTTTTAGCAACCGAAACGGAAATAATAATAACGGAAGAAATAATAATAACAACCGTAACAACAACAACCGAAACGGAAATAATAATAACGGAAGAAATAATAATAACAACCGTAACAACAACAACCGAAATTTTAAGAAAAGGTATTAATACATTTTTTCAAAAAGGCACTTTAAATAAAGTGCCTTTTTTATTTTGGTTTTACTCTTTCTCTATCAAATTAATCAAAAACTGCTCTACTGCATTTTTTATTTCATTAGTAGATGCTTGATGATTATTGATTAATATTGAAAATACAAGATCCTTATTAGATTTAGTTTTTATATATCCGCTTAAAGAAAAATTATTGCTTAATGAGCCTGTTTTGGCAAAAATATTTTCTGTATAATTTTTAAACATTCCTTTTAAAGTACCTTGGTTGCCAGTAGGAAAAATAGTATTTACTCTTTCTGCTCCAATATCATTTTTCATTTTTGTAAGTACCCAAACTATATCTTCTGGAGTTACTAAATTATACCTACTCAAACCACTTCCATCTTCCCATCTAATTTTTTGAGGTAAGCCATTAAAAGTATTTTGTAATAAAGAATTAATAATTTTATTAGGTTTTGTTTCCTTAAATTTTTCATTCCCTATCATCAATAAAAGTTGTTCTGCATAAAAGTTATCGCTTCTTTGCATCATGTATTTTAAAACAGTATCGGTTGGTTGAGATTTTAATTTATGCCATTCAACATTCCCAATTACATCGGCATCTGTATAATCAATTGGTTTAAAAATTGTATCTTGTAATAACTCTATAGCCAATACATCTGATGTAATAAATGGAATATTTTTTTGAAAAAATTTTTGATCACTATTCACTAACTTAAACTGATTAGAATGAATGTTTCTTTCAATATTATATTTACCATTTTGCGTATTACCATAAAAAGTTAAAGAGTCTTTAAACCAACGTGGAATAACTATTACTCTATTTTCATCTTTCAAAAATTGTACTGTATTGCCATATATGGGAATAGTAGAAAGTTCAGGCATGTAATCAGCTTCAAAATCATCCCAAGCCCAGCCATTACCATAATATTTGTTATCCCAATTTGCTTTTATAACAGTAATGAATTTGTTTTTAGTAAAGAAGTCAATTACAGGATGTTGCTTAAAATCTGCATGAAGTAAAGTTGGGTCTCCGGAAAACTGTACAACAAAGTTGCTATCTTCTTGTGTATAAAATAAGCCTGTTAAACTATCTTCTAAATTTTTTATTGCAGCATAACAAGTAAAAATTTTTAGGTTGCTTGCAGGTATAAAATTTTTTTGAGATTGGTAACTATAAATATATTTATCTGTTGCTGGTTCATAAACAGCCAATCCAATATGTGCCGATGCAAATATTGAATTATTAATAAATTTCTCTACAGCAGCCTGTGTATTACCTCTATTAACAATTAGCAATAAACCAATAATACATACTACAATTTGTAACCTCTTATTTCTGCAAAAAAATAGTGTACTGTTTTTCATACTTAAATTTTATTTGTTATCTCAACTCTCTAAAATGGCCATTCAGTTTTATTTTTTCTTTCAATTTTTCTGTTTGTTGCATGGTTTGTAGCATTTTTAATAAATGCCTTTTTAAAAACTCTAGCCTTTGGTTTTCTTTCAACAATTGTAATAAATTATACTCTTCTTCAACCGATAAACAAATATGATGTGCAATATCATAACTTATCATTTCCTCTACCTCTCTCTTAAATTTTTTTGTAACTTGTAAAAACTTATGCAATGCCAAAACCTGTTTGTAAATTTGTTTCATTTTATTGGTGAGTAAGCCTTTTTCATTTTCAGGATATGTAACAATGGCTCCACTATATAATTTGTTGGGTATAATATGAATTATTTCTAAAATTGAAAAAACATCTACTCCCTCTGTTATTATATCTAATTTTCCATCATCGTATTTTTTTATAATTGAATTTACTTTAAGCGTTGTGCCCATTTCGGCAATAGTATTATTGATAATTACAGGAATACCAAATACTTTATTTGTTTCAAAACATTCATTAATTAATTGTATATACTTTGGCTCAAATATATGTAGGTTAATGGTTTCGTTAGGATAAACAACGGTACTAACAGGAAATATAGGAATAAAGTTTGTCATGCATTAAAAGTAATTATTTGAATAAAAAAGAGCCTACTATTAAATGAAATGAAAACTTAAAATAGTATATGAATTAAGTTAGTGCAATTAACGAGCCATTTTTATAAATTGGTAACACATCTGCCACATTATTAGTAACACAATATTCTAAATCTTTATCTAACCCAAATTTGCTTAGCCTATGCCAGTGTGTGGTTAAACGTGCAAAAGCAAACATATCATGCTTATGATGTAAATACATTTGTTCTGCCATTAAACTACTATCGCAATGAATATGGAAAGAAGATTTTACTTTTTCAATTACAGCACCAGCAAATAAAGTATCTTCTAAATTAAATCTATTCTTCCATGCACTACAGCCTAAAAAAATATTTTTTTTCTGTGTTCTTAAAAAATTACAAACAGCATTCAAGTTTGGAAAAGAGCCAGTAATAATTTCGCTTGCACCTTTATTTAATGCCATGTGTAGTAGTTTGGTGCCATTAGTTGTAGTTAACACAAGCGTTTTACCTTCAATAAATTTTCTAGGATATTCTGCAGGGCTATTGCCATACTGTAATCCTTCAATTACTTTGCCATCTCGTTCGCCAGCAGTTATACTGTTTGGTGTTGCATTACCAATGGCTATACATTTTTCAACAGAATCTACAGGAATAATTTTTTCTGCACCATTATACAATGCAGTTGCAATAGTAGAGGTTGCTCTAAATACATCTATTATTACAACAATGCTATCATTTATATCGTAAATATTTAATAGCTCAGGCGATAAAATAGTGTGTAAATAGGGTTTATTCATGCTGCAAATATATTGTGCTATTAATCTTTGTTTCTTTTGTATTTAATTTTAACTTTTACAACACCATTATTTATCATTCCAATTTCACTAGCAGCCACTCTGCTAAGGTCAATAATTCTGCCAGCTACAAATGGGCCTCTATCGTTTATACGTACAGTTACCGTTTTATTGTTATTTAAATTAGTAACTTTTACTTTAGTACCAAAAGGTAATTTTTTGTGTGCTGCAGTAAATTCATTGGGTTTATACGTTTCTCCATTTGCAGTTTTTTTGCCTTTATATTTATCTGAATAAAAAGAAGCCTTACCAGTTTTAGTAATATAATTACTACAAGAGGTTAATATAATTACCAATAAACTATAAGATAAAATTTGTTTTATCATAAGTTAAAACTAAAAAAGCATACTAAATTTTAGTAGATTAAATTTTCAACAAATACAAAATTATTGTTGAAAACAAAATTGCACCTTAACTTTATTTAGAAAAATTTTCAGACTCCTTAGCTCAGTTGGTAGAGCTACTGACTCTTAATCAGTAGGCCCAGGGTTCGAGTCCCTGAGGGGTCACAAAAGTTAAACGAAATTAAAGGTGCAAAGCAACTTAATTAATAAAACTGTTACGTTGTTATTGGTAATTTTTCATAATGGTTTCTTCTTATTGTTTCACCAATTGCTGTTGGTGTTCCATCGTCATCAATTCTTACAAAAGTTGCATTAGTATTGCAAACAAGTGTTTCTTCTCTGCTGTACAAGTTGTATTTGTATGCTTCTAGTTTTAGTGTGATAGAAGTTCTTCCAAGCTCTTTAACACAAGCATAAATTCTAATATGCTGCCCTGCCTTTAAAGGTTTTTTAAAAGTAAAAGCATCTACATGTACAGTAACCATATTCGGTGTGTGGCAATATTCTGTAGCATAAGCTGCTGCTGCTTCATCTATCCAAGCCATTAAAATTCCACCAAATAAATTTCCGTGAATGCCAATATCTTTTGCCATTACAATTTTTTTAGTAACTAAGTTCATATTCTGTTTTTTGATTGTTAATTGTTTGGTAATTGAAATCTCTTTTAATAATATCAAAAAGTATGATTGAAGTTTCTATATTTCTTATTGCAACAATTTCTTTAATACATTTTAGAGAGCAAGTGCCTATTATAAAGCCATTGTTTTCATTGAAATAGTATTCTTCAATATTTTTAAAAAATGGTTTAAACTCAAAATCAACTGGTAAGGAAAAACGCAAAAATATTTTTAAAAATATATCTTCCTCATTTGCTAGTGAATGTTGAGTATTAAGTTTTTTATACTCATAACGGTAATCATAAGTTAATGCTGAAATGTCTGATAATACTGCTGATGATGTTGGATAAGCACCTGCACCTTTACCAACAAAAAATTGATTATCGCAGAAGTATGATTGGATTTTTACACCATTAAAAACATCATCTACCGAAAATAATTTATCTTTACTTGTTACAAATTTTGGTAGTACAAACGAAATTATTTTACCCTCCTCATTCTTTGAGGCATAAGCAACCAACTTAATTTTGTAGCCTTTTTCTTTTGCATAATTTAATTCAAAATCGTAAAGGTTGTTGATGCCTAAATTAAAAATGTTTTGTGGTTGAGTAATTACTCCAAAAGCATGAGCTAATAAAATTTGCAATTTGTATTTGGCATCAAACCCACCAACATCAAGTAAAGGATTGGTTTCTGCAAAGCCTTTTTGTTGTGCTTCTTTTAATGCTAATGAAAATGAAATATTTTTTTCAACTGTTTTTGTAAGAATATAATTAGTAGAACCATTTACAATTCCTTCTATAGATTCCAGTAAATCGTTATCGTAATATTCTTCTAAATTTCTAATAATAGGAATGCTAGCACAGCATGCAGCCTCATACAACAATGGTACATTATACTGCTTTTGAAGATGAAGTAATTCTTCAAAATGCTCAGCTATCATTTTCTTATTTGCAGTTACAACAGCCTTTCCTTTTTGCAAAGCTGTTTTTACAATTTCAAATGCAGCATCTGCATCATCAATTAATTCAACTATTGTATTAATTGTATCATCCTGTAAAATATCGTTTTTTTCAAACGTGAAATATTGGTTAGATAAAGACCTTTGTTTATTTTTAGTTTTTACACAAATGCTTTTAATGCTTGCTTTTAAGGCAGGTGTTTTTTGTAATACTTCATACAAACCTTTACCAACACACCCAAACCCAAAAAGCCCTATGGTTAATTGTTTTCTATTCATTTTTTTAAATTAAGCTTTGATGGAAATTTTTTTTGCTATTGTTTGGAATACTGTTTTCAAATCATTAATTAAATCTTCTGCATCTTCTAATCCTACAGACAAACGAATTAAGCTATCTGTTACACCAGACTGGTGTCTTTTTTCTAGTGGAATAGATTTGTGTGTCATTTCGCAAGGCAAGCATATTAAACTTTTTACACCACCTAAACTTTCTGCTAGTTTAAAATATGTTGTATTGCTAACTAATTGTGTTGCTAAAATTTTATCCTCTATTTTCAAATCAAAACTTATTATACCGCCAAAATATTTCTGTTGCTTTTTAGCAATGTCATAATTTTTATGTTCTTGTAACCCTGGGTAATAAACATTATTTACAATATCTTGTTGTTGTAAAAATGTAGCAATTTTTAAGGCTGTTTCAGAATGTTGCTTAACTCTAAGAGGTAAAGTTTCAATACCACGAATAACAAGCCAACTATCAAAAGGAGCAAGAATAGCACCGGTAGCATTTTGAATGAATTTAATTTTTTCTCCCAATTCTTCGCTATTGGTTACAACCAATCCTGCAATTAAATCACTATGCCCTGCTAAGTATTTTGTTGCAGAATGAATTACAATATCTGCTCCAAATGCAATTGGTTTTTGTACTGCAGGAGAAGCAAATGTATTATCGACACAAAGCAATACTTTATTGGCTTTAGCAATTTTTGCAATAGCTTGTATATCTGAAATTTTAAGAGTTGGATTAGTAGGAGTTTCAATCCAAATTAATTTAGTTTTAGGAGTAATGGCATTTTCTATATTTAATGCATTTGTTGAATCTACATAATTTACATGAATACCAAATTTTTGATAAATATGTGTAAATAAACGAAAGGCTCCTCCGTAAATATCCTCAACAGCAATTATTTCATCGCCAAATTGTAATAGTTTTACTACTGCATCTATAGCAGCCAAGCCACTAGCAAAAGCAAAACCATTTTTTCCTTCTTCTAAACTTGCAATTAAATCTTCTAAAACTTTTCTTGTAGGGTTATTACTTCTGGCATAGTCGTACCCTTTGTGTACACCTGGTGCTATTTGCACATAGGTAGATGTTTGATAAATTGGGGTAGCAATTGCACCTGTTAATTCATCAACAGGTATGCCGTGCAAAATTTTTGTTGTTTCTTTCATTTTTGTTTTGAATTAATTTGTTAAACATTTTATTACTGTTCATCAAAAAAAATCTAATCCAAAACACAGATAGAATACAACTTGTGGAAGATCTTTATAATAAAAAAGCTCTTCCAACAAGTTAGAAGAGCCTTTAATATTATTTGCCGTTTTTTAACGGTTATTAATTGCTATATTTTCTAACTTATCTTTCTCGGCATTACTGCTGAGTTGAATTTGGCACCTTTCTTTGCTTGAGGCAAAGAGGTTGTCAAGACGTCATCGGGTCAATTCCCTCTGTCTTTCTGGATAAGAATATTTTTAAAGAACTAAGTGCAAAAGAAAGTATAAAAATTAAACTTCCAAATTTTTTTTTAAAAAAGAAATGTACCTCTTTAAAAAACTAGCATCCATTTAATTGGTTTAAAAAACCAATTAAATGGATGCTCTATGAAAATTGATAGGTGTTAAAAAAGTATTATTCTGCTTCTGCAACTACTTCTTTTACTTCTGGAATCATGCGTTTCATCATTCCTTCAATACCTGCTTTTAAAGTAATCATGCTGCTAGGGCAACCACTACAACTTCCTTGCATCATTAAGTTTACTACACCATCGTTATAGCTTTTAAACTGAATTGCACCACCATCCATTTCAACTGCAGGTTTTACATAATTTTCTAGCAACTCTTTTACTCTTTTTACTATATCATTATCATCGGCACTTACAGTATTGCTTGACTCTTGTTTTACTTTTGCAGCTTCTTCTTCATTAACAACAACACCACCATTCTCTAAATAATCTTTTAAAAATTGTTTAATTGTTGGAATAATATCATCCCAATCTTCTGTTTCTGATGTTTTTGTTAGAGTAATAAAATTACTTGCAATAAACACGCTTTTAATAAACGGAAAACTAAACAATTCTTTAGCTAAAGGAGATGGGCTTGCACTACTTTCATCTTGAAAGTCTATACTCTTACCAGGGTACAATAACTTGTTGGCAACAAATTTCATTGTTTCCGGGTTGGGTGTCATTTCTGTATAAATACTAATAATTGGGTTTCCTGTTTTTATCATAACAAAAAATTTAAACGCTACAAAGTTACAGCATTAATTTATAGCAATAATCATTGTTTTGTAAGCATTTCGCTTTTTTCGGTTATCGTAATAGTTTTTTTAACAGTCAATTTATACAATTAGTTTCTATAAAATTTCTTCTAGTTGTTGTAAATGGGTAATGGTATAAGTTGGTTGTATATTACTTGCCTTAATGTTTAAATAATTTACATACACTGTATCCATTCCAATATTTATACCTCCTACTATATCTGCTTCTAAATTGTCTCCAATCATTAAACTTTCATGTACACTTGCTTTAGATTTATTTAAAGCATACTCAAAAATTTCTTTATTAGGTTTTAAGCTGTTACTACCTTGTGATGTAATTACCTCTTTAAAAAATGAATGAATATTACTATTTTTTAGTTTATTGTTTTGAACTGCTTCAAAACCATTGGTTATTAAATGTAGTAGGTAATTTTTTTTAGTTAGATATTGCAGTATTTCTATGGTATAAGGAAATAGAATTTTTTTAGTAGGTAAAATTTGTAAAAAATCGGTAGCAATTTGTTTCGATAAGGGTTCGTTAGCAATTTTATATTCTAAAAAAGTTAGCCAAATTCTTTTCCATCTCAACTCTTCTTGTTTAATAAAACCCTGTGTATATCTATTCCACAACCTTTCATTATGAATACTGTATTTGTTAAAAAACAAATCAAAATCTACAATACCAATTTGCAATAAATTATATTTTACATAAAGTTCGTGTAAAGTTTCTTTTGCATTGGCTTCTAAATCCCACAAGGTATGATCAAGGTCAAAAAACAAATGTTTGTACTGCTTCATAATTGCAAATAAATGTTATTGTATTTATATTTTAGACTGTATATAAATAAACTTTTAAACAGTTTTTCTTAAAAAAATTTGTTTCTTCGTGAAGAAATAATTTATCATGAATATTATTATAACAGGTGCCTCTAAAGGGCTTGGAAAAGCATTTGCAAAAATATTTGCTGCTCAAAATCATACTTTATTATTATGTGCCAGAAACCAACAACAACTTACAGAAACTGCTACAGAAATTAAGGAAGAGTTTCCTTTAGCAACCATTCATTATACTACAAAAGATTTAAGTAAAAAAAACGATGCTATTGAATTTGGTAATTGGTGTTTGCAATTTGGAAAACCCTCTATACTAATAAATAATGCTGGACAATTTATCCCTGGTTCTATTTATAATGAAGAAGATGGTATTTTGGAAAAAATGATAGAAATTAATTTATATAGTGCCTACCATTTAACTAGAGCAATTCTACCTTCTATGATTAAAAATAAAGAAGGACACATTTTCAATATTTGCTCCATAGCTTCCTTAAAAGCTTATACAAATGGTGGTAGTTATAGCATTAGTAAATATGCATTAATGGGCTTTAGTAAAAATTTAAGAGAAGAGTTAAAGCCTTTTCAAGTAAAAGTTACAACAGTTTACCCTGGTGCAGTATATACAGATAGTTGGTCTAATACTGGTGTGGAAGAAAATAGAATTATGGAGCCTAACGACATTGCTAAAATGGTATATTCTGCTTCTTTATTATCTCCTCAAGCTTGTGTGGAAGATATTGTTTTAAGGCCTCAATTAGGAGATATTTAATTTATTAAGGTCTGGGTATTTCTATACTTCTTAATACTGTAAATTTCCAGGCAGTTTCTATTTTAATTACATTGTATAAAACCTGTCTTGCAACAGCATATTGCTCTTTAGTAGCAGTAGAATCTGCAACTGCAAATTTATGTGAGAGCACTCCATTAATTAACTGAAACTGATCATTGCCATCGTATCCTACTTTTAGTTTTTCATTTTCCGAAATGCTTGGAAATAGAATGGGTAAAATACCTTTGTTTTCGTTAGATGCTATTGCAAAAACAGTTCCTTTTCTTTTGGCATCATCGGTAATAATGTAAACCACTAAATCAGGATAACCATCTTTATTTAAATCATCAACTTCGGCACCTACAACTTTCCCTTTAATATCAATATCTATTTCGTCTTTAGTTTCTTCAAACCCTATTAATTTAACCCTTAAACTGTTTTTATTGTTCAATTTATTTTTACAAATTACTCTATAACCCACTTTCCCATTTTTCATTGTACTATCAAACTTATTAACCTGGCTTGTTGCACTTAAGCTAATAAATAATACTAAAATAAAAGCTAAATTCTTCATAATTAAAGTAAATCTTTAGTGTAATACGGCAAATGTAACTAATAGCTTTAAAAAATAACAGGATACTAATTTTAAAATTTTATAAAAACATATACTAATTTTAAACTAATGTAAAAATAAAAAGTCTTACAACGCACAAACACCATTTTCATGCATTTAGACGATGTAACCTTATTACAACAGTTTAAACAACCTGCTTTAAAAGAAAAAGCATTTACCGCTTTAGTAAAAAAATATCAGGAAAAAATATATTGGCATATAAGGAGGCTAGTTGTTACACATGATGATGCTAATGATGTGTTACAAAATATGTTTATAAAAGTATGGAACGGGTTAGAAAATTTTAGAGAAGAAAGTAAGCTTTATACCTGGTTGTATAGAATAGCCACCAACGAAAGTTTAACATTTTTAGACAGTCAAAAAAAGAAAGCAGTAGTTGGCTTTAGCGAAGTAGAAGAAGGGTTAAGCAATAAAGTAAAAGCTGAAGTAAATTTTGATTCTAATAAATTAGAATGGAAGCTACAACTTGCCATACAACAATTGCCAGAAAAACAAAGGGCTGTTTTTACGCTACGTTATTACGATGAAATGCCCTACGAAGAAATGAGTAAAATACTGGAAACCAGCGAGGGTGCTTTAAAAGCAAGCTACCATCATGCAGCAAAAAAAATTCAAGACTTTATATTAGATAATTAAACTTTATACCCCAAAAATGGTCTAACTAAACAATGAGCAATTTAAATAACATACAAGATGAATTATTACAAGTTGCACCCAATATTATTAATTTGGCTGACAAAAATGTGTACACTGTACCCAATAATTATTTTAATTGTTTGTCTGATGTTATTTTAATAAAAATAAAGTCTTCTTCTCTTTCATCAAAAAGTGCCAAATCCAATCATCCATATTTAGCCCCTGATAATTATTTTGATGAATTTTCGAATAAAATAGCCTCCATTGCATCTGCCCAAAACAGACATTTTTCTGAAATTGAGTATGAATTGAATGAGGTAGCTCCTTTATTAAATTCAATTAATAAAAATAATATTTATACAACCCCTACTAACTATTTTGAACAAAATAAAATAAACCCAAAACAAACCAATTCTCTTAAAAGTAAATGGTGGTTGTATGCAGCTGCAGCAGTATTTTTTGGTATTACTTGTATAGGAATTATTAAGTATATTAATACTAGTAACAAGCAAGTTAACCTAAGTACCGAGCTTGCAAAAGCCAATGATGAGGAACTTACAGATTTTTTAGACAATCAACCTAAACCTATTTTTTACACACATCAAACCGATGAAGAGGAGTTTGGAATTTTTGAAGGAACCGAAACCGATGAATTAATTTATTTTTTAAACAACCAACCCCAAAAGGGCGAAACTTTAATTAAAGGCATATAAATCAATAACTTACTATGAAACAGATACTTATTTTATTCACCTTTGTAGCACTTTCATTTAGTTCTTTGGCACAAGGCAACAAAAGAGGAGAAAAAGTTCAGGCTTTAAAAGTAGCTTATATGACACAAGTACTTAAACTTACACCACAAGAAGCTCAAAGCTTTTGGCCAGTTTATAATACTTATTTTGAAGAGTCTAAAAAAGCCAGAATGAACAATACAAACGATGAATTAAAGTATCAGGAAGAAGCATTAAATATTAAAAAGAAATATAAACCTGAATTTAAAAAAATTTTGAATGATGAAAGCCGTGCCAACCTTGTTTTTAAAGCTGAGAGAGATTTTTTAGTGGAATTACAAAAAGAAGTAAAAAAACGAATTCAGCAAAGACAAAAAAACAAAATGAAACACAACGAATTTGAGTAAAAGTTTAATTTATATACTTTACCTTATTTAACTCTGGTGTTTTTCATAGGTTAGCAACGGCCAGCTCTTTTTAGAGCAGGCCTCCTTTTTTTTAAACCAACTCTTGCATTTTTACCAAATTACTATATATTCCATTATTGGCAATTAAATCTTCGTGTCTTCCTCTTTCTACAATTGCTCCTTTTTGCAAAACAATAATTTCATCGGCATGTTTAATTGTACTAAGTCTATGGGCTATAATAATGCAAGTTCTATTTTTCATCATACTATCAATAGCTTCTTGAACCAGTTTTTCGCTTTCGGTATCTAATGCACTTGTTGCCTCATCTAATATTAAAATTGGTGCATTTTTATAAATAGCTCTGGCAATAGTTAGTCTTTGCTTTTGGCCACCACTTAACCTTGACCCTCTATCGCCAATATTAGTATTGTAGCCATCCTCTAACTGTAAAATAAAATCATGAGCATTGGCAATTTTAGCAGCTTCTTGTGCAGAATCTAAATTACTAATTTCGTTACCAAAAGTTATATTGTTTAAAACAGTATCGTTAAATAAAATTGCTTCTTGAGATACAATTGCCATCAATTGCCTTACATCTTTTATTTTAATATCCTTTATATTTATTCCATCAATCAAAATTTCTCCACTACTTACATTATAAAATCTTGGAATTAAATCTGCAATAGTTGATTTTCCTGCTCCACTTTCACCTACCAAAGCAACAGTTTTACCTTTAATTACTTCAAAATTTATATTTTGTAAAACATGGTTTTCATTATAAGCAAACGATACATTTTTGAACTCAATTTTTTGAGTTAGGTCATTTTTAGCTACAGCATTTTCTGTATCAATAATTTCTTGTTTAGCATCAATAATTCTCAATACTCTTTCTCCGGCAGATAAGCCTCTTTGCATATTAGCAAAAGCATTTACAGTATTTTTTGCTGGTGCAATTATTTGAAAATAAAATGCTATATAAGCAATAAAGCCAGAGGCTGTAATACTACTTTCACCATTTAAAATTAAATGCCCACCATATACAATTATTACTAAAACTACTGTTACCCCCAACACTTCAGAAATTGGCGAAGCCAACTCTCTTTGGTTAATTATAGATTTTATTGTTCTTGTTAAAGAGTAATTGGCTTTATCAAATTTTTGTTGTGCCGTTTTTTCAGCACCAAAGCCTTTAATAATTCTAATACCCGAAATAGCTTCTTCGGCTATATTTAAAATAACCCCTGTTAAGTACTGAATAAAGTTTGCTTTTTTGCGTAGTTTTTGGGTAATATTGGAAATAACAAAACCAGAAATTGGAAAAACTATTAAAGTAAATAAAGTAAGTTGATACGATAAATAAAATAACATTACAAAAGTAGCAATGATAATAAAGGGGTCCCTAAAAATGGTTTGAATAGAGTTTACAACCGAGTTCTCTATTTCTACCACATCGTTACTAATTGTTGAAAGTAAATCGCCTTTTTTTTCTTTATGAAAAAATGATAAAGATTGATTGCTGTATTGAAAAAATAATCTCTCTCTTAGTTTTCTTAATAGGTTTACCCTCATACGAGTTAATACACGCTGCCCTAAGTAACCAAAAACATTTTTTAATAAAATGGAAATAAAAATAATAGCACATACATAAACCAATACACCAAACTTGCCATTGCTTTGAATGTATTTATTTAAAATAAAATAAAAATAATCTTTAAAATAGGCTCCGCTGAAAGAAAAAGTTGGGGCAGTATCTATAACTGGCAAATTATTATTAAACAACACATCTAATAATGGAGCTAATAAAGAAAAGTTTACCAACCCAAAAATGATATATAAAATAATATACACTATATATTCTGGAATATAATGGTGATAAGGTCTTGAAAACTGAAGTAGTCTAAAAAAAATTTTCATTTATAAAATAAATTTAATGCAAATTAAAATATTAAAGTTGGTAGATAATTTTCTCTCATTACTCTACATAGCTATTATACATTTCTTTATTAGTTTGGCTTTTTTGAAAAAATATTTTTGGAACAGTAATATATGCATTTATTAATTTATTAGTTATAATATAAGATAACGCATGATCAGCAGGATAGCAAATAGGTGTTTGTTTTTCAATTAATAATTTTGCAGTTTTTAAATTAATAGCATATGCCGAAGTAAAATCATGATAGCCTGCAATTTTTAAATTAGCAGAAAAGGGTTTTGCATATAAATTACTTATTGTTGTGTGAGACCATTTTAAGAATCCTAGTTTTTTTTGTAAATGATATACTAGTTGCTTTGTTGTACCTACTAAAGTAGCCTTATCGTTTTTGAAGTAATCAAAATAAACCAAGTCCCAATTTTTGGGTAGCTGTTTAAAAATATTTTCTAAATTAATACCAGGTTCATTATTTATAGAAACATCGTCTTCTAATATCAAAGCATTAGAATAATTGTTTGCTATCATATCTTCATAAATAGCTTTGTGTCCCATACTGCAAGCAATTTCTCCTAATTTCATTGGTTTGTTATATCTACTATTCTTTATTGCTTTAGAGCTACTATAAATATTGTTTTGCTCTAATTCCATACTATCTAAATTTTTTTTATCAAATCCATGAAAAAAATTAAAGTTTAGTCCTTCAAATTCTTTTGATATAGCCTCTTGCCTTTCTTTAGCCCTTTCTATTGTAAGAACATAAATATGATTAAAGAATGTATTAAAATGGTTAAAGAATTCTTGTTGTTGGTTAATCATCATAATTATCTTTCTTTGTAATAAGTTTTCAAAATTAAGTTACTCTCATGTATTCAATCCTTTTTATTTCCTTAATGAACTCAGACCCATGGGGAGGTAGCGAAGTGCAGTGGTATGCAACAGCTAATTACGCAATTGATAGAGGAGATAAAGTTACTTGTATGGTATATGAGTGGGATGCTAAAAAAGAAAAAATGGAGCTATTGAAAAAAAAAGGAGCAACCATTATTTATATCCCCAATTTTGGAAGAGCAAAACGTAACTTATATGAAAGGCTAAGCTTTGAATGGGTTACAAGAGGCAAACAAAGAAGGTTTATTAATAATTTTATTTTTTCTTCTTTTGATTTTGCAGTAGTAAACCAAGGTGGCTTTATGGAGGTTGCCAATAACCCTTGGAAAAATTTATATAAAAAATTGCCGCCTTATATTGTAACTTTTCACAACTATACTTTAAATTACAGTTTTAAGCCTGCAAAAGCCAAAACGCTTACAGCATGGATGCTAAATGCAAAATGCCTTATTTTCGCTGCTGCAAAAGCTATTTCAGAATTAGAGAAACAACTTAATAATAGTTTTAAAAATGTATTAACATTGGCTAGTCCTTTAAGTATTGAAAAATCTTTAAACTATACCCCTTACCCATCCTTAAAAAATGGCAAGTATAAAGTAATCATGCTTGCACATTTAGATGTAAATAGAAAAGCACAAGATAATTTAATTAAAGCCTTTGCAAATGATGTTTGGAAAAAAAGAAATGTTATTCTTGAAATTTATGGTGGAGGGGAGCATTTTAATATGCTACAAGAATTAATAACTAAGTTAAATTTACAAGAAATAGTTTTTTTAAAAGGCAATACCAACAATGTAGCAGAAGTGTTAAATACTGCTCACTTAGTTTTACAAATAACCCATAAAGATGCAATGCCAATAAGTGTAATAGAAGCTATGAGTAAAAGTAGAGCAGTAGTTGTAAGCAATGTTGGTGATATGCCAGTATGGATAAAAGATAATGAAACAGGCTGGGTAACGCCAGATGCAAGCATACAAAGCATAGAACAAGGTTTAGAAACTGCTTGGCAAAACAAAACGCAATGGGAACAAATGGGCAAGAATGCGTTTGACTTTTTTAATAAAAATTTTCCATCATCTGTTGAAGAAGTTTTTTATACAACCCTAATCAAAAAATAATTTATGAAACTTTTCAAGAAAAAAAATAAAGAAGAAAATTTAATTACACCAGAGTTTAAAGAGTTTGAAGAAATATATAATTTATGTAAGCCTTATACCATGACTGGTATAGAAAGAATGTTTGCTCTATACAAAGCCACTGAGTATATTGTTAAAAATAATATTGAAGGCGACTTTGTAGAATGTGGTGTTTGGCGTGGAGGAAGCTCTATGGTAATTTTAAAAACATTACAAAAATTTAATGTAACCAATAGAAAAATATGGCTATTTGATACCTATGAAGGCATGAGTGAACCTACAGAAGATGATAAAGATTTTACCGATTTAAGTGCTGATAAACAATTACAAAAATCAAAGAAAGATGCAGATAGTTTTATTTGGGCTTATGCTACATTAGAAGACGTAAAAAAGAATATTGAACTAACTAAATACCCTTTAGAAAATGTTCATTTTATTAAAGGAAAAGTAGAAGACACTATTCCTGGTAAAAACTATTTTAACAACTGCTCTCTTTTAAGATTAGATACAGACTGGTACGAATCTACTAAAATAGAATTAGAATATTTTTACCCACTATTACAAAAAAACGGAGTAATGATTATTGATGATTATGGGCACTGGCAAGGTTGCAAAAAAGCAGTGGATGAATATTTTGCAACCCAAAATTTTTACCCTTTACTACAAAGAATTGATTACACAGGCAGAATAATGACCAAATAAATTATATGCAAACTAAAGTTACCAAGCAGTTTAATCCACCTTTAACTAGTGCGTATTATTTTATAAGAAAGCTTTTGCTGCATAAAATTATTGAATATAAAAATCACTTACAAGGTAATTTGCTTGATTTTGGTTGTGGCTCAAAACCATATAAAAGTTTATTTAACCATGTTAGCTCTTATACAGGAGTTGACTATGAAAACACAGGCCATTCTCACATCAACGAACAAATAGATGTATTTTATGATGGCAAAAATATTCCTTTTAAAGATAATGAATTTGACTCTATACTGTGTAGCGAGGTTTTTGAACATGTTTTTAATTTAGAAGAAATTTTACCTGATTTGAATAGAGTTTTAAAGCCTGGTGGTAAAATTTTAATTACCTGTCCTTTTGTTTGGAACGAACATGAAGTTCCTTATGATTATGCCAGATATACGCAGTTTGCATTAAAGCATTTATTAGAAAAAAATGGTTTTAAAATAATTGTTTTAGACAAATCTGGAGATTTTGCCACTACACTACACCAAATGAAAATGGTTTATATAAGTGAGCATTTTCTGCAATCTATTTTTATCATTGGCAAACTAAAGTTTATAACATCCAATATCAGGTCACCTTTAATGTTTTTGTGTAATGGGCTATTTTTATTATTGCACAAACTAATGCCCAAACGCAATGATTTATATTTAAATAATATTGTAATTGCAGAAAAAAAATAATACATAACTTTTCCAAAATATTCTCATGCAAAAAATTTCGGCTGCAATAATAACTTTTAACGAAGAAAAAAATATAAGCCGATGTATTGAAAGCTTATTACAAATTGCTGATGAGATTATTGTGGTTGACTCCCTTTCAACAGATAATACAAAAAATATTTGCAGTAAATACCCTATTAAATTTATTGAGCAGCCTTTTTTAGGTTATATAGAGCAAAAAAATTTTGCAGTAGCACTAACTTATTTTGACTACGTTTTAAGTTTAGATGCCGATGAAGCATTAGACGAAACTCTTCAACAATCTATTTTAGCAATTAAACAAAAAAAGGTTGTTGCAGATAGTTATAAAATGAATAGGTGTACCAATTTTTGTGGCAAATGGATAAAACATGGCACATGGTATCCTGATAAAAAAATTAGGTTATTTAATAAGCATAATGCAAAATGGGCTGGCACAAACCCACACGATTTTGTTGAAATAGATAAGCAATCAAGTTGTATTTATATTAAAGGAGATATTTTACATTATAGTTACAATAGTTTAGAAGAAGTTATTACACAAGCAAATAAGTTTACAACTATACAGGCTAATGCAATGTATAAAAAAGGTAAAAGAGCTTCTGTAATTAATTTAATTGTAAACCCATGTGTTGCATTTATAAGTGGTTATTTTATTAAGCTTGGTTTTTTAGATGGTAAAGATGGATTTATATTAGCTAAAACCATTGCCTATCAAACCCTATTAAAATATGCTAAACTTTTACACTTGCAAAAAGCAAACAAGCATAATAATATTTAAAAAAATGTAATTAAATAGATGACTATTTTGAACCCTAATTCCAACTAAGAATTTAAAATTTTCTTGGTAATTAATTATCTAACAATTGCTACCCAACCCGTTTTTCTAGGAAAACCATTGCCTACCTCTATTACATAATAATAAACTCCAATTGGTGCTGGTTTGCCATTATACATTCCATTCCATGGCTTGTAATTAGTACCCCCACTTGTATAAATTATTTGTCCATTTCTATTAAAAATTTGCATTCTAGAAGTTGGAAAAGAATATAAGAAAGGAACTTCCCATAGGTCATTTATGCCATCGCCATTTGGTGAGAATGCATTTGGAATATCAAACTTAGCATTCATTATTTTAACTAAAATAGTATCATACGCTACACAATTATCTACAGAAGTAACTTTTAAATAATAAAACACATCTGTAGTATCTTTAGGACTTGCATTGGTGGTATAATAATTAGGGCTTGATAAATTATTTAATGGAGTCCATTGATAGGTTTTATTATTTGCATTTTGAGAAGCAGTTAGATTTACAGAGCTTCCGGCATACATTAATACATCGTTACCTGCATAAGCAATAGCAGCTTTATTGTTTTTAATATTTACTGTATCTTTTGCAATGCAACCATTTAAAGTGTTAGTAACAATATAAAGTCCGCCAGTTTTTGCATTAATAATATTGGTTGTTTCTCCTGTATTCCATAAATAAGTAGCCCCTGGGTAAAATGCATTTAAGTTTATATTTTCATAGGGGCATAAAGCTGTATCACTTATTAGCATTTGTGGATATGGTATAGGATTAATAGTAATTTTTATTGTGTCTTTTGCAATACAACCATTCAAATTATTTGTTACAGAATAAGTACCAGTACTGGTAATATTAATGGTAGCTGTTGTTGCACCTGTATTCCATAAATAGGTTGTAGCACCTGGGTAGGTTGCATTTAAAACAATACCATTATTTCCACAATAAGTAGTATCATTTCCAAGATTTTTTATTGGTAAATCAGATTTGATAACATTAATCGTATCTTTTGATTCGCAAAGCCCAATTGTACTTATAATAGAATAGGTGCCTGAACTATTTACATTAATTGTGTTGGTGGTTGCTCCTGTGTTCCATAAATAAGTAGCCCCGGTATAATTTGTTGCAGTTAAAGTAACACTAGAGTTGGCACAAAAAGCAGTATCATTTCCAAACTGTGGATAAGGCATTTGTACTTTTATTATTTCAACAGTATCATATACATAACAACCATTAGGGGTTGTATATTTTGTCCAATATGTTCCTGTGTTTTTTACAACCTGAAAAGTATCTGTTGCATTGTTCTGCCAAGTAAAGCTACCTCCGTAAGGGCTTTTAATTGGCGTTAATATTATACTATCTTTTGAACAAAATGTTGTATCATTTCCTAAAAATAAATCAGGATCTCCTTTAGCTACTTTAAAAGTATCTACATTATAACAACTATTTAAAAATGTATTTGTTGCTATATAAACACCAGGTTTTGTAACACTTAAAGTTTGAGTAGTTACTGCTGGTGTTACATTCCAAGAGTACACATTAGTGTTGGAAGAGTCGTAGCTGGCTGTAAGTACTGTAGGAAAAGAAGAACAGGTGAAAGTATCTTTTGAATTTCTGAATGTAATAGAATCTTTAATATAAACTGTAATTTTTGCAGTGGAGGTAGCACAAGCAATTCCTGCAGAAATAATTACAGAATCTAATGGCTCAACAACTGCATCTACAATAGGTTTAATTTCTAATTCAAAATCCGATTGCCCTGCAGCAAATACTGCACTTGTTGGTGCAAGAGCTGCATCAAAATCTACACCTCTTGTTGCAGAACCTGAATAATTTAATTGCAAAGTTTTACCGCTTGGTCCTGCAGGTTTTTCTAAAGTTATTTTTACTTTAACTTTACTACAACCCTCAACAGCTACATTTTTATTTCCTTGAGCATCTGTATATCCCCCAGTTTTAATTAATGATGTAGTATCAGATCTAAAACTATTAGCTTCTATAAAAACACCAGAGTCAAAAACGCCATCAACCATATCTTGCACACCAATCTTAATTCTGTTTATTTGGCAGGGTACTACTTTTGCTTTAGCTACCAATATTGTAGTCATGCCATCATAAATTATATAAGAGTTGGATAAATTATTTCTATAATATTGTGTAAAAGGAGATCCAGTGCCTTGAGAGGTACAGTTTCCTATTTGGCCATTAACACCTGCTCCAGGATTAATTGTGTTTATTTTCACTGGTATGGTTGTACCTGGCACTAACGCAATATTTTTAAACACATTAGGAGGAAATATAGGTAAAGGGCTTTTTAATAAAAAACCAAAAACATCATTAAAGTCAGAGCAAGCATATTCAGGATATTCTTCTGATGCAAATACATATTTTACAACAATAGAATCGCCAACTGGTATAAATTCAAATTCTAAAACACAAGCGTCATTACCAGTACCAGTTCCAACTAAATTAGTTAAGTCAACATCTCCGGCACCAAAAGATGCATCGTTTTGTGAGGATGCTGCAGCAGCAACATTGGCTGCCTTACCAGAAGTTAATAATACACCACTACTAATTCCTAAAGTTCCGGTATTATCTGTAAAAAAACCAGCTGAGGTAGAAGAGCCTTTAAACCATGCATTTACAATTTGCACCCCTTGTCCAACAATTTTTTGAGCTAGCTGCATTGCATTGTTGTTGGGGGTTACTGTAAACTGAGCTTGAATATTAGTGGTTAATACTAAAAAGGCAATTATTAAAAACTGTCTCACTGTAGGGGATATAATTTGTTTAAAAGGTTAAAACAGGGGCTAAAGTAAATTATTTAAAGATATTTTTTAAAAAATATTAATAAACTAAGCTATAAACGATACTTTTATTATACTTTTTGCTGCTTTACTTTAATATAATTATATGTATTTTACTAATTTCGCAGCCTTAAAAGCAATTTATGCAGCCTTTAGTTGATAAAATAAACAAACAACGCCTTCCAAAACATATTGCTATTATTATGGATGGTAATGGACGTTGGGCTGAAGAAAAAGGAGAAGACCGTTTGTTTGGACACTTTCATGGAGTTGAAAGTGTACGAAATATTGTAGAGGGTTGTGCCGAATTGGGTATTCAATACCTTACTTTATATGCTTTTAGTACCGAAAATTGGGATAGACCACAACAAGAAGTAGATGGATTAATGACTTTATTGGTAGATACTATTAGAAAAGAAGTGCCAGAACTTAATAAAAACAATATTAAGCTACATGTAATTGGCAATACATGTATGCTGCCCGAAATGGCAAGAAATGAACTGAATGAAGCTATAGACTTACTAAAAAATAATACAGGTTTAAATTTAATAATGGCCCTAAGTTACAGCTCAAGATGGGAGCTTATTAATGCTGTACAGGCAATAGCAAAAGATGTAGAAATGGGCAATCTTAACCCTAATAGTATTAACAATACTGTATTTGAAAAATATTTAACAACTGCTAATTTTCCAGACCCAGAATTAATGATAAGAACTAGTGGCGAATTTAGAATTAGCAACTTTTTACTTTATCAATTGGCTTACTCTGAACTATATTTTACTAATACTTGTTGGCCCGATTTTAGAAAAAACAACCTATATGAGGCCATCATAGAATATCAAGGCAGAGAAAGAAGGTTTGGAAAAACAGGCAAGCAAATACATGATAATATAGTTTCAAATTCTACTAGCCATCCTTAAATCAATTAATAGTACTGTTACTATGTTTAAAATAAATAATACTGCCCTAAAAATTAATATAACTTTTTATTTAACAAACCCTTTTAAGAAATCCCTTTAATTTGCTTTTAAAACCTTGCTGAAATTGCCTGTAATTGCAACTTTAGAAGACTTATAACTTAAGACAAAAATATGTCCAAACGCTTATCTACAAAATATTTATTTCTGCTTTTTTTAACTGCTTTTAGTACAGCTCAATTATCGGCACAACAAAATAATAAGGATACTACTATTACATCGGTAGATGCAGATTTAATTAACCTTTTCAATCAAAAAAAACCACAGAAATATAAAATAGCTGGCATTACAGTAGTAGGTAATAATTACTTTGATGAAACATTATTAGTATCTATTTCTGGCTTAAATATTGGCGATGAAATAATAATACCTGGTGGAGATAATTTTGCAAAAGCAATTCAAAAACTTTGGGCTCAAAATTATTTTAGCGATGTAGCAATTTATGTATCTAAACTAGTAGATAAAAGCATTTGGCTTGAAATTCATGTTACGGAACGACCAAGACTTGCACGTTTTACTTTTGTAGGAATTAAGAAAAGCGATAAAGAAGATTTAATTGGCAAAACAGGCTTAGTTCCCAATCGTATTGTTACAGAAAATATGAAGAAAAATGCAGAAGATGCAATTATTAAATTTTATGCAGAAAAATCTTATAGAAATGTAACTGTAACTATTGATGAAAAGAAAGATTCTATAATAAATAATGCTATAGAATTAGTATTTCATATTAATAAGGGCAACAAAGTAAAAGTAAATAATATTGACTTTGCCAATGTTACTTTAGACCCTTTAAAACTAAAAAAACAATTAAAAGATACTAAAGAAAAAAGTCGTTTTACAATAAAAAAATCTGATGATAAAAGTGCATTTTCAGGAATAACAAAATATACATTTAAAGACTATTTAAATGAAAATGGTTTTTTAACCTATAGTAAAACAAAAAAATTATTAGACCCATATATTAGATTTAAATTTTTGTCATCGGCAAAATTTAATGATAAAAAATTTAATGGCGATATAGAAAAACTGCTTGAATACTACAATACTAATGGCTATAGAGATGCTGTAATCAATAAAGAAGATATAAAAATATTACCCAATGCAAAAGGCGATTTAAACATTAGTATAAAAGTAAACGAAGGTAAAAAATATTATTTTGGCAATATAGCTTGGAGAGGAAACACCAAATACTCCGACTCTGTATTAACTTCTATTTTAGGAATTAAAAAAGGAGATGTTTATAATTTAGAAACATTAAAAAAAGGGTTAGGCATTCAACTATCGCCAGAAGGGGGTGATGTAAGTGGGTTATATATGGATGATGGTTACCTTTTCTTTAGAACTGAACCTATAGAAACTGCTGTTTATAACGATACCATAGATTATTTAATTAGAGTTACCGAAGGGCCAGAAGCTACCATTAAAGATGTAAATATTACAGGAAATAACAGAACCAAAGAACACGTAATAAGAAGAGAAATAAGAACCATTCCTGGAGAAAAATTTAGACGAAGCGATTTAATACGTTCTCAAAGAGAAATAGCTCAATTAAATTTCTTTAATCAAGAAAAAATAGGAATTAATCCTCGTCCTAATCCAGAAGATGGAACAGTAGATATTGATTATTCTCTAGAAGAAAAAAGCAGCGACCAATTAGAACTTAGTGCAGGCTGGGGAGGAGGAATTGGATTAACTGGTACAGTAGGTGTAAGTTTTAACAACTTCTCTATTAAAAATATTTTTAAAAAGCAAGCTTGGGATCCATTACCGATGGGCGATGGTCAAAAACTAAGCCTTCGTGTTCAAAGCAATGGTAGAGCTTTTAGATCTTATAATTTTTCATTTACCGAGCCTTGGCTGGGTGGCAAAAAAAGAAATGCTTTTACCATTTCCGTTTTTGATACTAAATTTTCTAATGCCTACGACCCTTTAACAGGCACCTATACAAGCAATGCAGCCAATAAATCGTATATCAAAACATCGGGTGCATCGGTAAGTTTAGCAAAACAATTAAAATGGCCCGATGATTATTTTTCATTAAGCATTGGGTTAAGTTTTTCAAGGTATAAACTTAAAAATTATTATATAGATCAGGTAAATTTACCAGGCTTTAATAATGGCTTTTCTAATAATTTAAGTTTAAAGTTTGCTTTACAACGTTCCTCTGTGGATAATCCTTTATTTCCAAGACAGGGTTCTAACTTTTTAGCAAGCTTACAATTAACACCTCCTTATTCTTTATTTGACAAAACAATTGTTACCTCTGTTAACCCTTACCAATGGGTTGAGTATCATAAATGGCGTTTCAATTCAGAATGGTATGTACCATTAACCAAAGCTGTAGGACCAGAAAAAAACAAACAATTAGTTTTAAAAGCCGCTGCCAAATTTGGTTTTATAGGTAAATACAATAATAAATTAAAGGTTTCTCCATTTGAACGTTTTCAATTAGGCGATGCTGGTCTATCTAATCAATTTGCATTACTTGGTTATGATATTATTGCACAAAGAGGATATCCTGTGTACCAAACTTCTAATCCAAAAGTAAATCCAGATCAACAAGGAGCTTCTGAATACTTTACCATTTTTAACAAATATGTGTTAGAGCTAAGATACCCTTTAAGTTTAAACCCAAGTAGCACTATTTATGCATTAGGCTTTTTTGAAGCTGCAAATGGCTGGTTTAGTATGAAAGATTATAATCCATTTCAACTTCGACGTTCTGTGGGTATAGGTATGCGGTTTTATTTACCAATGTTTGGCTTGCTTGGTTTTGATTATGGCATAGGATTGGATAGAATAACACCAAATGGCAAATTAAAAGATGCCGCTAAGTTTACATTCATGTTAGGCTTTGAGCCTGAATAAAAATTAATTTTTCAAGTAAAAAAATAAACTCATGAAAAAAATTATTCTATTATTGGTTTGCACTTTAGCAACCACCATTTTTATTAATGCACAGCGTTATGCAATTATTGATACAAAATATATTTTAGATAAAATACCAGAATATAAAAATGCTGATAGAAAATTACAATCTATTGCAGAGCAATGGCAAAAAGAAATTGACAACAAACAAGCAGAGTTAGATAAAATGTATAAAGATTATGAAGCAGAACAGTTTATGCTTAGCGATGATTTAAAGAAAAAAAGAGAAGATGAAATTTTTAACAAAGAAAAAGAAGTAAGAGAATTACAAAAAAAACGCTTTGGATATGAAGGAGATTTGTTTAAAGAAAGACAAAAATTAGTAAAACCAATACAAGACAGAGTTTATACAGCAGTACAAAAAATTGCCGTTAACCGTGGCTACGATTTTATATTAGACAAAAGTGAGGGAATTACTGTTATATTTGCCGACCCTAAAATTGATAAAAGCGAAGACATACTTAAAGAACTTGGAATTAAATAAACCCTATTTATTAAATAAAAAATAAACAAAAAGGATGAAGAAAGTTTTTATGGCTTGTGCTGCTTTAGTTATTAGCCTTGCAGCAACAACAAAATCAAATGCCCAACAAATTAAAATAGGCATGTTTGATGAAGAAGCAGTATTACAATTTATGCCTGGCATTTCTAAAGTAGATACTTTATTACATCAATTTGTAGAAGACTCTTTACAAAATGAGTATGAAGATGAATTGTATTTGTACCAAACAAAAGATAGTACTTTTAAAGCAGACTCTTCTAAAATGAGCAACTCTTTAAAGTTAACTTTGAAAAAAGAAATTGCCTTACATTTTAATAAATTACAAAATTGGCAGCAATACCAACAACAAAGATTACAAATTAAACAACAAGAGTTATTAAGGCCATATTTAGAAAAAATTTATGGTGCATTACAAGCTATCATTATTGAACAAAAATATACTCATATTTTCAAGAAGGATGTTTTTGTACATATAGAAAAAGGAGAGGAATTAATGCTACGTGTATTACACAAATTAAAAGTGCCAGTTCCAAAAGAAATTGAAGAGCAATATAAATCATTTGGTATTGGTGGAGCATCTGCAACAAAACCAACCACTACTCCAAAGAAGAATTAAATCATTTTGTAGATTAACATATTTTCTAAAGCTACCTCCTAAAAAGGTAGCTTTTTTGTACCCTTTTTCTTCTGTAAGTATTAATAAAAATGCAGAATTTTAGATTTTAACTTTCTTCAATTAACTTTAAGCACTAAATAAAAATATGCATAAAGGAGCAATAGGAATATTTGATAGTGGTTACGGTGGTTTAACAATTTTAAAAGATATAGAGCAAAAATTGCCCGAATATAGTTTTATATACTTAGGCGATAATGCCAGAGCACCTTATGGTTCTCGTAGTTTTGAAACAGTTTATCAATATACTTGGCAGGCTGTACAATGGTTTTTTAGCCAAGGCTGTCATTTAGTTGTTATAGCTTGTAATACAGCTTCTGCAAAAGCTTTAAGAAATATACAACAAAACAATTTACCCAGCTTAAGCAATAATTTAAAAAGAGTATTAGGCGTTATTAGGCCTACGGCAGAAGTAATAGGTAACTATACCAACACTAATAATATTGGTATATTAGGTACTACAGGCACTATACAATCTAAATCTTATATTTTAGAAATTGAAAAATTTTTCCCTTCTATAAAAGTTTACCAGCAAGCTTGCCCAATGTGGGTTCCTCTAATTGAAAATAATGAATACAATAGTAAAGGGGCTGATTATTTTGTAAAAAAATATATTAACCAGTTAACAGAACAATCTGCCGATATTGACTCCATATTATTAGCTTGTACACATTACCCTTTGCTAATAAATAAAATAAGAGAATATGCCCCAGCCGATATGGCTATTGTTACCCAAGGTGAAATTGTTGCTACTAGTTTAAGCCAGTACTTAAATAGGCATCAACAATTAGATGCTATTTGTAAAAAAGAGGGCTCCACTAATTTTTTTACAACAGATGATCCATTAATGTTCAACAAACAAGCAAGCATATTTTATGGTAAGGCTGTAGAGAGCAACTATGTTAGCTTACATTTATTATAAAATAATATCTTATTTAAAGTAAAATATAAATTTTAAGAACATTTAAAAATAATAACAAAAAAAGATGCTGCTTGTTTTCAAGCAGCATCTTTAATATATTCTTTATAAAACTTTTATTGTTTTACAAATCTTTGAATAGAGTATTCACAACCATCAGCACAAGATAATCTAACAATATAATTTCCTGCATTTAAAGCAGCAACATTTAAAGCTATATTATTATCACCCATAGTTAATTGATTATTTTGTTTCATAACCACTTTACCAGTCATATCTGTAACAGTTAAAGTTACTACAGCAGCTTTAGGTGCAGCAACAGTAACTTTTATAGTTTCTTTAGCTGGGTTAGGATACAAATTAGCTAATTCAAATCTGGTTGGTTTTTCGCCTTTAATAGAAACTACTTTAGAATAAGCATATTTGCCATCTTTATCTAATTGTTTTAATTGATAGTAAGTAGTAGCACTGCTAGCTTTATCTTGGAAAGTATAATTTAATTCAGAATTACTATTACCATTAATTGCTTTAGTTGGAACGAAAGCAATAGTTGTAAACTCTGTACCATTAACACTACGTTGTAATTCAAATCCTTGGTTATTAGTTTCCGTATAAGTATTCCATTTTAATTGATTACTGTTATTTTCTCTTACACCAACAAATTCGCCAAATGTTACAGGTACAGGTGCATTAGCAGTAACAGAAATATCATCTACACCTATAACATTACCCCATTTGCTTACACCTTCTAAACCAATATGTATAGTTTGGCCAGCATAAGAATTTAAGCTTACAGTTTGTTGAACCCATGTTGGTAATAATGCACTAGCACTAAGCCTACCAAAACCTTGTAATCTTGTCCATGTAGCAGCTTTGTCTGTAGATACAACAACATAAATACTATCTAAAGATGTATTAAGGCTATTATCTTGAGTCATCCAGAAGGAGATGTTTGCAGGAGAAGAGAAGTTGAAGCAGCCTGCATATAAAACACTACTGTGCCCTGTACTATTTGCACCAGAGTAGTTATCTTGAACATAAAATCTAGTACCAGTTTTAGGGAAGATAGAGTCGGTTAAATCGGTATTTTTAAAAGCTCCTGTTGCACTAGCAGTTATTGCAGAGTTTAATGTCCAGTGATTACTAACATTTAGTGTTTTTAAATATTGAAAAACCAAATTGTTTGTTTCTGCACTAGTGTTAACTGGGTATGTATTGTATGTGGCGGTTGTGGTAATTGTAAATGCAGCAGTATCATTAGTTGCATTTCCATCGCCTGCCATTGTACTATAAATTTTAAAATTGTTAACACCAGCATTGTTTAAGTTAATACCAGAAAAAATTATCATTTCTGAGGCATTTGCAGCTAAAGCACCAGTGTTGTTTACAGTAGTTGTGTATGTATTAGCACCAGTAACATCTATTTTTACAGAAGCTCCACCAATAGCAATTGTAGATGTACCTGAATTTTTTAAATATGCAATAACAGTTTGTGGTGTGCTAAAGCAAGAAGCAGTTGGAAGAGTAGCACCATCTACAGTAACAGTAGCATCGTTAGAAACAGGACGAATTAATTGTATAGCTGGTCTAAATGCAGAAACAGATAAAGATGTACTGTTTTCAACCGCTTGTGTTGCACCATTATATCTTCTAGAAGTATTTGCAGTACCCCCATCTACAGAGTTGCCATTAGAACAATCCCAAGCATACCCGGTTGCGGCAATTCCACTATTTCTTAATATTAAAACTTGTAAGTTATTACCAGCAGTACGAGCAAACGGTGTGGTTAATGTTACTTCAGCATCAAAAGTAAATGAATATGGTGCCCCAGCAGAAGTTGCACTTAAAGCACCAGTATAAACCAAAGTATAGCCAGATAATGAATATGAACCTGCTGTAAATGTTTTAGTACCTGCAGCCACATTTTTCATATAAATACTATAGCCAGCAATAGAGCCAGGAAAAGTACCTGTACTATTTGTATTGGCTGCAAATCTAATTTTTTGTATTTCATTGCCCACACCAATAAAATTTGAAGCACCAATTTCAGCATCTAAATAAATAGCTTCTAATGCATGATAAGCTCCTGCACCAGATATAACATTACCAGAACTTCCTGCTTTGTCAGCTTGTGCAACTGAAATAGTTTGAGACCAACCTATTGTGCTTATTAAAAACAATAAGCCTAAGAGTAAACTTTTTTTCATAATTAGTTTTTTAAGTAAAAAAAATGATAAATAAGGGTATAAAATTAGCTAAACTATTTTAATAAAAAATTATTTTATTTTAAAGTGGGTTATTACATTGTTAAAGTAAATTAATTAGTCTTCCCAAACCTTTAACCCTTCACTGCAATTGGCACATATATCTATATTTTTTCTGCTTTTCATCAACTCAGCTCTAAAATGTTTATAATTGTTGTTATGCCAAATATCTTTAAAATTTTGCGTTTGTAAATTGCCCAACCGGTGCATAGCATCTTTATCAAAACAGCAGGGCACCACTAAACCATCCCATGTAATTACATTTGCATGCCAAAGCCGCCAGCAGTAATTGTGCATACCACTTTTTACTTTTAAACTGCCTGTTTTATCTTTTTTATACCTACTGTATTTTTCAATAGTTGGTATTAAATTATTGGGATCGTTTTCATAATCATACACTTGTGCTGTTTTAAACCTAACCTGATCAACACCAATTTCTTTTCCTAATTTTTTAACTTCTTCTATTTGGTGTTCGTTGGGTTTAACCACTAAAAATTGAAAAAAGATAAACGGAGTTTTACTATTCAACTCTTTTTTCCATTTTACAATATTTTGTGCACCTTGTAATACTTTTTCTAATTTTCCGCCCCTTCTGTATTGTTGATAAACATCTTGTGTAGTGCCATCAATAGAAATTATTAACCTATCTAACCCGCTTTCTACTGTTTTTTTAGCTTTTTCTTCGGTTAAATAATGAGCATTTGTACTTGTGGCTGTATAAATTCCTTTATCGTGGGCATATTTAACCATCTCTAAAAAATTAGGGTTTAAATAGGGTTCGCCTTGAAAATAAAAAATTAAATACAACAGCTCTTTATGAATTTCATCAATGGTTTTTTTAAAAAAACTATTTTGAAGCATTCCTGTTGGTCTTGTAAATTCTCTTAAACCACTTGGACATTCAGGGCATCTTAAATTACAACTTGTTGTAGGCTCAAATGAAATTGAAATTGGGTAGCCCCATTGAATTGGCTTTCCTGAATATTTACTTATTTGAAAACTTAACCATACCTTATAGGCATTCCATGCTCTGCGAAATGTAAGTTTTGATAAAAAATTTAGAGTGTCGGTTAAATTAAAATAAGCCATAAGTAAGTTGTAAAAATAAGCATGTAGGCTTCAGTTTACAATTAAAGCTTAAAAGAAATTCCTGCTTTAGCAAATTAGTAATTTAAATTACATTCTACACTAACAAACTTTACATTTGCCCTTATGCGTATTGTTATCAATACAAAAATGCTTCCGTTTAATAATACCTGTATATACAGAAATTATATGCAGGTAATGATTAATAAATTAGTAAGCAGGTATAAACATTATCAGTTTTATATTATTACCGAAGATGAAAACAATTTTGAAATAACTGAAGCAGAAAATTGTATTGTAAAAATAATTTCTTTAAAATCTACAAACAGTATTGCCCTTTCCTATTGGTACAATATAAAGTTGGCTACTTTCATAAAAAAAGTAAAACCCTCTATTGTTTGGCATTTAGATAGTAGGTGTATTGTAGGTTTAAAAACCCCTCAAATTATTACTATTGCTCATTTATCTTTTCTGTACCAAACAAATAACTTAAGTAACACAGCAAGGATAATGTATTCCTTATATCAAAAAAAATGGATACAAAAAGCTTCTGCTACAATTACTTTTAGTTTATTTACCCAAAAAGCAATTTTTGAAAATTATAGAATTAATAATAAAGTAGAATTTATTTCCCCGGTTATTTCTTCAACATATAATCCTATTACTTATGTTGAAAAAGAAAAGATACAACAAACACTTACCGGCGACGAAGAATATTTTTTATACTTTGGTAGTTTTAATACCCAGCATTATTTAGTTCAGTTACTTAAAGCTTTTACTTTATTTAAAAAAAGATTACAGAGCAGTATGAAGTTAGTTTTAATTGCAGATGCTTTTAGTAACACAACCATTTTAAAAGAAAAATTAAAAACCTATAAGTTTAAAGAGGATGTTTTGTTAATAGAAAATGCCTCAGAAGAGTTACTACAAAAAATAACATCGGCAGCCTACGCTTTTATTTATACCTATGAGCACACTAGCATTGCATTTAATGCTTTACAGGCAATGCAAGCTGGGGTACCTATTGCTTGTAGCAATACAGGCTGTTTAGCTGAGCTGTTTAACAATGTAGCTTTATTTTTTGATACCAATAACGAAAAGAATATTGCCGAGCAAATGATGATGCTTTATAAAGATGAAGGTTTGAGGAATAATTTAATTGAAAATGGAATTAAAAAGGCACAAGAATTTAATTGGGATAAAAGTATTAATGAAACAATAACCATTATAGAACATTATGCAATGCCATAATAGTTTTACATTTGCCATTATTTTTTAAATACACTTTTATGGAAAAATCAACTATAACGGTAGATGTTATTTTAGATGAAAATAAGATACCTGAACAAATAAGTTGGAAAGCAAGCAATAGTAGTGCAGAGAATAAACAGTTTGCCAAAGCAGTACTACTAGCTCTATGGGATGGAGCCGAAAAAACTGCTTTAAGAATTGACCTTTGGACTAAAGATATGATGGTGGATGAAATGTCGGATTTTTACTATCAAACATTTATGGGTATGGCAGATACTTATGGCAGAGCCACCAATAACCAAGAAATGGTAAACGACTTAAAAAACTTTGCTAAAAGTTTTTATGATAAATTTAGAGACCAACAATTAAAAGAAAATAAATTATAATTAATTATGAGCTTAGAGATACAAATAATGGGCGAAATGAAAGAGGCCATGAAAGCTAAAAACGAAGCCGTTTTACGTGGCTTAAGGGCTATTAAAGCAGAAATTATAAAAGCTAAAACAGAACCTGGTGCAAATGGACAAATAAACGAGGATACAGAATTAAAACTTTTACAAAAATTAGTAAAGCAAAGAAAAGATAGTTTTGAAATTTTTACACAACAAAACCGTGCCGACCTTGCCCAGAAAGAAAAAGAAGAAATTGAAGTAATTGAAAAATTTTTACCAAAGCAATTAACCGAAGCCGAATTAGAACAAGTTATTACAACTATTATTACCAATTCTAATGCAACCAGTGCAGCAGATATGGGCAAAGTAATGGGTATTGCAACCAAGCAACTTGCAGGCAAAGCAGATGGTAAGGTTATAAGTACTATAGTAAAAAAATTGCTATCGGTTTAATGTTATTTTAAGCCACTTATTTTTTCAGTATGCTAATAGATATTATTGTATTGGTACTATTAATATTGGCAATTTTTAAAGGCTATACAAAGGGATTTATAGTAGCCATATTTTCAACTATAAGTATTTTTATAGGGTTGCTTGTTGCCTTAAAGCTTAGTGCAGTTACTGCAAATTATTTACAACAATCAAATATAAAAATACCAATTAAATGGCTGCCATTTTTATCATTTATGTTGGTAGTAGTGGCAACAATAATATTGGTTAGAGTTGGTTCTGCTATTATTGAAAAAACGGTTGAGTTTGCATTAATGGGCTGGTTAAATAAAATTGCAGGAATAGCTTTATACATACTTTTGCACTTTTCAGTTTTAAGCATTCTTCTATTTTATTTGATAGAAATGAACCTCCTTTCTGCCAATACAGTGCAGCAATCTAAAACTTATTTTTTTATACAGCCTATTGCACCAAAGGCAATTCAGGTAATAGGCTCTATTACACCAATGTTTAAAAATATTTTTGAACAACTTGAAATATTTTTTTCTTCTATAGCAAGCAATGCTTAATTAGTAAAAAATAATTATCCTTTTATATAATTATGCTTATTTTTAGTTGAGCAAAAACTATAACTTAGCAAGTAGGGTGATTTTAATATTTAAATTTAATAATTAAGTAAAGAAACTATTCTACATTTTTCCTTTAATTTGTAAAATTCTCATAGCCCCAAATAGCAACCAATTACAATATGAATTATACTTTACACCAACAAGATAAATTTAAGTACCTGGAAGAAGGAGATGGAGAGCCATTAATGTTACTTCATGGCTTATTTGGTGCACTAAGTAACTTTGCAGATTTGGTGGAGCATTTTAAAAAAACGCATAAGGTTATTGTGCCAATGTTACCACTATTTGAGTTGGATATCTTTCATACTACAGTTGGTGGTTTACAGAAATTTGTTCATAAATTTATTGAGGCCAGAGGATATAATAATATTCATTTATTGGGTAACTCTTTAGGCGGCCATGTTGCTTTGGTGCATGTATTAAAACATCCAGAAAAAATAAAAACTTTAACCCTTACTGGTAGTAGTGGTTTATTTGAAAACGGCATGGGCGATAGTTATCCTAAACGTGGAGACAGGGAGTACATGAGAAAAAAAACAGAACTTACTTTTTATGATCCTGCAATGGCTACAGAAGAATTGGTAAATGAGGTTTTTGAAATTACCAATAACCGATTAAAAGTGATTAAAATTATTGCTTTAGCAAAAAGTGCCATTAGAAATAATTTAGGAGAAGAATTAAACCAAATAAAACAACCAACGTTATTGGTATGGGGTAATAACGATACTATTACACCCCCATTTGTAGGGCAAGAGTTTAATAAGCTAATACCCAATAGCGAATTACATTTTATTGATAAATGTGGTCATGCCCCTATGATGGAAGTGCCCTTGGAATTTAATAAAATTTTAGATACATTTTTAAGTAAAAACAAATAAATGCAGCATCTTTTGTTGTATAATTGTTTTAGAATATAAAAAATGTTAGCAAAGCAAATCATACAAACCAATTTTCCTATAATACAACTAAACGATAAAGTAATTGTTGCTTTAAGAATTTTAGACGATTTTGATATTCAACATTTACCAATAATATCAGAAGATAAATTTGTTGGTATAATTAGTAAAGATGATTTATTAGATGCTGATGAAAACAATATTATAGCAACTCTTCAAAATTATTTTAATACTGCTTTTGTAAAAACAGAGGAATATTTTTTAAGTGCAATTAAATTAGCAGCACAGTACCAGCTTTCAGCAATTGCTGTTGTTAATGAACAAATAGAGTTACAAGGTATTATTCCATTAAATGAATTAGTAAATGCTACAGCTCTTTATTTAAGTTGTAACGAACCTGGTGGAATGATAATTTTAGAAACTGAAAAACGCCATTTCTCTTTTGGTGAAATTAGCAGATTAATAGAAACCAATGACTCCTACATAACACAGCTAAATACTTATGTAGAGCAAGATACAGGCTTATTTATTGTTACCATAAAAGTTAATACTATAGAAATTAGCGATATTGTTGCAACCCTTCAAAGATATGATTACACTATACGTTATTACTTTGGAGAAGAACAGTATAATAATGAATTAAAAGAAAATTTAAACCAATTAATGTTTTACATAAATATGTAACTCATTTTAAAAAAATGTATGCACTCAAATAAAATAGAATTTATTGTACAATCATTTCCTGCATTATTAAAAACTGCTAATGAAAACAGTAAACCTTTATGGGGTAAAATGAATTTGCAACAAATGGTAGAGCATGTTACTGAATTTTTTACAATATCTACCAACCCTTTACAGCAAAATATAATTACACCTGTTGATTTACTTCCTAAATACAAAGCATTTATTTTGAGTGATAAAGAGTTTAAAGAAAACACCCAAGCTCCTGTAGAGTTAATACCTGTAGAGCCTAAGCCTTTAATAAATGCATCTATTGAAATTGCAATTAATTTACTAACACAGGAAATAACAAAATTTGTTCAATACTTTCATTTACATAAAAATGCCCAAACTATTCATCCTGTATTTGGTAGTTTAAATTTTGACGAATGGGTTTTATTACATTACAAACATGTATTACACCATTGCAAACAATTTGGCTTAGTATAAATTTATAGTTTATACATTGCTTTTAATTCACAACATATTCTTGTTATAGTTTCGTCTATTTTATTGTACTTAAACTCTGGCAAAAAATTTAATAACTTACTATTATTAAAACTAGCTTTTGTTTGAGCTGTTTTAGCAGTTTCTTTTGTTAACAATGGATGTTTGCCTGTTAGCTTGCCTTTTATAGCCTCCCATCTCCAAACTAAGGCAGCTAAAAAAGGAGTTACTTTTTTATATGGCGGTTTTTTATTAAATGCTTTAGCTATAGTACTAAAAATATCTTTATAGGTCATAGTTTCCGAACTTAAAATAAATCTTTCTGCATTAATATTACTATTCATTAAAAGTTGCATTGCTTTAGCAACGTCTTTTACATCTACAAAACCTGTTGTACCATTTGTAAACCAAGGAAATTCGTTATAAGCTGTTTTAAAAATTTCCGTTGAGCCTTTGCTCCAATTGCTTGCCCCTAAAATAATTGTTGGGTTTATAATTACAGCATTTAAACCTTCGCCAATACCACGCCATACTTCCATTTCTGCAAGGTATTTGCTTTTACCATACTCACTATTGCTTGTTTCTTCTGTCCAATTCATCGTTTCATCAATCGGCTTATCTTCTCTTATTCTGCCTAAAGCTGCTACGCTGCTTACATACAATAATTTTTCTACTTTTTCTTGTAAGCAAGCATTTACAATATTTTTAGTTCCCTCAATATTTATTTGGTGTAAATAATTTTTTTGTGCCTTGTTAAAAGAAACAAGTGCAGCACAATGGTACACTTGTGTAATACCTGTCATTGCTTCTTCCAGGTCAACAATATCCAATATATCTACTTGTTTCCATTCTATATTTTCATGTAGCAACGTTGGGTTGGTATGATAAAATAAAGCTCTTATTTTTTTACCTTGGGTAATAAGTTGTTGTATTAACTCGTTGCCAAGAAGCCCTGTTGCACCTGTAACTAAAATCATAATTTAAGCATTACATTTTAAACATATTCCACTAACTACCACATCCACTCTATTTTGTTTAAACCCTTTGGGTAAAATTACAGAAGGTGAGTTTGAATGTTCTAAACAATAAGTTACATTGCAACTATCGCAAATAAAATGTACATGATTGTCGTTATGATGCCCTTGTGTACACTCATCTTTACACAAAGCATATAATACACTGTTATCTGCTGTAGGAATAGTATGAATGATGCCCTTTTCTACAAAAGTTTGCAAGGTTCTGTATATGGTTACCCTATCAAATTGAAGTTTACTTTTTTTTTCAATATCGTTATGTGCCAATGCCCCATTAGCTTGTGCAAATAATTCAAGAATTTTCATTCTACTTTCAGTTACACTTAGGTTGTTTTTTTTTAGTATCGATAAAAATTCAGTTTGCATGCTACATATTTATTCTATATGGTAAAAAGTTTAGTTTAATTAAATAAATTATTAGAAAAACCCCTTCGGTTTCCTTTATCATTCAGCAATTCCTTAATATCTTTTTTTAGTTGTTTTATCTCGTCTTGTTTCAATCCATCATAAACCTGGCCTCTCACATTTCCATTTTTATCTACTAATGCAAAAAATTGAGAGTGTAAAAAATCGTCCTCAATATTATTTACCACACTTTTAGGGTCATCAATACCATAGCTTTCTCTAGCCATATTGTATAAGCTATCTTTACTGCCAGTTAAAAATGCCCAAACTTGTGTATTAACTTGCATAGAATCGGCATATTTTTTTAATACAGGCACCGAATCTCTTTTAGGGTCGCAAGTGTGAGAAAGAATTAAAAAATTTGGTTCATCTTTAAATGCTTCATACACTTTTTTCATATTGGTATTCATTTCAGGGCAAATATTTGGACAGGTTGTAAAAAAGAATTCCACCACACAAACCTTACCTGCCATATCTGCCTTGGTAAACAGACTACCATCTTCTTTATAAAAAGTAAATGGCTTAACAACAGACCTATTTACTAATCTACTTTGATTAAAAGTATCTGTAAACAAATACAATGCAAGCCAAAAAACCAATATTAAGCCTACAAAAAAAGTAACATAAAATATCCATTTTTTCTTTTTCATCATGTGGCAAAGGTAAGCCTACATGATAAGCTAAACTGCTAAAAAAGAATATTTTTGCAACATTATTGCATTTTATATCTTTGCAGAAATGGCATTTAAAATTAATTGGGACGCTTTAGGAATTTCTACCTCTATTGCCTGTGCAATTCATTGTGCAGTTTTACCATTGGTTGTAACCAGTCTTCCTTTATTTGGTATAAATATTATACATAATTTATGGTTTGAGTTTAGTATGATTGGTATTGCATGTTGTATTGGAATTTACTCATTATATCATGGATATAAAAAACATCATCACAGTTTTTTTCCAATATTTGTTTTTATTACAGGTATTATTTTTTTATTTGCCAAACAAATTTGGCACGAATTTGAAATTTGGTTATTAATACCTGCTGTTATTTTTATTGTAACAGCACATTTTATAAATTATCGCTCTTGCAGAATTCATAAACATGCTCATAAAGACGATTGTAATCATTAATAAAACTTAGTTTTCATGTTGGATATTTTAAAAGAAATGCCCTGGGTAACAGCTATTATTTTAACAGCTTGGCTTCCTGTAATAATTATTACACTTCTTCATTTAATAAACAGAAAAGATATTTCAATAACAAGAAAAATTGTTTGGCTTATTATTGGTTTAATACCAATTATAGGTTTATTGATATATGGACTTATTAATTATAAAGTTAAAAAAAGTATTGTTTGGTTAACAGTTTTAGCCACTATTATTTCATTAATTACAGTATGGTATTTTATATTTTATCAGCCATCTATAGCAAAAAGAGATGTTACTAAAGAAGCTGCTATTGCACTATCAGTAACTAGTTTACTAAAAGAGTTTGAAGTAAATGAAACTGAAGCCAATATAAAATATACCAATAAAGTAATTGAAGTAAGTGGCGTTGTGGAGAAAATATTAAACGACGAAACTGGGATGGTTATTTTTTTACAAACCAATATAGAGGGTAAATCTTTTTCAGGAAGGTTAAAAGCAAAGCAAGCAACTCAAGAAAATGCAACCATAACTTTAAAAGGAATTTTAACAGGCTATATACTTGGGCAAATACAATTAAACGAAGCTGTGATAACAAATGGTGCAAATACAGCATTAAGCAATGAGCCAACTTCCACAAAAGATTCTACTATTAATTTAAAAGTGCCTATAAAAAAAGACAGTATAAAAGTTGTACAACCAACTGAAAAAATATACAGCAGCTCTAAAGGGTTGATAAAATTTATATCTATAACTGCTGTGGAGGATATTGAAGCATCCAATAACCAAGTAATAAGTACAATAAGCAGCAACGGAAAAGTGCAATTTGCAGCTTTAATAAAGGGGTTTTTATTTGAAAATGAATTAATGCAAAAACATTTTAATGAAGACAAATACATGCATAGCGATAAGTTTTCTAAAAGTGAATTTGATGGAACAATTACCAACATTAATAGTATAAATTTTAATACAACTGGTAAGTATAAAGTGAATGCTGTAGGTAATCTAACCATTAAAGGTATAACCAAAAAAATTACAACAGAGGGAACCATTGATGTAAACAATAATACCATACTGTTACATAGTATTTTTAAATTAAAAATTAAAGATTTTGGAATTATTACCGATGAAATAGCTGAACAAATAGATATTGTTGTTTCTGCCACATACAAAAAATAAACTTTTTAGTATTACAAATAAAGAGGCAGCCAATAATTGTGGCTGCCCTGCATAGGAGTATAATTTTAAAATGTATCCTTTTATAAAACCTATCTCTTTTGCTTTTTATTCTATACTTTAATTTAGCATTTACAATGTTTATTTTATAGTAAAGCTTTTATACCAATTAATAAACTAATACCTATTGTTTTGTAGCAAGTTTAGTTACTTTATCTTTTTCAAAAACAAGTATATATTGTCCATCTTCATATATTTCAGAGTCTGAATCTTTACGAGCATCATAAGTAGTATATTTTCCAGTAGTTAAATCAATTACAACAAAATCATTTTTTTCGGTAATATAAAAAGCCATGCCATTATTAACTGTACTTAGGTCTCCTTTCTTAGTTTTTACTGTCCAATTTTTTTTGCCATCAGCAATAACATAGTTGCTCATTCCTTTTGAACAAACTACCACCACATTGTCCCCAACTTTAAATATTTGTTCTGTTTCTTTAATCCCATCATCTTTTACACTTTCAGAGTATTTCTCTGTTCCAGAATCGGGGTTTAAGTTATATAACTCTTTGCCGCTGGCAACTACTAACTCTCCATTATGTACAAAAGAGTTGGTAACTCCTTTAGAAAAACGTTCACTACGCCAAACTAACTCTCCATTGGTAGCATCTAAAGCCTCTACACCATAAGGGCTAAACTCTTTGTAAAATTTTACTCGTTTATAAGTAGATACTGAAAAACCAGAACCTCCAAATCCTCCTCCATAATTTGATTTCTGTTCTACAATACCTTGTACTTGTGCCCAGCCACCAATTTGAATTATAATTTTACCGCCTACTTTATAAAGGCTTGGTGCAATGGTTAATTTTTTTAATTCTTTACTTTTCCAAATTAATTTACCAGTATGTAAATCGTATTTGCTTACATACTGATTTTTTTTGTTTTGCATATCAAATAAATACACATCGTTGCCATCAATTAAAGGATCTGCAACGGCACCATACACTGCACTTTTCACTAGTTTACTTCCTGAATAGCCACTTGGTATTCCTCTTTTAGATTCTTTTAGTACTTCTTCCGAATGTGTTACACCCCAAAGAAGGCTGCCATTATTTAGGTCGAACATTTGCATACCCTGCATAATGAGCATTAATTTGTCATTATCTACTATTTTTAGTTTTGCTAATATTTTACGAGTGGCAATTTCTTTTTCTACTGCTCCTTTAATATCTGTTTGCCAAAGTATATCTCCATTTTTTACACTAAATTTTGTAAGCTGAGACTTGAAGGCACCAAAGCCTGCAAAAAGTTTTCCCATACCTCCTAAAATTCCTTCTCCTGCAGCGGCAGGGTTGTAGTTTAATGCTATAATAGAATTATCGCTTGCATTATAAATATATTTTGCCAACGTACCTTTAAACCCTTGTGTTTCCCAAACCTCTTCTCCAGTTCTTGCTTTTACCATACTAAAAGCTTTTTTGTTTGCAATAGCAAACATTCCAACTTCTGGAACATAAGCAATAGAAGCCTCTGTTACACCTTCATATTTATTGCTACTCCAAAGCATTTGGCCTGTTTCAATATCTATAACTGCCATCTGGTCTTTACCGCTTTTTCTGTCAAATAAAAAAATACATTTTGCCTCCCACATCGGAATTCTTTCGTCCACTTTTTTCATAATGCCATCACAAAGTGTTTTAAAATCTTTCGTCCATTTTACTTTACCTGTAGTAGCATCTACTATGCTAATTTCTTTTTCATTGCTGCTTACTAAAATGCCAGATGCCTCATCAAATTCATTTAATTCTGCTTTATGTTCAAGCTTTATACTCCAAACTGATTTCATGTCATCTTGTGCAATGGAAAAGTTTACAACGGAGCAATGAATTACTAATGCCAATAATAATTTTTTCATGTGTTTTATTTTATAATTGAAAAGTATATCTAAATTTTAATCGTTTATTTTTAGGTAAGTTTAAATCAAACTCTTGTTTTTTAATAATATCTTTTAAGGCATTTTGCATAGGGATATTTGTTTTTTCATCGCTTTCGCAAAATATTGTAGCTACAGCACCTTTAGGGCCTGTAATGGTAATATCCATTATGTAGTTGCCAGATATTTCTTTCTTTTTTATTTCTTTTGAAATTTTAGAATTGGGATCTTCTAAACTAGCATCTAATAGAGAATCTGCCATAATTGCTAACTCTTCATCGGTTGCGGTTGCTCCTTTTTTAAAGTATTTTTTTAAAATTTTATAATCCCATTCGTATAAATTCTTTTCGTAATAAACATAAGCAAGAGAAGATTTTGAAACCAAAGCAATTGGCGAAAACATAGTTGATGTTTTCATGAATTTATATCTTGTTTCAAAATAAGATAAATCTTCGGCATTATTCATATCTTGAACCCTAACTTGTTTTAGTAAACCAATATTACCGCCTGCAACAAGGCTAGTTACTTTATTATTTTCAAAATCTACTTTACAGTAATTGGCTTTTATACCAAACGATTTATCAATTTCTCCTGTTGCAATGTTTACTCGTTGAAAAGCATAGGGGTTGGGTACTGTAGAATTTTCTTGCCCAGCTAATTGCATTTGTAAATAAACAAATTTTTCATCAGGGCTAAATTGCATATTGGTTACTACATCTATTTCATCGTTACTATATGCTATGGGTTTATCTAAGTTAGAAGTTTCATAGATCACTAAAATTTTTTTGGCTCGGTATGCATTCTTCAATTCTGTTCTTCTATGTACAATAGATGGAACATCTTTAAAAGTTTGTTTATCTGCATCCCAACTTTCTACAATATACTTTCCACTTGGGCTTATAGCTGCATATTCATTATCTTCTACTTTAATAGTTTTAGTTAGCTTACCATCGGGTAAGGAGAAAAACTTAAATCCATCTTTATCGCTTACAAATGCTGTATTATTTGATATACTTATTGCATAAGCATTAGGTGTAGAAAATATTGTATTGCCT